>JAABUK010000905.1_pt1 | contig 59641 bp, 103 predicted proteins | sample 5559141 | NCBI WGS metagenome assembly JAABUK01 (sample SAMN10711869, study PRJNA513367) | rock metagenome | isolation source: Antarctica rocks | place: Antarctica: Victoria Land, Pudding Butte nord | collected 2016-01-03
TGGACGGGAAGACGGTTATGAAGCCTATGGTTGGGAATTTGGATCTCAAGTAGGTCTCGTGGCTCGGTTTTCTGGCATGTATACTTGAGTCGGATGGAGGATCGTCGGCTCCTATGCACTGCGCAGTCTGGTAGGAGACTTCTGATCGTCCGTGCATTGCACTACAGACGCCGTGACGACGCGACCAATCCCGCTCGCCCACCCATGACCTCCGCCAACCGCTTTATATCAGACCACCACTCATCCGTCCCCCTCCTCAACTTCATATCCGTATGCCGCATCACCTCGTCCATATCCGCATACACAATCTTGCTCCCTCGAATCGCGATCATCGCAGCCGTCTCTTTCGAGTACTTCCGTCTCCCGTTCTGCGCTTGGGCGTTTGGGACGGCATGCTTCTCCAGGAACTGCATACACCGGAGCGACAGTCGGGCTGCACGTGTTCGGTCGAGAGGGGAGGGGACACCGCCTTGAAGAGTGTGACCGAGTGATGCGGATCGAGCGTCAAATAACTCCTTCCCTTCTTCCTTGAAGATCTTGGTCAGTGTCTCGGTATTATAGATATTGGATGATTGTTCGGATCTGCGCGGTCAGCTGGCAAATCATATGGGGTAGAGAAACTTACTTTATGACCAATCGACCCTCGCTCTTCCCCTTGGTGTCGAGCTGATACCGCTTGGTGAGGAACTCGACGTCTTGCTGTAACAATCGCAGCGAGATGCCATCCTCAGGTGTGTAGACTAGTACCGCTCCGACCTGCGATGTCATTAGCTTAAGGGCTAAAGATGGTAGATGAGCCCGACTTGCCGCTAGTGCACCCAGAGTCGCAATGTATCCGCTCTGACCTCCCTGCGTCTCCACAACGAAGACTCTGTTTCGACTAGCGGAAGCACTCTGCTTGATCGCATCGCATGCATCGACCAGCGCGTTCAGACTCGTATCACTTCCCAGGCTGAAGTCGGTGAGTGGGACATTGTTCGATAGCGTTGCCGGAAGGTGGATCATCGGTATTTGGAAGCTCGGATAATTCGCTCGGTTCTGCTCAAGAATGAGGACCGAGTGGAAAGACTCAAAACCTCCGATGACGAGCAGACAATCGATGCTATGCCTTTGGAATGCAGCAGCGACTTGACCTATGTCGACGCTCGGCAGTGTGCGGTTGGTACCGAGCTCCGATCCGCCCCGGGTCGTCCAAGTATCCACTCGAAGCCAGGATAGGTCGGATACGTTGTCGTCAAGCAGACCCTCAAAGCCATTGTAGATTGCTACTGGAGTATGACCGCGATTGTGACAGAATCGTACGGCTTGCCGGGTGGCGGCATTCATTCCGCCAGCAGGCGCGCCGACACTGCAGTGATTAGTGATCAGTCCGAAAGAATATGGGCCAAGCGCACTGTATCAGGCCAACACGCAATCGCTGAATCCTGATCAGCTGACGCATCCGTTGCTGCTTCGTCAACCCACTTTATTTTCCGGCACGAGCTGACTGGCAGCGAGCGACGAGCTGATCTGGAATGCCACGAGCATTTCTCGGAATTCGGAATCCCGGTATGACATTGCCTTCTCAAAATGCTTGGATTCGATGGCGGCGGCGATGGCTTGTGTCTGCGCCGATTCCTTCAGCTCCAGACTCCGTTATACTGCATCTGAACACTCACTTGGGCGACCGCTTCCAGCAAGGGCACCTTCGTGATTCTGTTCTCCTGAATGCCAATCATGTATGACGGTGTCTCTGGCGTGGCGTCTAGTAGAGCCTGGACAGCTTGTACGCCTTGCAATGTAGGCTATCCGCATCCACGTCAGCGGGAAAATTATGCAGTGGACGGAGATATTCACCAAGATCCGGTCCACAGCGCAAGGCTTCCCTCCTCGTTGGGTGTGGCCCAATGTAGTGACTCTCGTATCAAGCCCTAAGCGGTCCACCAGGATTTGTTTCACGTAGTCAGACTTGATCGGTTTCAGATTGCGGTCGAGAGCGCCCTCGGCCACGATCACGATGGATTTTCGCTTGCCTACCACTCGATGCTGAGCGTCGCATCTCAGCTTCTGATTAGGAGACAAGGGGTTAGACTCACCGACTTGAGCAAGTCACACATTTCCGTCTCCCAGTCCTCACTCCCAGGAGGGCTCTCAGGAATGAAGATAAAGTCTGCACCTGTAGCGATCCCAGCAAGCAAAGCGAGCCAACCGCAATGTCGTCCCATGACTTCGATGACGAAGGCGCGGGAGTGTGAAGAGGCGGTAGAGGAGATGGAGTCGATGGACTCGCATATACGATGAAGTGCAGTGAGGGCGCCGATAGTAAGGTCGGTCATTGACATGTCGTTACTGTACTCATCAGCAATGGATCACCATGTCTGGAGACAGCTCATACTCGATGGAGCCGACCAGACCGACGATGTTCAGATGAGAATTCGATTCCCTCTCGTCGTTGTCAATCTTTCCTAAGGCATAATATCTCGTCAGTCAGAAGTGCAAGAGTCGCTCAGGTAGCTTATACTTGTTCACCGGCAGAAGCTTGACTGACCGGTCTCATGCAGCTCCTCGATCAGACTCGGCCACTCCCCTTTAAGTACGTCCGCTCCCGTCAGACTCCCATCTCCGCCACAGACCGCCAGGCAATCAATGCCGAACTTGATGAGGTTTTGCGCTGCTTGTAACCTTCCTTCTCTCGTTCGGACTGGCCAATCCTTAGCCAACCTTCTCAGAGTGAAAGCTGATAGTGACATACATGATGGACACCTCGATGACCCGATCAACGTCCCTCCCTCGCCCAGCCAACCCCTCACATCATCCCATCCAACCCTAACGATATACCTCCCCTTCAGACCCCGTCCCTGCTCATCGATCTTATCATCAATCACCAATCCCGCCGCCCCATGAGCTGCAAGCTCCTCCACGTCTCCTTCGCCCGCGCCATCCTTCAGCAGCTCGCCGAACCCGAAACTCAGAGGTGCGTCCGATAACGGCGCAATCCATTCTGGATCCGTATAGTTGACCGCATGAGGCTCCTGCTCTAGGGAAGCTGAGTCGAGCTTGAGCTGCGCGGTTGGTGGAAGGGAGGAGAAGGAGACCGATTTCGTTGGATGCAGAGCTGGTGACTGGGTAGCGGTGGTAGCGGGGGTGGGCTCGGTGGTGTTTCCGCGAACGAGGCCTTCCCAGCCTTCTCGGATGATGAAGGCTTGGCAACCTCGAGCTATGCTTTGTCGTACTACAGCTCGTACTGGCTTCCTCTGAACTTGCCACTGGAAGCTTTTTAGTGGAGAACGTACCCGCAGCGTTCATGCCAGCACTGTCACCTCCACTGGTTAGGACGGCTATCTTCTTCTGCCTCGACTTTCCGGTGACACTGCCTGGAGCCTTGAAGGAGTCGGTGATGCCTTCGAGGTCCTTCGACTCGGGCACTACGTGCGATGCATGACCATTCAGGGCCGCCGACATAGCGGAGGAGAGTGGTCTTCAGCTGACTGTTTATTGGGATAGATTGCTGTCGAGCATGTAGAGCCAAAGCTCAGTGGTCGACGAATGCGGGGCAAATTGGGACTTTTGCCGCGGTCAGACCGGCTGATTACGTCACCTCTTCTTGACCCGAGGAGCCCAGAACTTCGAGACGGTCTCCTGATACTGCATGGATTGGCTATTGCTATGCTACAACAAATGACATGACTACATCGCCACCCCAATGTCCACCTCATCCACATCAATACTTTCCACCTCCACAGTCTCCTCCACAGTCTTCTCATCCTTCTCCTCGCTCTCCTCTCCAATTCCCTCATAAATGGTCTTCGTAGGCAGTCCCCATACTTCTCCATTCGGTCTCTCCTTCATCACTCGGCCCACAGTCTCCAGCCAGCCCTGGCGTACCGTTACGAGCCGTCTAAGGTTGTCTGGTACCGGTGGTCGGCGTTCCATTGCTTGCCCTCCTGAACGCTTTGGCGTGATCCCGTACTTCTTGACCCGTTTCGCCCACCCCGCTTCAATGGACTTTTCGATCCCTTCGAGAGCCGACTGGTATTCGGTGAACGCGAGACGTGGACGTGCGACCTCGGTCAACCGCGCTTTACGTGCTTCATTGAGGCTCGTCTGCTGAAGGAGGAGACGCTGGGATTGTCGAAGCGCTGAGGTGATCTCGTCGTCATCGCGGCCGGACGACTCGAACTGAGACGTGAGGTGAGCATTTCAGTCTAGTCGAATACCTTTCTGCTGGTTCAAAGGCCTTGTGCTCACCTCTTCATGTTCGCCTAACAGCAGCAACCCCCTCAACTCCTTCTTCATCCGGTCTTCGAGGTCGGCCACATCCACCCGCAAAGCATCTCGATGATCCTCAACCTCTGACACATCCAGCTTGTGCGCCTTCTCTTCCTTGTCTGCATGTGATCTCCCGAAGACAGCCGCTACGATCCGCTCCGTAAGACTACCCAATCCCCGGTGCTCGTCGACGAGGTTCTCATCTCTCATCTCAACACTCGGAACAAAGTGCGGAAGAGCAAGACCACCGTGCGATGGACCAGATGCATTCTGTCGCAGATTGGGGACAGGGAACCGGGGAGTCGATCCGGGAGGTAGCCCGTCCTCTTCATCCCACAGTTCGGTATATTGCCGACCACGGGACGGGATGTCGTAGGACTCTGGAGCATCCGCCTACCAGACACGATGAGTTCAGTCCTACATCGCGACAGCCAAAGAGGCTATTCAGTCAGTAGGGACCAGACCTCACCTTGAACCCTAACATCGCCAGATCATCCTCCCTCACTTCCCTCAAGTACGGCTCCACGCTACTCCAGAACGTCGTGAAGGCAACCTGACTCGGAGCTTTCGTATTGCTAAAGTCCTCGTGCACTTCGTACTGCCTCTTTGGTCCAGGCTTCAGCGGTTTCTGGATGCCTGGTCTTGGCGGCACCAGAGGTCGGGCTGGGTTCGCAGGTAGGGAGAAATCGATATTGGCGCCAATATGAGCAGCTCCAGCATTCGTAGAACTGGAAGGAGTTGGCGAGGGATCTGGATGTGGATGCGGACGAGATGTCGGGTGTGCAGACGAGAGTTTGAGCTTGAGTCCGGAGGTCGAGGTCATGTGAGTCATGTGGGGCGGAGAAGCGAGTGGGTTTGAGCGATCACGAGCTTGGGCTGCAACGCATATGTCAGTGGTCATTCATGCAAAGCCCTTCGATGTAAGCAAGCGAAGGTCATGCTCGGGTGAAACAGACACGGAAGCCCCGTTTGAGGACGATGAACAATCACTCACAGCCGCCCTCATCATCACTATCCACCACCCTCTTCAATTTCTTCTTCTTCGTCGGCTGCGATCCATACGCGATAGGCGCAACCGGAGCCTTAGCAGGGCGAAAGCTTGCTGAAGAAGCGGTCGACGGTGCGGGTGAAGCTATCGCCAAATCAGCCCATATCATTACACCGGAACTTGTCGTACCAGTCCTTTCCTTCTTCACTCTTACCCCGGCTGGACTACCTGTTATCCGACCCATCCTAGCCCTCTCCATGGCTTCAAGCTTCATCCCAATCCTCTCATTCGCTTCCAAGGCAGCCCGTTCCTCCGCCTCTTCCCGCTCCTTCCGCTTCCTCTCCTTCCGAGCGTTCTTCTCCTCATCTCGGGTTAGAAGGTTGGAGGTCTGGGAATTTAGGACAGAGAGTAGAGATTCGAGCTCCTCGACGTCTGGGATAGGGGGATAGGTGGTGGAGGAAATGATAGAGAGGAGTGCGGCCGGATAGGTAGCCGATTGAGGTCGGGGGACCATGACTAAAGTCAAGGAGATCGAAACGAGAGAGTAGATAGTGAACATGCGGGCTTACAACATAGCGGTTTGAGCAATTGAAGGGAGAGGCGAACCAAAACAACAGTAAAGAGACAGCTAGGAAGGAGAAGGAAGTCATCCCTGAACACGTGTCGAGCAGGAAATAGGCGTGAGTCCAGTTTCACTTTCAGGCGATTTCGTTGCAGAATTAGGCGTCCCGCTGTCAGTCGTACCACAACTCATTTGCCATTCGAATCTCAACGCATCTACAGATCCAAGTGGCCAAAATAAGGGTCATGCCGCCCCGCTTCAAGGACTCGCAGCCCCTCAAGACATTCGCAAAGGCTTCTCAAACCTGCTCAGCTCAGGTGCGCCACATTTTCTAACTCAAAAACCTCAACCTAATGAACTTAGTCCATCGCTTACGGCAAATGCATCGGGGCGAAGTATCAGGAGGTGTCAAAGGGGATGTGTGAGCCTGAATTCCAGGCTTTCAAAGAGTGTGTACAGGTGCGTCATCTTGTCTGCGATCCATATTCTTTCTTACACGAGACCGAGCAGAAGGCTTTCGGTCGACGCTGGTAGAACTTGCCTGTCCCGCCTGTCTGATCGATTTCATCACTATGGCTACGAACGGTACCAAACTCTCAATCTCCCTCAAAGAGTCCGCAGCGTCGACACGATCCGCTACGCCGACGAATCTCCAGCTTCTCATGGCCAAGGCAAAGCCCGCCAAACCCTCGAAGCCTCCTACACGTGCTTTATTTGATGACGATCATGAAACATCCTCTGGACGCCCACTCCCCTCTCTTGCCGGACCATCAAAGCCAACACCTGTCACTCAACCCAGACAGTCTTCTGCAATCTCCCGAGCAGAGCGTCGAGCACACGAAGAAGCTCTTCGAGTCGACTCGACGGTCTTCGACTATGATGGGGTATACGATGGGATGAAAGCTGCCGAGCAGAAGATCGAGGCGGCAAAGAAGGTGGAAAGCGAGGAGAGGAAGCCGAAATACATTGGAGAATTTCTGCGCTCGGCGGAGACGAGACGACTTGATCGATTGCGGGCTGAGGAGAAGATGTTGCAGCTTGAACGGGAGAAAGAGGGGGATGAATTCGTGGATAAGGAGAAGTTCGTGACGGAGGCATACAAGAAACAGATGGAGGCGGTGCGAGCGGCTGAGGAGGAGGAACGCAAGAGAGATGGTGAGTCTTCTGGCTAAGACCTGTACTTGATGCTGATCCGGAGATAGAGGCATTGCGGAAAAGCAAGAGAGGACCTGGTCTATCGGCTTTCTACAAATCCATGCTTGACAACGATGCGGAGAAGCACGCTACTGCTGTCGCAGCGTCGGCAACCTCTGGACCATCGCTAGCCATCAAACCTCCTCGGAAGGACGATTACGAACCAGAAGCCGAGTATGATCCGATGCTCGCACGTGAGGAAGCAGGAAAAGCGGGGACGAGCAAGACGTCAGCCGAGACCGGCAAAGAGGTGGACGTGAATGACGAGGGCGAAGTCGTGGACAAGCGATCACTCCTCAAAGCCGGGCTGAATATCATGAAGAAGCCCAAACCGGAACTGCCAAACTCGCTGCTCGCTTCTCAGCGGAGCGGCACGATCCTCGAAGGACCCTACAAGAGCCGTGCAGTCGGTACCTCGGCGGGATACCAAGAGCGGATGGACAGGGAGCGACGAAGGCTGGCGGAGCAGATGAAGGAGGATGCAAATAGGAGACGGCTGGAGGCGGAAGAGACAAGAAGAGAAGAGGAGGAGCTGGCGAGGAAGAGAAGGGAGGGGAACGATGGGGAGGCGGAGAGGAAGAGGGCGGAGGCGAGAGAAAGGTTCTTGGCTAGGAAGAGGGAGGCAGAAGGTGTAGACAGGGAGGAAGGGAAGAAGAAGTCGAAGTAAGTGGAGAGGCGAGCCCATCGAAGCCGATTCGTATCAACACTTGTCATGGCAGGAAATGACATCATCGCACCCTTTCTGAAGGACGTGAATCACTGATCCTTTCACTTACAAACATAGAATCGTGATCATCACCGCTGGCCCTTTTGTTTTCTTACCTCCATCGACATTCCCATCAATCATTTTGATCTGGTCACTGTACTGAGACTATGGGCGAAGGGGCCGCAAGCGAGTCCGCGAAAGCAGAGGAGGAGCGCATTGTGGCAGACGCGCTGGGGAGCGCTGTCAGCTAGTTTGTGTAACAACGTGTAACTAGCGGACCCACCCTACCAATGACCAGCCTGGCTGTGAAGCGTTCCACCCTCGTGATCTCTTGTGCGGTGTAAGACAAGACTGGTAAGTCTAGGTCACACCCGCATTGTCGTCTATTGTGCTCGACATTTGTTGGTACTGTTAGTTGTGGCCTATAGCTAGCACTTGACCAAGGTCATTCCCCCTTACACAGTTGTGCTCGACAATCGCATTCATTAGACGATATCAAAAGCGGCATGAGGGTTGGCCTGGTCATGAGTTTGATCCAATAACTCCTTCGCCATCCCCGCCTTCTGTGACCACTCCTGCACGCGGCAACCGCCGGACCACGACCTCTTCAAGACCGGCGTCGACTCTCGAGCAACGAGCGGGTCCTTCTGCTGCAACTCCGGTTGGAGGCGCTGCGTCAACGCATCAGAGCCCGAGAACACGGTTCCAGGCTCAGCAGAGGGTCGGAGGAGCGGAGCCCTCCTCGTCGGCTGATCACCGTGACCGACATCGCAAGCATTGGGCCACGGCCGAAGACACGGTGTTTTCTGCCTCACCTGTGATACGAGTCTGACTTATGCCAGAGGACGTTACACGCAGAGGTCATTCAGCAGATCAGTAATGACGACGTTATGGTGTCATTGACACCCTCGGCAACCTCGCTCAAACGACCGACAGTCTCTTGGCTGGAATACGACCCGCCTCCCGCGTACCAGGTTCGTCATGATATTCCTTTGATCTCTTTCGAGCCAGAATATCGGTGGCTGCTTGTCGCTGCTGCTACTGCTGCTTCTTCGCGCCTAAGAAGATTGCTGACCTCGAGTGTAGCCGGATGTCGTGCTGAAAGGTCAGCTAGAATGCTCGTTGATCGAGCTCGCTGGCTCGACCAAGGCAACACGCTCCAGCATTCGATTGGCTGCCCCTACGGTTCGTCCTCAGTGGCTAGTCGAGCATCACGCTCACCTGTGCACAGCTGGAGGTCCAGTCTGTGGACAGCTCCTCTGGTGTGAGTCACTCGGATTCGTGGCAACGGTTCTGCTCTGACGGTTGTAGGGTACTACATCTCGGGGGTCTCCCTCCATGCCGTCATTGTTCCCATCGCCGCGAGTCTCTGATCCCGACAAGGTCAGTCCCTCTGGTTTCCCGATTCAGCGTTGACTGCTCGCAGTGGGCAGTAAGCTCAGCTCTCCGTCTCGTCACCAACATGCCCCGCGATGGTTCAAACCTTGGCGAGATCGATTGTCTGCCATCCGGCTGATTGGTCCCCTCGATTGGTCCGGCATTTACCATGGACGAACCCCTTCCGCAGTTGATCGGTACTGGAGGACCGACTCGACCGATACGGATGTTGCAAGGCTCGGATAAGCTCGCTCGGCGCGTCGTTCATAGACAAACTCTTACTTCGCTCAATCGAGACAACCTCGATCGCCTGTCATGTTTTCTGAGGCTCCAGAATCGAGGATCCAACGAGTGGTGTGTGCAGCAAGCGAGGTAACCTCATCGATTGAAAGAAGCAAATGTGCACCCGAGCTCCTGTCGTCAAATGAAGTGATGTTGCCATGAGCGATGAGAGCGGTTGATTCAGTCAAAGGGGATGCAGACACCGCTGCCTGTGCGTTCGCTTTCCAACGAGCAATACTCAGTCGCGTTCTCTATGTCCCTGGCCTGGCCTTCAACCTTCTCTCTGTGTCAAGGCTAGTCAGCATTGGAGCTCGAGTCAAATGCGACGGCAACATTTGCAAAGTTACCAAGGAGGGCGCGGAAGTTCTTCGTGCGGATCTCGAGCAAAAGGTGTGGGTGATCAAGGGATCTCAGTGGAAGCCTGGGATGAGTGCGTTCGATGGCATGGTCTGAGCTCTTCCTGCAACCATCCAACCAATCTCACCTCTACTGTCATCACAGGGGATCAGATCCTTATGGCATCGGCATCTCGCTCACCTCGGTTTCGACTCGATGAAGCTGCTCTTTGGCGGTCTGAGCACTGGCAGCTCGATTGCAAGGACGAGCTCACCCTTCATCAAGGGATGTACCTGTGAGGGGTTTGTGATGGGGAAGATCGTTCGCCCTCCCATTCCCTCCAGCACCACTCATACTAAAGGGGTACTCGATCTCGTTCACACAGACCTATGTGGCCCCATCGGCGTTGACTCAATCGGTGGATCTCGATATATGATGGTGCTTGTGGACGATCGTTCGAGGTACACCTGGGTATACTTCCTGAGAAACAAATCCGATGCACCGAACTATTTCAAGGAGTGGTTGACAAGGATCGAACGGCTTACTGAACGGAAACTGAAGATCGTTCGTTCTGACAATGGCGGCGAATATACCAGCAATACATTCGAGAAATACCTTGCTGATCTCGGCATCGATCATCAAACCACTGCTCCTTACACATCCCAGCAGAATGGAATAGCAGAACGAACGAATCGGACAGTAGTCGAACGGACCATAGCACTCATGCACTCGGAACGGATCCCAATCGATCTTTGGGCAGAAGTAATGGATTCAGTGGTATATCTCAAGAACGGATCGCCATCTCGTGCGCTAAATAGGTCAACTCCGTTTGAAGCCCTCACTGGCGAGCGGCCAAATCTTTCCCTTTTGCGAGTTGTTGGGTGTGCAGCTTGGAGCTTGATCCTTAAGGCCAAAAGAGATCACAAGCTCGCACCTCGAGCTCGACTCTGCTGCTTCCTTGGGTATGCCAGTACTCAAAAGGCATACAAGCTATGGGACCCGATCGAACACAGACTGGTCATCTCGCGTGATGTCACCTTCGATGAATCTATATCGGCGGCTCGGCTTGAACGACCTAAGATTGCTATGGCAGAACTCGAACAGAACCTTCAGATTCTTCATTCTCAACCACCACCTTCACACATTGATGCGCCGAACACATCGATCGGACATGATGTCTTCGAATCAGTGGGAGATTTACCTCGTGCGGATGAAGCAGTTGAACTCGATCGTCCAGCGGGAGCAGGAGAAGAGGAAAGGAGAGAAGAGCCACAGGAGTCACCCGAGCGAGGACATCACCAATTTCAAGGCTGGGACTACCGAGGTCGATCCTCGGTTTGCTCGATCTCCTGCTCCCACTCCAGAACCTCAGGTCAATGAACAAGCAGAAAATGAGGATCAAGCTGAGAACCGATTTGTGACTCGTTCGGGCCGCCAATGGGGTCTTGCTTCAGTCAACACGAACGAATGCGAGGACGAGCTTGACGACTTCCTCGGGCGACGTGGGCAGGACGAGTATCACCCCTCGAATGTTCGCATTCCCTTATGGTCTGGGGACTTCTCACCTCATTCGCTCGCTGCCCTTGCGCTTCAAGCAGTGGGAGGTATGGAACCTCGCTCATGGAAGTAAGCATCGATCTCGGGTGAAGCCAAGCAATGGCTAGCAGCGGCAAACGACGAAATGCGCTCGCTTATCGAAGCAAAGGTGTTTCACCTTGTGCCTCGTTCGATCACTCGAGGCCGAGTTGTCACCAGCAAATGGGTGTTCAAGGTCAAGAGGCAGTCAGATGACTCGATCGAACGCTTCAAAGCTCGGCTTGTTGCTCGAGGCTTTAGCCAGCAACCCGGCATCGACTACGATGAGACGTTTGCCCCGGTTACAAAGTTCCAATCTATTCGGCTCATACTCGCTCTTGGAGCCATGACCTTGAACTCCATCAGATGGATGTCAAGACTGCTTTCCTCTATGGGTTGCTCGATGAGAAGGTGTTAATGGAGCAACCTGAAGGGTTTGAGGAGGGTCAGGACATGGTGTGGCAGCTCGACAAATCGCTCTATGGGCTAAAGCAAGCTTATATATGTCAACACTGTCCTCGCACGATTCAATATGCTCGACTGCAAGCCAGCCAAATCACCAGTTCATTCTAAAGTGATAATGTCTCTGCGCAAAGAGGGAGAAGAACAAACCGATCGAGCTCGTTACCTGACCGCTGTTGGCTCGTTGGCTCGCTCAGGTATGCCATGCTTGAAACTCGACCAGACCTCGCTTATCCAGTTGGTCTACTCGGACAATTTGCAAGCGATCCATCAAAGACACACTGGGAAGGAGTTCTATCTGTGCTCAAATACCTCAAGCATACGAGCGATCTCGGAATCACCTACTCTGGAGGATCTGACCAGCTCGATGGCTTCAGTGCCGACTTTGCAACAAGTGATCCTGATCGACGACGAGTCACAAGTGGCTATATCTTTAGACTGTGGGGTGGGGCAATCAGCTGGCAGTCTAAGAAACAACCCTCCGTCTCGCTCGCAACAGGGGATGCAGAATATGTTGCCCTCGCTCAAGCTGCTCGAGAGTTGATGTGGCTTCGATCGAAAACGAGCGAACTTGGATTTGCTTCCAATACGGCAATCACCTTGTATGGCGACAATCAAGCTTCGATCGCTATCGCACGAAATCCACTTGGGCACACTCGAGCAAAGCAGATCGACATCCGATATCACTATCTGAGGGAATTAGTCGAGCGAGGCGTGATTTCAATTGAATATATCACAACCAACTCAGTGTTGGCTGATGGTCTCACCAACCCGCTCGCTCCAGTAGCATTCACTCGATTCCTTTGCAATGCTTGGACTTACAGCGATCTCGAACGACTCATCAAGCACTAGCTTGGCAATGACATCGTATGACATCGTTGCGGAGCGCTCGATCATGTCGCCTCGTTCGCTCACAAGGAGTTCAATTTCCTGTTCTTCTCCTCTCGACTTGTCTTCATCACTTCGATCGCTCAAACTCGGATATCGCTCTATCACCTCCATCACTATGCCATCCGAAATCGCTCAAGCTCAGATCGATCGCGCGCACTACGTTCTAGACAACGGTCACACCGCTCGCTCTGGCTGCACCGCCTGCATTGCGCTCGATCGCGAATGCATCGTTCTACCGACGTCGGACGCTCGCAAACTCAACAAATGCTTTCAGTGTACTCTGTCAAAGCAGAAATGCTCGATCGATCGTATCCTTGCGAAGGACGAGTTCGAGGACCAGACCCTCTCCCCTCGCCAGGAATTCTCCAAGGATACTTCGGACGAGTCGATGTCGATCAATGCGGACCATTTGATGTCGATGGATGCTGGCTCGATCGGTCCGACCCCAGTCATCACCCCGCTCGCGGCGCTTGCAGCGCTCGATAAGGCGATTCGCTCAACGGAGGCTAGCTTGGACGACCTCAAACGACTCGTGCGACGCTCATTCAGACCTCAATTTCGGACTGGGACCGCTCGGACGACGGCTCGGACGGCTCGGGCGTGTGCAACCTTGGCGGGCCTGTGGTTGTCCGCCAGTGATCTCGTTCATTCGCTCGCTTAACCTCAAGTGGGAGTGTTGGAAGGCTCGGAGTAGCTCGCTCAGCGCGTCGCTCGGCGCGTCGTTCATAGACAAACTTTTACTTCGCTCTTTGAACTTATGCATTCATCATAAAGTACAACGACGGAAAGGGCAGCTCGGTCCAATCTGCGCTCAGGGTGCACTGTGGAAGGTGTTCCGCCTCGACGAGAATGGCGAACTGTCCGATCCCGGCTCGCTTGTTCTCAAGGTCTCGTCGCCATCCATTTCCCCCATGAAAAGCGATTCCGACCGCGGCTCCGGAGAATATACTGAGGTCGATGCCAGGCTCTATCAAACGCGACTTTGATCTCGTCTCTGGTTCGCTTGGTCACCTCCAATGTGGGGCGGTGCCGCGACTTCACGGTATATACGCCGGCTGCTGGAAGGACAGTGAGGTGTGGGCGATGACGATGCAGGACGGAGATGGTGAGGTCGAGGTCGAGAAGCTGTTGTTCCATCAAAAGTGAGTCCGGAGCGGTCCGGAGCTCTACCGGAGCTCTCCCTTGCAAGGTCTCCAAGCTGACGGCCCTTCTCTCCCCCATTACCCTTCTGCCCTTGGGTGCATGATTACCTCTTCTCGGAACGGTGGAACTCTCACTCTCCTTGTTTATCCGCTGGCCGTAAAGATACGAGATCATCGAGCACTACAAAGCCATCCACCGCGCCGGCGTGCTACATCGCGATTCGGTCCCTCGCAACTGGCTTCGACTGGAGATCGCTCACTCGATCGTCCGCTTCTCCATCACGGATTTCGAACGGTCTGCGACCCGTGAGGAGATTGAGAGCTCGGGGATGGACTGGGAGAGGGAATGCGCACGGGAACTGAGTATTGTACGGCATGTGCTAGGTGTCCAGTCCCTGTAGAAGCCACATGAGTTTCTGGTTCAAACTCGAATTGTCATCTGTGCATACATCTACCCCCTGGGTCTGTAATTTCTCAGCTTGGCCATCCACTACGTAACGTTCATAGTCATGGTCCTTGCTGAGATTGAATGATGCATGTCTGCGGCCGGATCAGTATTTGGGAACTATACTATTCGACGGGCGTCGAGCCTTGGTGGTGTTTCACCTTCTACCCAGAGTGCGTCAAGTAGGAAATCACCAGAGGATCCGAATACATATCCTGGAACGACTTGAAACCACTCGAGTCGCGATGAATCCCGCCCGTGAACTTTGCACGCTAAATCAAACAGACAGCACGGCCGGGGTTGCACATGGAGAAAAGAGAAGAGGTGTATGATCTATGCCGTCCCCGTCCACCTCGCAGCCCGCTTCATCCCGAATAGTACCAGCTTCTTTACGAGATCCACCGAGCCACCAGCACGCTGAACCCACGGGCAGCTCTGGGTCCCATCGGCCTGAAAATTCAATTCTCTTTCAGTAAATAATGTGATGGGATCCTGCCTGACCCCGCTCGGGTCTGTTTGCGAGTTGCGGGAGGGAATTAGGGGTTAGGGGGTTAGGGGGTGGCAACACCGCTGCAGAACTCATGACATCATCCCATCTTGTTATGTATGAGAATCACACCTGTCCTTTGTGCGAGGGAATATGCCGGCTCGACCAGGTTCGTCTCCCGATACTTGTCTTGGCTCTCGTAAACATCTTACTAGACTCACTTCGACAGGGTCTCCCCACCTCTGAGTTTGCAATGACCAGACTGAGTGACAGCGTCGTTGCCCCATGGCCAGACGCCGAGACCATCCTCGCCGTGAGCAGTGAGTGGTCTTCCCAAAATCCTCTGAGCGGCAGAGGGGGTTCTGGATCCGTCTTTTCAAACTTCGAAAAGGACACAGTCGAGTCCGATCTGCAATGGTCGAGCCAGATTTCCAGAAGCCAGAATTCGATGATTGAGGAGATTATCGAAGGGGATTTATGAACCGCGCGTGGACACACTAGCTGATCTTGGCGTGGACAATGGCAAGTTGATGCCATGGGCGATCCGAGCCAATGATTTGTTGCCAATCAATTGTTGCAAGTGGAACGGGAAGCTTTGGAATAGGAGCGGGAAGCTGAGGATGTAGCGTTCGGCCGCTGTGTCATTCTCTGGACGCTGGCCGGAACTATTGCCGTGCGAGCGGAATATTTGGGCAACTCAGAAGGGCAGGTGGCACCACGACTTATTGAGTACCAAGGACGTTTGAGCTGGTTGTGTGCACGACAGCTGATGACGGGATTAACGATTGATTCGAAAACCACGATGTTCATCTGAATATGGACTCCTCAGTACATATTTCCTAATAGATCCCGTCATGGGCTGTGGATACATATCATTTGACCGCCTAATACATTCTGACTCGCACCATCGAACTTCGCCGGTGTATCCTTTGACCAGGAGAGACACTCAACACGCTAACAGCTCAAGGCAATGACATCATATCGACCTTTCATCGACAAATCAAGCTTCGATCGTTTCAGCAGAAATTCTTCGAAGCTCGACCATCCGCCATCACCCACATCTTGCGGAAAATCACATCCATCTCATCAAGCTCACCCGACCCCTCTTTCATCAGCTCAGAACTACATGAGCCGACGGAGTGGCGAAGACAAGGCAGAGCGATACGACTGTGTCCGATAGCAGTGAAGGGTGGTCCCTCCGTGATCACTTGGGGGACAGAGAGGCGGGACAAACAACCGAGACCCGAAGCCGGAGAAGACGTCAAACCCCAGTCGTAGATCAGTCGCGGAACAAGAGAGGTTGGAGACAGCTCACTGGGAATTGGCTCAATACAGTGCGAATCTCGTACGAAAATCCGAAGAACCTTATGAGCTGCACCACAAGCTATTACAGGCGTGGACTTGACCCTCACATGCGGAAGCCATTGCACCACCGAATTGACATGTTGAATTGGTCGGAGAATCGAGCTCGAGAGGCAGCAATGGAGCGAACAGTCATTGGGACGTGGGTGGGGACAGTAGCTTTGGCTGCTGGAGGTGCTGCTCTCTCCTACTGGGGTCTTCCATGGAAGAGTGCCTCCCGTCGTCTCCACTCCCAACTGATGAGAATTCTTGCGTTCCTTGTATGTACGATGAAGTATGACGAGATACGCGATAGCTGGCACTCTTTACTTGCGAGCTCTTACGTCAATACTGATGTGCACGCGTCTTTAGATCATGTCCAACCGATCTCGTCGAGCTGCTGTGTATCATTGCACCATCTTGGATCTATCCACTATTGGAAGTTCAGCGTGGCACCCTTCGAGCCAGTAAATGAGACTCATCAGACTCATCAGGCTGGTAGCTGAAGGCGATGACGTGATGGCCATCCTTTGAACAGCTTGCGAAGCTCTGATCCTTTCAGCGACGGCGCTTCGAGCCCTCCTCCGTGCCGAACTCTGATCATCCAGCTCCGAATGCAACCTTTTCCTTGCCACCGCCTACATTGCACAGCGTGATGATCAGATGGATTGAGACAAGCCGTGGGCAGTATGCTGAGACGCCATCTCAGGTGAGCAATGGATGGTCATTCCCAGATGATTCGCGGAACAGAGCAAGTGCCCTAGCAGAGACAAAATCAGCACGCAACACAGCCAGTCTGATACTCGGAATTCTTCATGCCGGGACAGCGATCGAAAGTGGCAGGATTTATCAAAAATCCGTGCGCAAAATGCGCTGTCCCGAAGGAAGGCTCGTGATGTCCTTAATCAAAGCACCAGTGAGCATATCGAGACGGCAAAGTCATGGCAGCGTGCCCAATGGATGTCGTTCGAAGACATCGTTAAGGCCAGCAGGTTGCAGCACCTCGCTCTACTTCGAGATGCCGCTGAGGATGAAACGTTGGTGCGAAGCATGAAGCGGACCTCCGCCGCCGCCGCACTGATGTTTGCCGTCTCCTGCTGGGTTCTTACAATGGACAGTAGTTCCTGACAAGGGTGAGAATAGGCAGGAGGTCATCAACTAGTGACACCCTCCTTGTGAAACGGACAGCCGATCGAGGCCGACGATATCACCGAATCCGTTATACGAAGCACTGATCCTTTATCAAACTCCATCGATTCCCAGTTCCTTCTTCAACATCAACCATCATCCAACAACAATCACCAACAACAATCACCAACAACACTGAACAAATCGCGATGAACGATTGGAAGGAGCACGACCCTATTCGGGATGCTGAGAAGCCTGAGGAACCTTCCCGGCCGAGCAATGGTGGCGAATTCGAGGGACTTCAGTGGAACAGAGGAGACCCACAGACCAAAGCTTCCGACACTTCTGGGCTCGCCCCAATCGCTGTTCCCCTCAACCGGGACTCAGAGACTCACAATACCGAGAGCAAGGACTCGGCCAAAGCTGATGAGCTATTCGCACGTCTGAACCCAGAGATCCAAGATTTCCTCATCCACGTAAAATCATCGTGGGCCGCCATCGATCTGACTGCCCTTCCCTCCGGTTGAGTCTGACCGAATGAAGGGATACCTGACCATGAAATATGGCGAGGTTCCGTCTGCTGTGGGGAGAACTTTGTTGGAGCTGGAAAGTCCAGGAAAGATCACAGCGGGTCAAGCAAACGGTGACGATGCTTCGGCCTTTGTGATCACCGGCGACTCTGTCCACCTGTTGTCCAGCACTGGCGAGCCCGATGGTGAGGTTTCCAAGGAGAATCTCCGCAATACTTGCAAAATTTCAATCGCAGTCTCGTACATCAGTCAATTCAGGGTACCCTTCGTCGGACCAGATTGCATCTGCTAGTTTGTACTAAGACCCAGCAACGGCGTCACTGAGCGGCCAAATGGGGCAGCTCAACGGCCAGCTGAGAAGACAAGGAGGAGGGGACCGGCTTGGAAAGCGGCGTGGGACAAGGCGTTGACCAGCTGTTACGAGGCGGTGGCCTATCATCCCTTCGTGTTCGGGGGTACATCGATGACTCTTGCCGCCGCTGTCTCCTGGGCTACACTGGACCGCAGTCAGTTCACCCAGTCTCGCTGTTGACGAAGAACGTATGGTACGTACCTGTAAATATGGGAGCTGGTCATGAGATGTATGCGTTCTGAGTTAGCTGTATGTAAGACTACGTCCACCCTCGGAGGCCAGCGTCGTCATGAAGCGCATGATAGCATCATCTAAGCCAATCTAGACTCGATCAATCATCATATCCCCTCTGGACTCCCCTCGACCGTCCCACCGTCTGACCAGAGGACCTGACCTCTCCCTTCCCTGCCTCCGAACCTCTGCAGCTCCATCTGCTTTACAGTCTCCCATTCGATCCTGATAAACACCCACATCCACCGCCGTACCAGCTCGAGCGCTTCCATCATGAAGACGCCGCTCTCGATCTCGCTGATCGTGTGTAGGTGGGAGGAGAGTTTGAGGGACCAGGTGAAGCGGAGGACGAGGTCGATGAGTGTGAACAGGTGGTAGACGAGCGGATCGGGGAGGAGTAGCGTCTGGCGCAGACCGAATCCGAAGAATCGGTTGGAAGTGATGTTGGCCGGTGGGTCGAGATGCGGTAGAAGTGGACTCATGCTGGGTACAGGTGTGGGGCAAGGGGATCGTTGATGCGATATTGAAGGGGGCCCCATGACGAGACGTTTCGCTTTACCCCAGATGGTCGTGGTCGACATTCTCCGCCCATTGGTCATTGACCCCTTATGTGCCGCAGATGGACTTCCAAGCAGGCCAATCCCATTCTCTTGTCGCCCTCGACTCGGTCCCAACCAAGTATCCACATCACAAAGCGCCAATCCCCAATCCATCGCCACGTCCCAGTAAAAGCTGTACATCGAGTTGATGACGACGCCAAGCAGCCAGATCCGAAAGAGTCGATGTTCGCCGAACCATCGTTCACCCGTATCGCCCAGCTCTTGCACGGTGATGCCTTTGGTGAGAGCGATCTCGTTGACGACTGACTTCTGTGCGGCGGAGAGGAGGATGACGGGGAATGCGGAGAAGTATTTGAGAGCGTTGGCGAGGGGACGAGGGGAGGTGTAGGAGGATTGGTAATATTCCAGCAAGCACTGGCGGAAGCGTAGGACATAGGGTAGACTGAGACTGGTTAATTATGGTTTATCGCAGTGGACCAGGTGGACGTACCAGACCATTGTGAGGGTTATATAGCTGGACCAGCCGGATTGCGCGACCCGTCCCTGCGAGATCCCGCCATTCCAGATCTGACAAGTCGAGATCCACAAATCACCGAGGACCTTCGCGAAGGAGGTGAGGATGTCTGCAAGAATCACGTCGGAGAAGAAGACAGGTGCATCGAGGGAAGGGAGAAACATCCGTTTGACAGCTCTGTCATCCCGTCAGCCTGACCTCCAGCTGGAGTCACCTCACATACCTCCGCAGGGCAATCCGTTCTCGCTCGGCTACGCCTCGCCACGGCACCAAAGCACCCAGCACCGGTCCAAGCGCCACCAGAGCGATCGACCCTCTCCAAACCTCCATAGTCTCCGAGTCCGCCCCCGTCACCAACCTAAACACCGCCCATCCCCCGCCCACCCAAGCTGAGTACAGGAAGAACAGCTTGTATACCGGCTGATACAGCTTCCCGCTCTCCGATCTCACTGGTCGTGCGTTCTTTCTTCTGGTGAGAGTATCCAGCTCGATCATTTCACCCTCGCTTGCGGGGTCCAGCTCGATCCCTCCAGTCGTTTCCAGGGGCTCATTGTCCCGAAAGTCGAGGATCCAGCTCGTATTCAAACCGATGAGATGAAGGACATGGAGATTGACTGCCCATAGGAATTGTGCGAGACCGATGAGGAAGAGGACGCGGAAGGGAAGGGGGAATGACACGGAGAAAGGGGGAATGGCGAGGTGTTTGTGTCCCGCATGCGGGTCGGTAGCGGGGACTGCGGGAGGGGAGTCGATGTCCATCGCGATGAGCTCGAGCTGAGGTCGAAGCTATCTTGTTTTGATTATGAGAGAATCATGTTGCACGGATCACGATAGGTGATGTGTAGCAAAGACTTAACCGAATTCAACGCGTGTACGGCAAACGCCGTAGCTGAATCTGAATCTGAAACTGAAACGGACCCGGCATTCCATTGAATCCTCACAACGTAACGGGTCGCCATTGCATGCATGCAGATCCACGATAGGTCACTGCTGTCTATAGCGTGCGTCATCCTCGTCATTTGCCCTCGCTTGTTAAGCTGCAAAAGCCGTCCATGCTGCCCTGCACCGTTTCAGCTGACAGGCGGCATCTCCGCGCCGGTGCCAGAAGGGCGTTATTCGACTCCCCAAGACTCGTGCTCTGACTGTGAAGACGACGATACATGCTCATCATGTGGTCTTCAAGAAATTCGAAGCCTTTATCGCCGCCTTGTTTCTATCAACCCAACCGCATCAGCTTGATCTCCATCTGTGAGCGATACGGGGCCACTCACACTGCTCTCAACCTCTTCTTCTCCTTGGTGAAATCAAACGCCTGTCCCTCCCTCACGACAGGTCGTGGCTCATTTGCCAGATCCGAGAGTTTGCCGTCCATTAATATCGTCCATAACCAAGGGGGGTAGTCTGCATCGGGTTTGGCTATGGGATCGGATTCGGTTTTCAGGGTAGCGAGGCCGGTGAGGGCGGTTCCAGCTGGGCACGATGACAGCACTGATATCGATCTCAGCTGATACATCATGAGATGGGAGACGGAAAGCGCACCCTTGGCTTTGCCTTTGCCCTTCGGCTGAGGGGGAGATGGGGAGGATGGGCCGGTTGAAGAGGCGGACGACGAGGCGAAGCGAGATGCGAAGACTCGAGGATGAATAGCAGCCTGGAGGGACGAACGTTGTAGACTCCTTCTCAGTGACATGATGGCGGGTTTTGTCAAATCTATAATCTTGATGACAGTAGGCAGATAAAGATGACGTGGGATCTGATATATCGTGCCTGGGCTGAACATAGCCAAATCATCCTTCCGACGCGTCGCGCAGGAAGATCATTCCACTTCATCGTCATATAGCTCTCTACAACTAGGAGCCGCTGTTCTCTGCTCAGAATGGCTGAGGCTCCCGCCCACGCCATCTCTTCCGTCCCGTGTCATCTGAGCGGTGTCACTCGATTGTGCTTCTCCCCAGACGGCTCGTAAGTGAGAACTCCAAACTCTGCAGCTTGAGCTAAGGGTGTGGATTGGATAGGACAATCTTCACTGGTGGTTCCGATTGTCTCGTTCGGATACACAAAGCCGCAGATCCCGACTCCGAACCCGGGTTCCACGATAATCACACCGATGCTATAACCTCTCTCACCTGTTCCGTGAGCTACTTGAATGTGTCCAGCCTCCAGCCTCGTTGTTGGGGTCGGGGTGGCCGGTTCAACAAGCTGATGTTACTACAGAGCTCTAACCTCGTCACTGCCTCGCTCGACAATATCTCCCGCGTCTTCTCATACCCCGGAAATGAGTTTGAGGGGTTCATCACCCGATCTTCTGGCGTGCCGATACGATGGGTCAGCTTGGATAAGCAGGGCGAACGAGTAGCTGTGTGCAGCGAGTCCCGTAGATTTCCGCTTTTTTGTGGAGGTCGCTGATGGAGGTCCAGTGATCTGCTGGTGAAGATCGTGCATGTGAAGGATACGTCGCGATTATCTTTGCTGTCTGATAATACCAAATCCGTGCGATCGTCGACTTGGGATCCATCCGGAAAATTCCTGGTGATTGCTAATGGAAAGCTATCAAAAGCTGAAGCTAATGCTGGAACAGACGACGGCTTCATGCGATGGCAAGCTCCGGATTTACGATACCTCCGGCTCAACTCCGGTATTACTGAAGATCATGGAGGGTGTCATCGGGTCGAGCGAGTCCGAGTAAGTCTCGCCTCAATTCCGGTTTTTGATGCTGATGTTTTTGAACAGCTCGGACAGGTCATGCTATCCTGTGTGGCATCCTTCAGGAGCCTTTTTTGCTGTCCCTACCCGGACAAACGGTGCGTCCAGCTCGATTGGTCCTTGTTTCCGCTGACCTCGGTCTGAGATATCGGGATCATCGGTCGAGAGGGATGGGTGAAACAGCCGACTTTCTCTCAAAACGGGCACAAGCAGATCGTCGGCGAGCTTGGGTGGTCGCCAAACGGAAAATACCTCGCATCAGCAGCCGGACCTCAGATTTTCGTCTGGAGCACCGAGTCCCGCCAGGTCGTATCACGGTAAGCGGATCTCACCTGTGGCCCATTATCATGTCTGACAGACTTCTAGATATACCAACCCGGAAGGTGCAATATCCGGACTAGCGTTCTCTCCCTCCAGTAACCTCCTAGCTTTCACTTCTCTCGATGGTAGCTTTCACCGATGGACCGACCCCATTCCATCTTCCCTCCCGTCTCCCGTCACATCCGATGCCGCGCAAGCGAAGAAGATCGATAAACTTCTCGACGATGAGTTCGGAGAGAATGAGGATATGGAAGAGAAGGGCGAAGATTTGGGAGAGGATCTGGCGGATGATTGGATTGTAGATGATGATGGAGGGTATGGAGTTGACGATGAGGAGAAGAAATGGGGTAATGGGCGGACAGAAGTCGGTGAATATTATACGTTTCTGGTTGAGAGACTGTACTTACGTCCGGTACCAGTCAATGTGACGAAGGCGCAGTCGGCATTTATGCCAGGTAGTACAGCCATGAAGAGCAAGAAACGATATCTTGGTGGGTCATTACGCATTTAAGCGATCTTGCGCTAAGTGGCGATGGTAGCGTTCAACATGATTGGGGCTGTTGATGTGACGGACCAAGAGTCACATAGCGTGGTCAACGTCGAGTTTCATGACAAATCCGCCCGAAGAGGATATCATTTCCAGGATCACAATACATACACCATGGCCTCTCTCGGTGCGTTGCTCGATTAATCCTTACCGGAGTTCCAAATTGATAGGATGGCAGGAGAGCAAGGCATCGCGTATGGTGCACCATCTGACGGCGAGACCCCTTCGACAGTCTACTATCGACCATACGATTCCTGGGCATCTCAATCGGATTGGTCGGTCACACTCCTTCCAGGGGAGGATGCGCTTCTTGTTGCAGCGGGCGGAGCGGCTTCAGATTCGATGGGAAGTGTGGTCGTAGCGACGAGCAAGGGGTTTGTGCGGTTCCTCAGCAGTAGTGGGATTCAGCGGTATGTGTGGAGAGTAGGGGAGGAAATGGTCAGCATTGCGGCGGGGAGGGAAGCGGTCATTCTGGTACACCGGGAAGGCGGAACAAGTTTAGACGGTACGTCTTGCGCTTCGACCCTTGTGAGACTGCTGACTTGCCATAGGGTGCCAGAACTTGCGATATTCCTTGATCGACCTGGATACATTCGAGCTCGTCCAAGAAGGTCGGGTGCCCGTACCGAGAAAGACGACTCTTCTATGGATAGGGTTCACATCAGACGGCGCTCCAGCAGTATACGATTCTGCGGGATTGTTGTCCGTGCTCGACCGGTTCCGCAGATCGGGGCAGGCGAGATGGGTACCACTGCTCGATTCGTCCACGCTTGCTCGGAAGGAGGGGAAACAGGAGTCGTACTGGCCAGTAGGGGCCACCAGCACACACTTCACTTGCGTGATCCTCAAGGTAGGTATCAGGATGTGGGGTGAGCGGTCGAACTGATACGAGACGTGATAGGGCAACGAAAAGGAGCCCTGGTTCCCTCGCCCATTGATCCAGGATCTCGAGATGCACATGCCGCTACTGAACATGGACAATCAGCAAGGAAAGCTGGAAGAGAAGTGCGTCTCATCACCCAGCTCAAAATCGCCACCCTCGCTGACATGATGCATTATAGCATGGTCCGGGGCGAAGTACACCTCTCCCTGCTTCGCGACTCCCTCGAGCACAATCCCGACCCCGAGATAGAGTTCGTCATCAAGGAGCACGAAGTCGCTTTGGATAAGGACCTCCTCCAACTCGTCCAAGGAGCATGCAAAGCCGACAACCTCCTACGAGCGCTCGACGTCGCTCGTTTGATGCTTAATCCCGCGACGATCGAAGCTGCTGGGAAGGTCGCCGCGTTCTACCATCTTCCAGGGCTCCAAGAACGGATACAGAGTGTCAAAGCGGATAAGGAGATGGCGCGGGTCAAAGCGAAACGTATACGGCGGGAAGGAGCGGGACAAGCTGTGGCGAGCTCGTCGAAGGGGTTCTCGGATTTCGCACCGCGTCATGGTGGGCCCAGAAGGAGTTTCGGAGGGGTTCGGAGGGATTCGACGCCGGTCGCATCGGGCAGATCGGAGACATATATACCAGAGACCCCGGGTGAGGAAGTGCGATTCGAGGATGAAGGCTCGCCGGAAGCGAAGCGCAAGCGACTGGAGGAGACACCGGGTCTGGAACTGGAGGACTTTACTCCTGACCCCAAGAAACGCCCGGAAGAGCTCCCGTTATCCAATGGTAGGTTCCTCACTAATCCAGGGATGTCGCCGAATACCTGCTGGGACTGAATTTGCAGGAACCGGGAAGAACCCATTTGCAAAGAAGGCGGCTGCCGCCTCGAACCCTTTCGCGAGACAAGCTGTCGCCAAACCGCTCGACTCGATGAAGAGCACCTCCTTCTTTGAGCGAGTGGACAATATCGAGCTGAGTGGAGTTCCGAAAGGTACATCAGCTTTGCTAAACCGCGTCCATCAGCTAATCGGAACCTCAGCGTCTTCCAAGCCTAAGCCCAAGGCTAAGCCTAAGGATGTTGGCGGTAAGCAGGCGACATTGGTCGGTATGAAGAAGGGTATGCCTCCGCCGAGAGCTGCGGAGCGGGAAAGCTTCGGGTCGACAGTGACGGAGGGGGATTGCGAAGAGACCATGCGGAGTGAGGTGCCGGCTGGGATACTAGAGGAGTCTCAGGTAAGCTGGTCTCGGACTGCGGTTCGAGTAATCGCTGATTGGCGGGATAGATCCAGGAGACGCTAAGCCCGGAATCAATGGACATTGCGTGATCTGCGGTATTGGTGAACATTGCATTTGCATGGGTCCGATGTATTGTAATACACAGTGTTACATCCGCTGTCTTTGTAACGCTTCGTCGACCAGGACATCCCGTCCTTCCCAAATGCAGATCTGATACGCGAGCATGAGAAGGAGCTGGCCGATGAAGTCGACCAGGGCGGATAGGATTGGGAGGGCGTACGAGCTGGGTTGAACATCAGCTCAACTACCGGCCCCCCGGACACGATAGGCTCACTCAGGATCCAGATCCTTCTGCCAGAAGAAGAGTGTCAGACCCTGCGCTAAGAAGAGCGAGACCGATGTCTGACCTTGTCAGACCAGTACTTGCGTCAGAAAATGGGACATACAGTCAGAGCGAAAGTCAACCATCCGGCCCACCCGAGACTGATATCGATCCACCTCGCCCAGCTCACGAAAGCGATGAAGCATCCCTGACACGGGAAGGCGATTAGGAAGAGTGTAGCCGCTCGCTGCAATGCTGAAAGACCGAGATGTGTCCGGGATGAGGAGGTTGGGGGATGGAGGCTTGTGTGGAGAGTCGTGGAAAGGCGATTGGCGTGGATTGCGCCGATAGACCCGGTCAGACCTGACCTCCTCATCAGCCTCGATAAGGGCGCGAGTGAGGTGGTTTACCGGTCATGGAGATGGCGAGGAGGGCGAATCCGCGATATTTGCTTACACCTCTATCGAGAACCATCCCCGTCCCACTCGAGATGAGCATTGCGCCAATCTTTGCAATCACCTCCTCAGCTCTAGTCCATGGTGAGACAATTGAGTGACATACTAGTGGAACCCATCCGCCCTTCGCGACCTTCTTGACCCATTGATTCTGCATGACCCGTTGCGTAAACCATGCCGCCGCCACGGTCATCATGATGACAGCCACGAGGGGGATTGGCGAGTCCATCGTCCCTACAAGCAGAGAACCGAGGAGGGCGAGGATGAAGAGCGTGAGGAGATCGCCGAGGCAGGACGCGATGGGTGGTGTGACGTTGTCTAAGGGGTTGAAAGTACTCAGCATCCGTCAAGCGGGAGAAACAGGTACCTGGATCCACGCCGGTCCATTGGCAGAGGACAATCATGGAGCTCATGAACGATCCCAGTACAGCGCTGCTCAGACCTGCAGCCCCCATTCCAGTGGCGAGAACCATGACGAGCTGCTTCCAACCCGGTCTCGTATACCCCTCTAGCCACTCCTGCTCACCAACCGCCAATTCCGGATCCATTCCCTCGGACCCGCCAGGGAAGTGAGTCGAGTTGCCCACCGGCCCAACCGCATCTCCTAGACGATGTACGGTAAGTAACCCCAGAACGAAACTCAGCACGGCCGCCAAGCACGAGATGAGGAGAGCTTGTAGCCCAAGCAGTATCATATTCGCCTCGAGCAATGCCCGTCGGATAACCCGGTGATCGAGTTCCCCGATATTGGCGGAAGTACCCAGCCGGGCGGAGAGACACATCTCAAGATTGCCTTTGAGATTCCCGATCATCGGGAACAGGATGAAAAGCTCGTCGACGCGCTGAAAGACTCGCCAGCGGGCTAGGTGCTCGAGGAGCTCGCCGGTGAAGACGAGGCCGATGAGGCTGAGAAGCAAGGATGGTGTGGCCTAGATCAGGTTCTAGTGTCAGCGAGCTGAATCGGATGGATGGTGGAGAGGAGGGATAGACCTACTTCGAAGAGGAGGTTGCGTAGGTCGACCCATTTTTCTTTGGCTGTCGATATGGGTGGCTCCAGCTCGACCTCCCCATACTCGAGCCGCTCCCTCGGAAAGGTCAGACTCGTTGGTCCTGCTGATTTGCGCCTCCCTCGATCGATTCCCGTTTTCAGCATCCTCTCCCCCTCCCCTTCCCCCTCCCCCTCCCCATCCTCATCGCTCTCATCCCCTTCAAAGCCGACCCCATTTACTCCCTCCCGGGCTCTACCTTTCCCCTTCCTGTCCAGTGCGATTCCCGTCCGTTTCCATTCATCCGTATGCCGTCTATGCTCCTCATCTTCTATCACGCCCATTCCCTGACGTGGGGACGAGCCCGAAGCGTAGATTCCTGGCGGTTTGAGCCATTCCTCCTCGCCGGATGTATCCTTCTGGTTGTCCGCGGGTTGGCCGGTGACCGCAGCTGCTAGACGACGCGTGTGTCGGACGTGCTCGCCGATGTCGCGCTTCAGGATCGGAGACATCGGTTTCGCTATGCCTCCGTAGACGTGAAAATCTGATTTCGCTGTTGCATCTCGGAGCAATCAGCATTTCAGAGGCCACGTACGCACACGAGCCTGATTTTCCCCGATGAGAAGATAACATGCATTCCATGATCATTCGTGAGAATATTAATGGGGGTGATAATATATGCAAGTATAGGTACAGCAGCGATCGTGAAGCAGATGTAAAACATGGTGTGGTAGGAAGATGTTCAGGACATCTCGAACCCGGCGCCAGATGTGATGGCTTGGAGCAGCTTGCTTCGGAGAGAGTACTCGTCCTGCGATGCCATATCAAAAGTGTCTCTGGAGCGATATGATCTCGACCTACGTTGTATCCAGGTCTAGATCGCCAAGAATGGAATCTGGTCAGCTGGATGTCGCATTCAGACGGAAGCAGTGTGGCCTACAGCTTCAACAGATTGAAACACGACGCTACCACCGCATCAGTCGAAGCCAAGTATCAAGGGCGGAGAACTGCTCACATGCAGAAGGCAATCTCGTGACATCGTTACCTGCCCAACGGATGCCGAACTTCGGATACAGATGTTGGAACCCCAATAACGGCGGCCGGGAACAGCTCGTCACGAATCGAAGCAACGCCTTCCTCTCCTCCTGATCGAAGCTCTTGACCACCTAGGAGGCACGATTCAGCCAAGCCGGAGGTGCAAGAAGACTTTACGCACCCTCCAGAACAGCTTCTCCGTCCTGTCGTTGGGGAAGCCGGAGACCTCCGTGTGCTCCTTGAGATCATCCATGTCGATCAAGGTCTCTACGCCACCAATGAGCTGTTGGAGTTCTTGCTGATCGAACATCCGCAACCCTGGATGACGTCGTCAGCCAGTTGGCTGATGAAGTGGGAATCAAACAGACATTTCGAGTCGATGATGTCTGACAGGCCATTGAAGAAAGCCCGGGATTGCGCCGCGATCTGCTTGTCAAGCTTGTACTTGCAGACCAGCTGAATATCTGCGACGCAATCGGTTCAGCTTTGGGGAAATGAGACGGAAAGACTGCGAACATTCGTGCCGATTCTCAGCAGTGACTGCTACCTCGGACCCGCCGGGCATAAGGTCGATCGACCGCGTCGCTCCGAACTCTGCACGGGAATCAGCGATGACCACAACCTAGATGACCGCCACATACCTTGTTCAGTGATCGTGAAGTTCAGTGACAGCTCTTCAGGTTTCGGGTAGTTTTTCAGAACTGCCAGTCAAATCAGCCGGGGGACTCTACCATGAAGACGCCATGACACACCGATCAGACCCTTGTACAGCTCGCTATCGAGCGAGTTGAGGTCATCAAGGTAGGACTGCCGTCCGAGCCATTTGGCGAGGAAGAAGCCAGCGAAGGAAATATCGACTAGGATGCCTTCGTATATGGCTTTACCAAGCACTCTACCGATCTACGAATTTCATTAGCTTGCGATGAACAGGAAACGCAGAGGGCTTACGAAGCCGTACCAGCTCAGCTGATGCGCTGCAGACACCCGTTAGCTGTACGTACACGAAGGCAGTATACTGAACTCACACTCAGTCGCAAAGGAGTGTGGATTGGGATAAAGCTCGTTCTGATCGGTCGCGAGCCACAATCCGCGATTAGTATCGAACACGTCTTTGACGAGACTGCGCCCGGTCTCAGCTTGATTGATCCTTACCCTCGGTAAAATCACTCACTTGGTAAGGAACTCCTTGAACAGCCCCCCTCCATCTATACCCTTCTCCTCCCGGCCGAACCTGCCAAACTCGTTAGCCGAAATTCGAGGTCGGGCCCTGAGTACCTCACTGATCAATGAAAGTAATCCAGATCCTGCTCTTCAGGCCCGGTCCCATATCGTTCAATTGCCGAAATCCATCCTCCGCCAGCGAAGTCCGATGAATGACTGCTTCCTTGCTCCTTCTTTGCCTCCGTATATACTCATCCATCCCCAACCTCTGCCTATCCGCACTGCAAGCGATTCTTCAATCTTCATCATGCCCGCGGAATAAGAATAGACTTACTTGACGAACTGTCTGAACACCTCGAGGCGAGTCTGGAACGGGACCGCCATGGGAAGGTTGTTTAGCAGACCCAACCTCGGCGAGATATGCGCCATTTGCCGCTTGGTGTAACGCTGTCGCGCTTGCGCCCAGCGCGGTATCCGTCCGGGAGCGGAAGCACCCTCGATCTCCTCTGTTTCCGCGTCAGGTTGGGAAAGCTCAGCGTCTTCGAAGCTGTCATCACGTCAGGGTGACTGCTTTCCGAGGAGGAACTAGGCGTACACAGCGGCTTCCACGAAGCCTCGGAGATCTAGTTGACCAGACATGACCCAAAAGTCCTCCGCCGCGAATTGTTTCCGTGCACTTTCACCTTGACATCAATTTTGTTCCGCCATCATAGATGAGAAGACCCACTTCCGCTCAGCGACCCTAGTCACACCTCTTGTAAACAGAGCTCGCGCCTCCTCTGTGCCCGGGCTCTTGCCAGAGGCCGAACCAGATGGTGCCAAGCCATTCATGTATCCCCAGAATGCAAGATCTCGCCAAATCCCCGCCAGCTCGAGTACCTCATCAAGGGAGATCGGCTTTGACGAGGTGTCCGAGAAGAACTCGTCGTCGGGTGTGAGGAGGAGGTAGTGGTTGTATAGAGTAGTGAGGAAGAGTAAGCATGGTGCAGCAGGATCTAGCCATCGCATCAGTACCGGGTAGACGAGATGGAGTCAGACAGGCCTTACTTGACGAAAATGTGTCCCATCCCGCTCGCTCTCCTGAGTTCCGCCATCTCCCCCTGACACCTTCCCTCCACAGCCTCCTTCCCAATGCACGCCCTCTTTGACCCTCCATCAGCGCCTCTAGAATCCCCTCCCATTTCGGCGAACCGCGGAATGCGTGCAGCAATCCGAGAACGAAGCTGGCAAAGTCCACGAGCAGCGTTGTTGGCACCTTGCTTGTCGGTGATGTGATGAGACTGGCGAGAGTGGAAAGGTGGGATGGTGAAGCCAAAACGAGGAGCTTCGGTCGCAAATTGGCGGGAAGAGGCGGGCGTATCTGACGAGATGGCTTTCTGGGCGGTCGAACGGACGTCGAGGTCGAAACAAGTGGGATCAAATCGTCCTCCTCATCCTCATCACTGGTTTGCCTCATTGATACATCCTCATCTGTGTCCTCCACCATGCCTTCGGCCCACCGGCCCCATCCCTCGCCGACTTGACTGAGTACGGTGCCAGTAACCGTGATCCACGTTGGTGCTCCCCTAGCGCCGTATCGCTGCAGCATTCCGCCAGTGATGCCGAAGGTCGCGAGGTTGGCCAGAAAGTACGTCTTGCCCAGCTCGGTGGAGAGTCGGCCCTGTGAGAGGAGTCTCGGCTCTGACACAGCAGCAGGTAAGAGGACGGTGAATAACGGCAAGTGAGTCGAGAGGTGTGTGAGCGAGGGAAGAGGAAGGACTGAGGGGAGGGATGGTACGGCGAGAAGCTCGTTGAGCAGTTCGGGGATGAGCGGAGAGGTGGAAAGGGGTTGACATAGGGAGAGCGGGGCGGTAAGGAGGCAAGTGATGGGTTGGAGGTGAGGATGCTTCTTCTTCGGCTGCTGAATTTTGTCAGCTTGACGACGATCACCCTATCAAAGGGCCTACACTCGCAGCGACCAGCTTCTCCAAAGCATCGACGAGGGAGCGCACCCATCCCGCGCTTCCTACCGAGTCCACCAACTGCTCCTTCGCACTAGCTGCTCGCTGAGTACCAAGGCGTGCGTATGAGCTGGGATCGAAAATCACCTCGAGGCTAGAAAGAAGGCTGCCCGCTTGCGCCGTCCTTTTGATAATCAGCTCCGCTCATGAGCAGGAATCGGATCGCTCACTGAGGATTCTGTGCGACGCATTGTAGTATCCGCATGCACAGTATGGCCAGAATGGTGATGTTGTCATCCGATCCTGCTGTTGCTGCGAGAAACCTGCACAATCCCGTCGCTGATCTCTTGGTCAGCAGCGTCTTCCACAGCTCAGGAGGTTTCCAAGCGATGATAATACTTGAACTCACCAGGATCAGCTTCCCTCCCCTCAACGGACCACCTCTCCAGTATCCTCCCTCTCCTCCCACCCTGATCATCCCCAAACCCATCCATCGTGAGCACAACCATCGCCCTCCCACTCCCAGCGAACCCCCCAGGAACCTCCCCATTCTCCAGCGCCACCAACAGCTCCCTCTTCAACTTCCTCCGCTCACTCCGTCCCCTCCATGCGGCCTGGAGGAAGAGAGCAGCTCGCTCTTGTTGGCGTAAGCGTTCTCGAGCGAGTCGTTCGGCTCGGACGGAGGTGAGGAGGGCGGAGGAGGAGGATGAGGTTGTGGTGGAGAGATTCACGCCTCGAGATCGATGAGGTCCATCGAAGGAGTCGTACATGGCGGATTCCATGGGGTGGGGAGGTCGAGCCGGGATAGCTCGGGAATGTCTGGAGTGAGAAAGGGTGAGCGAGAATGATGCACACGGACCAAGAATCCAGTATAATCGCCTCGCCGCGTTCACGTGGTGAATTCGTAATCGTGTAGCGTCGATCAGATACGCATCGATTGCTTGCACCGGATGTAATGCACATAGTCATGTCATTGCATATGGTATGGGCTCATCTAGTAGCCGCTATGATCTACGTACGAAGGAGAGACGGTGCGGCATCGTGTCGCTTGCCAATGTGTGAGAGCGGGAAGCATGTGGTGATGAACAGTGAATGTATACGACGGAGGGGAAATGGGGATGAGCACAACACAACCTCTATGATGCCCCAATCAACACGCCAACCTCGCCATCAACGTCCGCCCTCGCATCATTGTCCAGGTGGTGCGACCTATGAAACAGCCCGGGCCGGATTTCGGGAACGGAACGAACGATGCGAAGCTTCTCGCTTGGTGGGACGGAAAGGGTGTATTTGTCGGCGACGGCTGCTTGCGGCTGACCAAAGGGCGCCTTGGGGTGTGGTCCCTGCGAGTTGAGCTGAGTCTGGCGGAGACGCGCGGCATCGGTTTCCTCGTCGGCGAGAGACAGAAGGTCGGATGATGATGAGGCGGCGGAGCTGAGGGATGGGGTCGAGGCGGTCGAGGAGACAGAGTTCGCGCGACGCTTGAGGTGCTCGACCTCCATACCGCCATCAAGGATACCCACGCGCATCATCGCCAGGAGGTTGTGCGCGGCGTTGGAGTGGTCGTAGACCCCACCGAAGAAGGCGGTCGTTGAGTCAGTACCGATGGCACGCTTGATCAGATGTGCACCGCCTGGGTGGTCCTCTGCGAAAGACGAGCAGTCGTGGATGAATCCGTGAATGGCAACCAGGGATCGCTCCTTCGCCTCGGCCTGGAAATCGTCCCAGCTGATGACAGGAAGCTCATTGCTTGACTTGGGCCACTGTAGGACGTCGCCCTGCTGCTGAAGCAGCTGAAGCTGCATCGTGTATTGACCCTTCCTGATCTCGTTGTCCGGGAAGCGCTTTAGATGAGAAGCGAGGCCGAGGCTCGAAGCAGTCCAGATGAACCACTTGGTCGGGTCGTACTGGAACCACTTGATGGCATTGCGAAAGTCCATCGGGAACTGGTGGTGGAAATTGTGGTACCCTTCGCCGATGGTGCAGAGCGCAGTGATGAAGTGGTCGCATGGAGTGTGCTTGTTGTCAAACGGCTTGTCGCCGAGCCAATGCGCGAGCGAGTTGACACAGAAAGTAGACTAGCCGATATCAGCTGGGCTTCCTTGCAGGGTGACTCGTAGAACTTACGTGGTGCACGAATACGAGCCTCGCAGCACCGGCGAAGAAGAAGCCACCCCTCCAGTCTCCCCATCCGAGCCCAGCGACAACAGTCGGAGCAATGAAGCCGGCGAGAGCAAGAAGGGCGAGATAGTTCTTGTGCTGCCACCTGACTACCTTGTTCCTCGTCAGGTCGGAGATATCAGCGACTCCGATTTTGCCCCTCGGCTTGATGAGCATCCACCCAATATGAGACCACCAGAAACCCTCGTGGGCGGAGTATGGGTCGAGCTTCGTATCGGTATATCTGTGGTGGGCTCGGTGACCCCGCGACCACCACTTGATCGAACCCTGTACGGCACCGGCGCCGGCTACAGATAGGACATATTGAAGAGGTACCGACGCATTGTAAGACCGGTGTGCCCACAAGCGATGGTAGCCGGCCGTGATGCCGAGACCAGTGATGTAGTAATAGATCACACTTCGAAGTATCAGTATGTGCCCGATCACAATGCCACAGCGGCTCACCTCCAGACAATGGTCTTCATGTTGGCGGGAATGGTGAACATGCCGTAGATAGCAAGAGCGGGAGTGAGGGTGATCGCGAGGAGGGAAATCCATTGGGTGTTGTGGAAAAGGGTGCTCCAGGTGACAGGAGGAAGGTATTTCTGCTTCTCGATGTTCGCGGTAACATAGTTATCGGGAATGTGGTTGTCGGGAACCTCGAAGGTCGGCTTTATCGGCTGAATGCCTGCTAGCGCATTGAGGCCTACATGGATATTAGCGCCCAGATCATGAGGGAAGAACGGGTCACTCACCTGTTGGCTGCTCGGCCTTCGCGTCAGGAGTATGAGGTGGGGAGTACGCCGGGTCCAGCTTGTCGCAGGGAGCTGGGGTACCGTCGTAAAGCTCGTTAGGTGGTGTCATAGGTGGGACGGGCATGATGGAAATGAGAGAGAAGGTCTGAGGTGAGGCTGGAAGTTGCTAGGCTCGAAGTCTAGCGGTATGACGTCGGTAAAGGTGAAAGGACGGGTTTGGTCGTGAGGTTTGAGCACTGGAATGCCGCCAGGCCAATGTGTAGTGCCGTGTAACGATATAGTCCAGGTGAGGAAGCTGGTCGTCGGAAAGCTAAAGACCAGGATATGACAGGTTGGAGGAAAATACGAAGATCGGAGGGATCTACCCGCAGTGATGCGGTCTAATATGAACCGCATCACCTTCCACCTAGTGTTCCATAGGCGGATCCATTGGGGAAGATCTGCCACGTGGATATCTCATATTTCCCTGAGTCCCCCCAGTGGAATCGACATGGATGACGAATGGGTTAAAGGAGGGGATCATACAAATGGAAATGATCTCGACGGTAGCCTAAAGCCTGGAATTCGACGGGAGCGGTGAATGACGGCTCACGTGTTGACCCCTAAAAGAAATTCCTACTCGTCGGATGCGGAATAGCCGGGTTGCGGATGATCCATTCCAGGACATCGTTCCAATCGTCCACGTCTAAACTGGACAACTCCACTAATCCTATACTTGCAAAAAGTCAGAAACTCGCGCAATGTCCGAGCAACGCATATTTCACTACATCCCGGAGGGTGCCTGGGCTCTTGTCCGTGCTTCCCGGCTTCCCAGTCTATGTAACTGAAGCATCGCAGATTGAGCCGCTCATCTCGAGCCGTGCCAAATCCCTCATAACAAAGCTTATTGAATTTATGGAGGTGAGTTGCCCAATTCATAAGCTCGGTATTGAGCTTACGATCCAAGAATGACGTCCTTCCCTCTGAGCACCTGTACCACGCCCAAATCTCACCCGATCCCGCTGAACGATGGAAGTCGATCCCTCCGGTCCTCGAGGATCTCAAAAAGCGGGCGAAGCAGATGGGATTATGGAATCTGTGGCTCAGCGGAGGTGAATTTCAAGGGATGGCGGGGGGTGAGGGTGGCGGTTTGAGCAATCTCGAGGTGGGTGTGGCAAATCTTGTGGAATGAGTCTGATTTGAGGCGTTTGAGTAGTACGCGGTGATGGCTGAGATCATGGGACATTCGGGTGTCATTGCGCCGCAAGCTACAAATTGCGCTGCACCAGACACCGGGAACATGGGTGAGACTCGTCTTCTGACATCAGAAGTGAGCTGAAGGAGTCGCTGCAGAGGTCATCGCTCGATTCGGCACGCCCGCTCAGAAGTCCAAGTACCTTGTTTCTCTACTCAACGGGGATATCCGCAGTTCCTTCTCGATGACTGAGTATGGAGGTGTGTAATGTCGTCGATGGCCAGAGCCGTATTGATCCCTTGCCAGTCGCATCGTCTGATGCGACAAATCTCAAGAATACCACCGCCACCCTTTCCGGCTCCAGCTTGTCTCTCTCGGGTCATAAATGGGTGCGTCGCCAACTTTACGAGTGTGGCATCTTCTGATATCCCGCAGTGGATTACGGGCGCCGGCGATCCCCGGAACGCAGTACATATCGTCCTGGCCGTCACCGATCCGTCGAATGCTTCACCGCATGGGCGACATTCACTTGTCCTTGTGGACCCCAAAGCGAAGGGCGTCGAGGTGGTCAGACCGATGACGGTCTTTGGATACGATGATGCTCCGGAAGGTCATTGCGAAGTACGATATCGGGATGTGAAGCTGGATGTGGAGACTGCTGTAGTCGGTGGGAAAGCTGGGCTTGGGAAAGGCTTTGCGGTGTGTCCTCCTTCAGACTCGTCATCGCGTCAGAAGCTGATGACGAGCTAGATCATACAAGCTCGACTGGGGTGCGACGTCGTGAACTAGACATGCAGACTGCTGATCCTGCTCAGACCCGGCCGATTGCACCATTGCATGCGATCTGTCGGGGTCGCTTCGCGAGCCCTAGACCTCCTGCTTCAACGCGTTTCCGACCCTGAACGTACGACATTCGGCAAGCGACTCCGAGAACATGGTATGTCGTCCTGATTACCGTATACTCGCGAAAAACTCATCCAAGTATAGGCACCGTCCTCGCCGACATCGCGCACTCGCGCGCCGAGCTCGATCAAGCCCGATTCCTCGTCCTCTCTGCAGCGAGGCAGATCGACCTCCGAGGCGCGAAGGGTGCGCTCAAGGAGATCGGGATCGCCAAAGTATGCTCACATCCTATCATGTTGCGGCCAATGACTGAGGATGCGACCAGTTTACGGTTCCGACGACTGCCCTGAAGATAGTGGATCGCGCGATGCAAGTCCACGGAGCAGAGGGTATCTGTCAGGATGTGCCGCTTGCATCGATGTATTCGAGCCTGCGGACGTTGCGATACGCCGACGTGAGTTTGCCTTCTTTCGCTAAATAATTAAGAAGCTGATGAGGGTGGGTTGTAGGGTCCGGACGAGGTTCATATCCAGCAGATCGGGAAGGCCGAGCTTAAGAGGGTGCCCATGCTTGTGGAGCGGACCCAGGGGATCGACGGAAGGAGCGACAAGCTGATGAAGAATGCCGGCATGGTCCAGGCGAAACTGTAAGTAGTTTGGGTCGGGCACGCTATGCATCTTGTTGGACCCATTCCGCCTTGATCACGTCGGGTACCAAGCCGAAAGTCTTCCCTCATGGCTAGGTCAAGGGATTTACTACAGTTAAGAAATCACGTCAGCCGCAGTGATTGAGGATCTTAGCTGATGAGAGGGTACTGACATCCAATGATCACGGCACTTTGAACGGGTCTTGATCAGCACGACGACAAGCTCGAGGCCGAAGTGTGGGGCTCACCTGCTTAGCAGTCTTCCCAGGAACTGCTAGAGCCGCTTGATTCCAATCTCTAGCTCCGCATCGCTCGACGTAGGCGAATAGCCAGGCTTTGTCGGGGGACGTCCAACAGCCATGGTGCGGTGTGAATACTGATCTGGCTTCAAAGCGCGGACTAGGAGATGGATTGAGGACGACTACTTCCGCTTTCAAGAATCACAGAATGAGGCTGATGGAGGTGAGATCGGAAGGAAACTGATAGTTACAATCATGGTACCACCGCGGATCCTTCCTCACGACCTTGACGACCATCAAATTCCGCTTCTCGAGGCGACCCCTTCTGATCCTCTCATCTCGAAGCCTTCACACACACAACTTCCGGTTACGCAATCACTCATTCGTTGTCACACGCGTAGCATCCGCTCCAGACTCGACACAGTCTCACCCTACAAATCGACAACAAGCAAGGTAAACTCCTCTTTTGCTTCTTGGTTCGTGTTCTTGGCTTAGCGGCGTCGTCGTCGCGATGCCCGCTCAACTCACAACGTCCACTACCAGCGACACTACCACCTCGCCGGGATGGAGTAAGGCACAGAAATCCCAGCTGTTCCAGCATGTTCTTAGAAACGGCGAGAAGGACTGGAAGACCGCCGTTCCAGGTAAAACGGGTCAGCAGGTGTATCCGAGCCCACGTCTTGACCATAACCTTGCTGACGCGAACGACAGACTCAGGAACAGTGAAAGTGAGTCTCTTGAGAGTATGCACCCTGCTGACGAGAGATGGAAGACCCAGCTAATGTACATCAAGAGGACGTGCGGGTTCTAAAACACGCATCAAGCAGTTTTGATCTTCCCCCTCCCCCCTGTCAAACCGAGCGTCTCCGTCCAATGTTCCCTCTTATACCCGAAGTTGTAGACCGCTCGCGCCGCAAAGATCCCCCAGAGCACGATCATGCAGAGTATCACCGCCTCGTCCTCCCTCAATCCAAGTCCCGTCTCCCACCCTTCCACAGGACCACTCAGGCTGAGGAATAGCGCAGGGATAGCGGCAGGACACCAAGCGTCGGCAGCAGTCCATCCCCATGGTTTCAAATCTACTGGAGTCTTGAGTTTCGGAATGGGCGAGAAAAAGGATGTGCCCGTGAAGATCATAGCTGGGAATGGGACTGCGAGGATGAAGGGGACTAGGATGAGTGAGGAGGGGGTTGGGCGGATGCTGAGGGATCCAGGGGAGGGGTGGAGGATGGGGAGGATGGAAAACTGGGTTAGGAGGAGGGTTCGGCCGATGGCGTCGGGGAGGGAGAGGAGGAGCTCGAGTGCGAGTGTCGGTCGGGCCGGGAGTAGGGTGAGGAGGGAAGTGCGGGTTTGGATGGCGTCTGTGATTCACATCAGCCTTTTTCTCGCTGGTCAGAAGGGGAAGAAGTACGGGTGAGGCAGAAGAGGAGTGCGACTTTTGGGGTGATGAGCCAAGATGGAGTCGTACCCGTACATACACCTATTAACCCTTATGAGCTGAAGAAATCAGGAGTAAGGGGTACATACAGAGAAACGTCTCCCCGCCAAATACGACGACCATCAACCCGAAAAGCTCCTGTAGCAGACTGGCTCTCGCCTTTTTGACGCCATTCGCTGAGGGAGGATCGAACGCCCCGGTCGCCATCCAGTTGACGACGGAAGAGAGACGCATTGCTCCGAAGACGTCTATGATGGGGAAGGGGATTAACGTATGAAGGGGCGTGGTCAGTCGGGGCGCATGGGTGCGAAGGGCTTTGAGGGTCGTAGCCATGGTGACTGCTGTCTCTCGCTATTCTGAGATGAAAGCAGTGGACAACAGAATGGGAGACTGTTGTCGAGAGACGTGAACCAGTCGGCAGCTTGGAACATCAGCCGAACGGACATCGATCTATCTCCGTAACCACAAGATAACCTCTGCAGAAGCTGCTTCGTCCCTCTTCGAATTCCCCTCGAGGGCGACATGAGCTCCGAAGTGGGTCGCTCGCCTTCCGTGGACATCCCCATCGATCCGGACTTGCTTGAATTGGACGATGGTAGGGATGCTTTCGACAATGATCTTGGCCAGGAACAGTCCAGCGGGGTAGACGATAATGACGAGGATGAGCATGTCCAGGAGGATGAGGATGTGCTCGTTTCGATTGATACGGAGTCTTCGAAACGATACGACGAAGACGTGGGTTTCAAGTGAGGATAGAATTTCTCCTTGATCGGTTCTAGATCAACTACTGACAGGACTGGTCAGTCGGTTGGCGGGATATGTGTCGAGAGCAGGGTCAGCGCAGGCGCCCATCGAGGGGGCGGGGGCATATCTCCAGCATGAGATGGACTTGATGGAGCAAGAAGAGCTACCCCAAGCTGCTCGACGTCTAGCACGCAGAGTTCAACCCTTTTCGTTCCCGCGCAGCCTAAGCTGATCAGGTCCAGTCTCAAAGAGCGCATAAACCGACGCACGAGGTCCAACGCCTGCTCGGTCAAGCCAATATGTCCTATATACAAGGCTCGCATCAAGAAGCCATCACCGCCCTACTCGAAATCATCCGATTAGACCCATACGTACAGTCCGCGTGGACGACGCTCGCGAGCTGTTATGAGGAGATGGAGAACCGGGAGGCTGCCAGGCAGATGAGGTTCTTTGGCGCGCATGTGGATAACGACGAGGAGACTTGGAAGGAGCTCGCAGCGGAGTACAAGTGGGTCGAAGTCGTGGTCAGTGGATGGGAGCTGATGTGGCTGGGTTTAGGGGAATCGGACAGGTCCCGCAGTGCTTGTATTGCTTGCGAAAGACGCTCAAGATCGACCCGACGGACGTGGGAACGCTGTTTGAGCTGGCTAGCATTTACCGCGCAGACAAGCAGGCCGGGAAGGTGAGCTTATGACCCACCAACACTTAACCACATCTGATGCGTCATGTAGGCCGTCGACGCATTCAAGAAGATCCTTCGATGCGATGCACCTGCAGCACACAACTTCGAGTTCTTGACGGAATTCCTGCCCCTCATGGAATTGAACTATCAGCAGTCTCTCGCAGCCTCCACCCTCCGCGAGGCGTTCGATTACCACATAGAGCGGTTCAACGGAGAGGGGGAAAACCCAAAGGACGAGCCAAACACGATGCACCTCGGAAACATCGTCGCCCTCACCGACTTGCTTCTCCAATTGGACAAGCTGGAAGAAGGCCTGGTGGTGGTCAAGCGGGGGCAGAGGTGGTTGCAGGGGAGGAGAGATCAGAGATCATGGGATTCGATCGACGATGACCGGGAGTACGACCCTCAAGGCTCTGCGCGAGAGGCTGAAGGAGAGGATATGGAGGGATTCGAGGGATTCGCGCTAGACACAGCTCTTCGACATCGGCTTGCACTGATCCGCCTCCGGCTCGGTGATGACGACGAAGCAATGGTGCGTCGCCCTTTGCTTCGTGGACACTGATGCTGATGAATGCAGGTCCATATCGAGGAGATTCTTAGCCTCGATGTGATGCAGTACCAGTCGCTTTTCCTTGAGATAGGAGAAGCATTACTCAAGCGCGATATGTGGGAGAAAGCCCTTGACTGCTTCGCTGCGATCCAGGAGTGCGAAGGGGTAGGTACTGTCTGACCTATTTGACGAAGCTCACTGCTCCAAAGATTCCGGACGACCCATCGCATATCTACGCCATCGGGATCTGTCATCATCAGATGAAGGAGTTTACCCAGGCGCTCGAGGCGCTTCGATGGGGTGAGCCATTCCGCAGGATCGAGCTCGTGTCTGACATCTGAACAGTCAACCAGGTGAATCCAAGCAATCTCGAAGCTCGCCTCCGCCTCGCCAATGTCCTGGAGGAGACCGGTCAAAAGGCAGAGGCGCTCGAGATCGTCTCCGACGGTGTGTTCCTCCTCAACTGCATCTTCTGTACTGACCTTTGGTAGTGCTTCGGGCTAGAGCTCATCGTAGCCGAGAAATTCCTCAAATCGCATCCACCGCCAATACGTCCCTAAACAAGTCCGAGAAAGCCGCAGCCCGCAAGCTCACCAAACGCGTTCTAGAGAATCAGATGCGCTTGAAGATGCGATCTCTCTGGGATGAAGTCCTTGAAGCAGAACAAGGAATCGATGAGGGTGATCCCGGCGCATTGGATCAATTCATTTATGCTGCTGGCACGATGATTGAAAATTTCCGCCTCGCTAGAAGCAATTTCAGCAAAAGCAGGGTGAGTCGCATACTGCGGGTTGGTAAGCTGATCGGTAGGGCGTTGTGAGGATCCTAAAATCGAGGAAGTATGGGACCCGGAACGATCTGACGAGTCAGGCCATGGCTATGCAAGATCGTCTGGAGCGCGTCATGGGATGTGAGTGGTAGGAGATGAGGAGGAAGCCGCTGACTGAGGTAGTCGAGGAGGAAACGCCGTACGACGAGGGATCGTCAAAGTATCTCACGGTTCGGATGAGCGAGTTTTATGGAATGGGCCGCGAGGAATGGCTCACGCTCATCATCAAGGTTCGCATCATCTCGGAATCTCGAAATGGGGCATTGTCTAACGGTAACAGTACTGCTGTGTGTTAATGGTGAAATCTGAGGAGGACGTGGCGATGGACATCCTAGAACACGTCCTTTGGTCTGGTCTCTTCAACAATCGAAGATGCGAAGTGGCTCTGCGGATGACTATCAACGGTCAGCCTCCTCCTCTTTAGTCAGTGCTCATGCTCATATCGCGCACCAGCTTGTGCCTTGCGGACACACTCGTATGACAAGATCACCGACAACAGCCGTCGTCTCGCTCAGATGCACCAATTCCGCCCCGAACCCTTTCTCATCATGCTCGCCTCGCTGTGCGGTGGCGGCCAGAAGGCGCACAACGCCTGGCAGAACATCCAGCTGCAAAAGTTCATCCATCGAGAACTGCGGATAACGGATGAGGCTGCGAAGGGGTTAAAGCTGCACTACAAGCCTTCAACCCAGAGATGGGCGCCAATAGTCCGCATCGGATTCAGTAGGAGGCTGGGCGATGATGTAGGGGACGACCCTGAAGAGGAGGAGGACAATAGGGAGGACGGATCGGTCATGCAGTCGAACGATGGGGAGATGGGTAAGGAGGCCCCGCTTCCGAAGACGTCTTCGCCGATCCTCAATGCGATATACGGACAACATATGATCAGCGCAAGAGCGTATCAGAGCGCTCTGTGTAGGTTATTTTCTCTCGGTGAAGCTCTCGCTGAGATCGCTCAGTCTACTTGTTCAGAGCGTACGAGATCACGCAATGTGATCCGCTGCTCTGCTTGCTAATCGCGCAGGCGTTCTTTGGGCGATCGATGAATCGGCAGTCGGACAATCGGAATTACCAAATCGCCCAGGTAAGTTCGGCTGTCAAGCATCTTCGCTTAGACTAATCGATGATCAGGGACTGGCATTCTTGACCAAGTACCGGAAACTTAGCCCGAAGGACCAACGGTCGCAAGAGGAGGTGGAGTACAACTATGGCCGGTCGTTTCACGGACTCGGTAAGCCGGGTCGCTCCGATTGAACCTCGATGCTGACATGAATAGGGGTCGCACATCTCGCCGTCGTGCATTACGAGCGAGTCTTGGACTCGGTCAGATCCCGGATTGGAATTTCGCATAATCCTGAGGTACGTATATCGCAATGGACAATCTTTTCTTGGATAATCATTGCCGAATTTCAGGAGGTCCGACAAAACTCCCTTGCTCAAGAGGCCGCACACAACCTCGTGCTGCTATACGCTGCTTCGGGGTCCGCCGAGCTTGTCGAAGCGAGGTCGGAGTGGCTTGCGATATAATTTTCTTGAGCGATACCTTGCACATGCATACCCTGTCTACTCAATCTCCAATACGATCTCCATGCAAGTACCAGTGATCGGCAAACCCAAAGATTACGCCTACCGATTTTCACACTCCAGGTAAAACCCCTGTGTTGTTGTCTGGCCGCTTTGCTAATATTGCACTGTACGACTTCATCGCCTATCCCATCCTACTTGACCAAATCCACATCGTCCCAATGACCGACACCGCTCCAAACCGACGATCTCGATTCCTGGCCCGCGCCACTCGGGCAGTATCCACCACCTCCTCACTCCAGCCTCTCCATTCCAACCCTTCCTCCCCTTACGGCCGTCGTCCTCTCCGTTCCCCATCCCCCGCTCTCTCCGACCCATTTTCCTCCCAAAACGATCACTTGTCCACCATGGACGGGCTGGACTCCCTCACTCCGCCTACAGTCCCCTTCCGCGGAGATGAGGGATCCCGCCGATCTAGTGTCTCTTCCGATAAATATTCTGGCATGCGCAAGACCCGTCCATCCAGTCTAAGTGTGAATTACGTGCCGGCCAAGTTCACAAAGTTACATGCCCCAGGGACTTGGGCGCATAGGCGGGCTAAGCAGGGAGGCGGGAGGGATGCGTTTGCGACGGACGCGTCGAGGATGGGGATGATGGGTACTGTGGATGATGATGAAGGGGTGGTTTTCCAGTTGGGGAAGGGTGGGTTGAAGAAGAAGAAACCGAGATTGAGGTGGAATCGGTTCAAGCTTGTTCTCTTCTTCGCGAATACCGTCGTACGTCCTCACCACATGGAGGATGACTGTTGACGTGAGTGCGGGGATAGCTCATTGCGTATGGGACGGCGACGTTGGTCTCTGCGATCCTCGTCTGGCTCAACGTATTCTATCAAGCCGATGTCATCCGAGTAGGCAATTTCAAGGAGCTCGTCAGTAAGTCATTCTCCACCTGGCTTAGGATACCCGGAGTCGAGCAACCCTCGCTAATGCTCGAGCAGTCTCCACCGTCGCGGCCTCCTTCATCGTCCTGACCTCACTCGTCGGCTACGGCGGGATCATCCTGAACAATCGAGCCTTCCTCGCAGTCTACACGCTGTTTCTCTGGATCTGTCTCGGTCTCATGGTCGCTCCTGGTTATATGACGTATAAACAACGTACCTACAATCTCGAGGGGAAGATTAATGCGCAGTGGTCCCGCAATCTTGGTCCTACAGGTCGTCTCCGTATCCAAGACGCGGTGAGTCAACCACTCCTCTGGGTTTCATGCCTCGTTCAGTATCTTGTGAATCTGTGATACTGACAGCGGATCGAATTGCTTAGCTTCGGTGCTGCGGGTACTTCTCCCCCTTTGTCGAAGCGACGGTCAGCCCGCTCTGCTACGCCCGCTCCAACTTCCCAGGCTGCAAGAGCCGTTACCTCCGACTGGAAAGACACATCCTCGAGATCTGGTACATCGTCGCCTTCTCACTCGTCCCGACACATATCCTCATCATCCTCGCATCTCTACTCTGTTCTAATCATATCACCTATCGTTTCGGCAAGGGGCTCACGCCGAAGCAGTACCGTCTCGATCTGGGTAGTATGGCAGTCATCATGGACGAGTATGCCAGGTCAAGTCCACTCTCCACCCAGTCTATTCGTTGAGACGCTGATGGGTGAAACAGTCAAATCGCGGCGCAGTATGGTCCAGGTCTAGCGAAAGCAGCGGTCGATCGATCATCACTCAATCTCGCAAACGAAGCGGGCGGTCTACGACCCTACTCTCCGGGATCGAGGACAAACTCATTCACAACCGCCTCGGCGAGCGGGGCGAATCCCACCATGACCAAAGTCACTTCCCGACTCGCACCGGGGATTACAGTGGCGACTGCTGGTTCTGCGCTGTATGACCCGGGAAGAGAAAGCTATGATGGGTCTAGTGTGAAGAATTCCGAGACGGAGGCTGATCGGGGAGACGATTCGTCGAGATGGGGAGGGAGTGAGAATCATGAGTAGGTCGAGAATGCGTCGCAGCAACATGGACAGGGGCGGTAGTAAGGAATACAGGATCACGAATGGACACTGAGTGAATAGTACACGTTTGTCGAAGACGGATGTCATGATCTTGCACGATGTGACGATTCGTGTCGTCTTCCCTAGTATAGTCATGTACGGCGCCGCCTCTCCTCCATGCTCCGCCTATCATCTCTTGGCGGGCGATCTTGCTCCACCAACATGCGTTCCGCTGAGGGCCGCTCCGACCTCCCCGAGCTCTGACGTGACATCGGTCCAGGTGGTGATCGTGGCCTCGAGCGCTGCTTTGCCGCCTGATCAGCTTGTACCCCTGATGAGCTACGGGGTGAACCCACAGCAAACGCAGACATGGGCTCAGCAAACTCCCTCGGCCGAATCCTTTCCACCAGATCCCTTGTTGGTACCCTATCCATCATATCCCGAGGAGGCGGTCGTCTTTCCATCGCGTCCCTCATAGGCGGACCCCTATCCATCATATCCCTAGGCGGCGGTCCCCTGTCCATCGCGTCTCTCGAGGGCAGGCCCCTGTCCATCGGCATCCGTGGCGATGGTCCTCGATCATTGAGGTCTCTAGGCGGCGGTCCTCTATCATTGAACCCGCTCGGTGGTGGCCCCCGGCTCATCACGTCTCTTGGAGGCGGTCCCCTCCCCATCATGTCCCCGGGCGGCAGCCTGTCCCTATCCATGCGATCCATCAAAGAGCGAGGGGGCATACCCCTATCCATCCTCTCCACCAAATCTCGAGAAGGGTGACGGTCATTCGGACCTGGTGGACCTGGTTGATATGAGTCGCCATTTCGACTCGGTGGGGAACGGCCGAGCGGAGGATGTGGACGACCAAGGCGTGGTGGAGACTCAGGGAGCATGCGTCGGGGAGGCAACGGTCGGCGGCCAAAAGGCGGTCCGTCTCGAGGTCGAGGTGGTCCATCGCCAAATCGGGAACTGAGGGGCGGACGCAGGCCAGGAGGTGGAGAGATGGGACGATAGCCATTGCTGCTGACATTGGTAGACTGGCGGGGGTCAGCGTGAGTTGAGGTATTGCGAACGAGCTCACAAATCCGGGACGCATCGGGCCGTCGCGAGGAGGCAAGTCTGGGGGCATTGGGCGATCGTGAGGTGGACGTGGCGGGTACATGCTCTGCGGCGGCCTACTGTCCAGTTCTCTCCTCCTCGCATTATCGCGGTCAGCTCGCTGTCTCTCGAGCTCATCGTTCTTTCGTCTCTGGTCCGCATCGCGTCGTTTCGTCTCCTCCTCCCGCTGCTTGTTTTCGGCTTCCTTCCTGGCCAGGTTATCCTCTTCCTCCTTGAGGCGCTTCAGCTTCTCCTCCATTTCGGCGCGATCTGCCTGCAGTCGCGCCCGTGCCAGAGCAGGATCATCTGTCCTGGACGTATCGCTCACTGATGTCACACGGGAAGAGAGACCCGCTGCCGGTATAGGTGGAGCACCGACTGCCACAGAATCTGAGCCACCCTTCGCTCCCCACCAGCTCTGTGTCAGGGGCGCAGTATTAGCACCCATGGCGACCCTTGGCGAAGGATCAAAAGGGGGTCGGGGAGGCGACCTCCTCGGCATGCGGGACTGGAAAGCATCAGCCGGAGCGACTGTCTTTGTCGAACGGCGTACATCGGGAGCTTCGAACGGTCTTCGCGGAAATTCGGATGCCCTATGGGGATCGATCGGTCGTTGCCGTGGTGGAGAGCGTGTTCGGTCGTTGGGGAAAGATCGCGGGGCGTGCGGCGGACCGGGACGAGGAGGACTGCGAGTTCGGAGAGCTAGCATTCTTCGTGGTGGGCTGCCTGCTGTTCGCGACAGAGCGAGTCGGAAGTAAGCTGATGTCCGGTTCAGGTGTGCTCTGCATTCCCGGCAGGAGCAAATAGCACAGGTCTTCGGATCAGGTTCAAGCGAAGAGACAGTCATAGAGGCGAGACGACTCGACTGCCTCTCTCGGGTCAAGCCTCCACCGTACCATCATTGGCCAAGACGAGCGCGCGCCGCTACGGGACCGACCGGAATCATCGATGAACGCGGAAAGTAACGTACTTCTGTCCATCGCGGCAAGTCTCGCCGACAGCGGAGGTGATTGTCCCCCATCATCACGCTTGAAGCGTTTCGCCGGTTCACCACTAGGTGAGGAGCTTCTGTCTCGTCGCGGACGGTATGAATCTGGACCGTCGAGCCATTTGGCTGGACCTTTCGGTACATCAGCCGCTTTGGTACGGCGGGCCGCATAAGCCGTCGCGACGGGGTCAGATCCGGCAGGACCTGTAGGAACCTTCTTCTCGGTCGTCTCGACTTCCGGCTCATCAACCTTCACTGGCAGCTCTGGCTTCGGTGACTCAGCCTTCTCTTGTACAGGAGGTGCTGGAGGTGAGTCGGGTCGGTCTTGTAGCACGGGTGCAATCGGCCGCTCCCAGACAGTGGTCTTGGTTTCCTTGTGGTAGTAAAACGGCCGTTTATACTGTGCGGAGTCGAACTTTACCCATCCTTCAGGCAAGGGTGTTTCCTCCTTAGGCGGAGCAGGCGGCGTCTGAGGTGCCTGCTGATCGTCAAATGGGGGATGTTGGCGTCAACCACATCAAACTCGCCTTAACGGTGGTATCGGCCGGTACCGGCGTAGGCGTCTCCTCTTCCGCCTTCGGCGGATCCACGGAAGCGGGTCGAGGTCCTGTAGGCGCACCGTTGGGTCCTCCAGGTCGAATGATCGCTCGTCGAGGACCAGTCGGCGGGGCTTTGCTGGGTCCAGTAGGTGCGCTCTTGCCGCTCATCGATTTGCGGGGCGAGGCGAAGCGGGCTTTGGCGATTTTGCCAGCGTCTGTGTGGGTTCAGCTGAGTGTCCGTATTCCACCTTTCTTGAGTAGAAAGAGGGAACTCGAAGCCAAATGCGACTGACCTTCGCCATCCTCCGCACCATCTAAACTGATGACATCCTCGTCTCCCACCTCCACAGCCTCTTCAACTGCGCCTCGTCTCCATTCATCAACATCCACAGACTCATCCATCCCCCAATCCACTTCCTCCTCGGCCATTTTTGGTGACGCCCTTGGGTCTCTTCTTATGACCTCTGATGGAGATCAAGTGTGAGTTGGGGCTCGTGTACAGCGGGGTAGATAAAAGGAGACCGCGCGAGAATCTGGGGAGCGAAGATGCTTTTGCGGAAGGAGGATGCGGTCGGCTCGCCGTTTCGAGCCTCCTCAGAAAGGTCACCTGCGGCCACCGTGCGGTGCAAATTCTGCTTGGGCTGCAGCAGAAGGTTCACCAGCAGTGAGTCGGCGTCCCTCCTTTTAGGTTTTAGGAGAACTTGGGAGAAATACAAAAGTAGCTTGATCGGCGTTCAGTGAAGCGGGATTTGCCAGGGATCGTCGAGTGGCACTTTACTACGACTAATCCCAAAATTTCGACAGTCTCGGCTCATATTAAGCCATTCGGAACGAGCTATATGTTTGATGCATGACGTGGTCTACAAGATCTCTTCTTTCGCTCCCTCAGTCACGCTTCTTCTAAGCCTTAGCATTTGTCTCCGCCGTCAACTTCGCTTGCTTGATCAATCCCGCCGGCGCATCACCTCTCGGCATGTACACCTCGATCAACCTAAGCTTGTTCGGGACGTTGAATGCTTTGTCCGCAAGCAGGTCTGAGAGCTCTTTGGGGGAGTGGACTTCAAGTGATTCGTATGGTGTCTGACCATATCAGTCCAGGTCGTGACCATGAATCAGGGAGGCTAACCTTGCAAGACTTCCCGGCGAGGAATGGCAGCATCATCTGATGATCGTACATCTGGATATCGTTGTATTTCGCCTCCCAACCGTGGATCTGCCGCTCGATCTCGTATCCGTCATTATTGAGCACGAAGAGGTAAGGGTAGACGCCGCGACGGAGCATTGTGCCGATTTCTTGCACCGTCTGGAGAGGTGGTCTCGTCAGCACGCGATATACAAGGCTGGATCGAAGCAGAAACCTACCAGTTGAAGAGATCCGTCCCCGACGAACAGGATTGTGCGCCGTTTCGATCCTTCCGTAGCAGCAAGTGCAGCACCGAGACAAGCTCCCACAGACCATCCGATAGCACCCCAAAGGATCTGCGCAACATACGTCGAGTGACTAGGCAATGCGACATTGGTAAGGCCAAATGAAGATGTGCCTGTTTCCGTAATGATGATATCTAAGGGAAAAGCCGTCAGCACCCTTAATCCTGATGAGTCTGACCTACCTGTATCGGCGAACCACTCTCCCATCTTCGGCCAGAACCAAGCATGTTTGATCTCCTTCCCGTCAGGCTCCGAGACGAACTTCTCCACTTTGCCTGCCTTCTGCTTCTCAGCCAAGGAGTCGCCGTGCACGGCTTTGGCATCGCGCTTCGACGCGACTGCGTGAAGCGACGGGACCAACCGAGGCAGGATGTGACGGATATCGGTGGTTGGAAATGCGGCATACTTTGCGTCAGTAATGCAGGACGGAGCGGAACTCACTCCGACGGTAGTGGTGAAGGAATGCAGTTCCACGGTATTCTTCACATCGATCCCGACAGAGAATGACCCGGAACTTCGCCTGTCAGCGGATGGCGCCATGGACTATGCGACTCACTTGAAGTCGCTTTTCAGCGCTCCCACATACAGCACGAAATCGGCGTCCTCCACCTCCTCGCGCACCGAGTTCAGGCTGTTGGCCCCCGCATAGCAGCCACCGTACAAAGGATGGTGTTCGTCGAGCATTGATTTTCCCACTACAAGCTGTCAATCGTCTACTCTGCTGATCAGTCAATACTACTCACTGGGAGCTGCAAGGTGAATATATCAGCTTTAACGCTGAAGATGGCTTTGGACTCACTCTCGAAGAACCGCACCCCAGCTCCCTCGACCAACTTCCTCACCTCCCCAGCCATCCCAAACCTCCCAGCACACGCGTCAACAATGACGATCGGCTTCTCAGCGTTTGCAAATCGAGCCGTGATCGCTTCGACGACGTGGTCAGTCACTTCATTTCTTGGGGCCGCAGTCGTCGCCTCCGATTTAACCGAAGAGATGGCATTCATCTCTTGTGCACCGGTAGGCGCAGGGAGAGCGGCGGCCGTCGACTCGGGAGGAGGAGCAGAGTGTGGATGAGGCTGCACCACTGTATCAACGGACTCATCGGTGATCCAAGGGATGAACCAACAAGCTTGACTTTCAGTCCCTCGGCTGAGACTTTGCGTTGCACCGCGTCCGTGGGGATCTCGACATATCCAGGCCGACACTGCTCCAGCACATCCTTTACGACTTTGTCAAACGCCTCCGTCCAGGTCGTCGGCGTTGCTGGTACAATCTCGTTCAGCAGAGCTTGTGAGCATGACAGAGGCTGGGACATGGTGGAAAAGGTTGTGAAGCTGCTTGGGGTGTTCAGGGTGTGGTGGAGAAGCGATTGATTGGTCTGAGCTCAGTAGTCTCAGCGACTGGCACTTTAGTGACAAGACGTACCTGCATCGCAGTATTTGGGGCTCCTACGACATGCAAAATTGGGAGTCGTTCCGCTAACGAGCCAGCTATCCCGCTGGAAGCCCGTCAGAATCCCTTCCTGGCCCTGCCCTCGGATACCGGCACTCACCACAGAGCAGAGAGTTCTCCCACACCGAACGTCGTGATAAGCACCGCCAGTGTCCCCTTGACTCGTGCATAGCCGTCGGCCGCGTATGCCGCATTCAGCTCGTTTGCATTCCCGACCCACTCGAGGTCCGGGTCTTTCTCGATATAGTCGAGCCTAGTCTTCCATCAGCAAGTCAGATAATGCCGACGATGGCACCACTCACAGTTCCAAATTGTAGTCCCCAGGGACCCCGAAGACGTAGCGTACACCGCACTGCTTGAGTCGCTCGACGAAGTAGGTCGCAAAGTCGATGGTGTCGGGCATGGTGAAGGCGGTAATCAGTCGCGGTGTGCCACGAAGCAGGTATGACACCTGATCCTTAACGAGAAGCGCTGCCTAGAGGTGACAGAGGAGGGGAAAAGATATTGTCGAGAGTAGTTGAACGAGGAGGAATGTCGACAATGAGCATGAAGACCACGAAGCATCCCGGAATCAACCTACCACGCGGCGAGCGTAACAGGCGTTTTTTGGTGGGAGAAAAAGATGATAGCATGCCCATGCAAGCGGAGGACCGATCCTCGGCATATTGACCCATTGGGCCCACACTTTCCTAGGTCTTCGGAACCATGGCCAGTGCTCGGCAGCGCTCATCACCGCTAGCAGTCAGAACACTTTGGGTTCATGTCCGGTGCATGCGTTCCCAATCCCGTATTAATCCCGTACAAGCGGTGCCATCGCCATCAAGTCCATCCTTGCCCAAAGTACAGCTCGAGCGCATGTCTTGCGATATTGAATCCCAGCAGACTCAGCAGGTACCTGATTTGATCAGCCCAGTGCCCGTCCGTCGCTCTTCAGCAGCACTCACCCGCCGAAGATAGGTAATAACGGTGCTAGCAGAAGCTCATTCCGTGCCACGAACGGCAGAGCTGCGTATCCTAGGTACATGACATACACGTACTGCACCCCCGCTACCAGAAACAGGGTGCTAGCCAACTTCTATCAGCTGTGGCTCTACCATGAACAGGCAGTACGTACTTGCCAAAGAACACGCACACCCAGTTATTTCGCACCACCACCCCCGCGAGTGGTAAGAGCGCAACATACGTCGTAAGGAAGGCCGGGAAGAAGGAGTTTACCGCGACGTCGAAGGCGTAGGTGAACTCGACTCGGTTATCGATGGACGATTGGGATGAAGGGGCGAGCAGGAGGCGGTTGGTCAGGAGGTAGAGGAGGAGAGCGGTAATTAGCGATGTTAGGAGGAAGTCGCCTGGTACCTTCGTCAGCAAAGGTAGTGAGAAAGGGGTGGGAGGACGGACGGAAGATCATGTGGAGGATTAGGGCTAGTGTTGAGCCGAATGATTTGTGGTAGACGAGACTCCAGGCGAAGCCAGCTACTACGGCAGCTTATCAGTCCTCTGTCTAGTTACTGGAGGAAAGCCTCACCAGCAAGGCAGCCAGATATCAGGACTACCATCGCCGGGCTATGAGCTGAGTCAGCTAAGCATCCCGCCAGACATCCCGTTCATGGACCGACACTCACTCATCTCTCGCCCAAACATTCTTCGTCTGCTTGCTACTCCCATCAGCCTTGCTCCTCCTCAACCATGAGAAGTCTGAGCTCACTGATGGTACGTCTGCTTATACACGCGTCTGGGCGCGACAACCAGATATGTCAATTGCCAAAGAGCCAACTCGAAATCCTATCCCCACTCCATCAACAAGCTCTATTTCCTTCTTTGACGATCAGGACCTACCATAGACTTGAATTTCGTCAGCCTCCGGAGCATCACCGGTATACCCCTATCGGACCTCGGCGCCATGCTCGCTCCATAGTCGAAGCCCGGACTGAGAGCTCTACCGTTGGACAAAGGGAGGATGGGGTCCGAGTTGGCCATAGTGCGGGGGCGGAGGCGGATGGTGGACAGTTTGGTGGGATGACGAGTGGTCGGAAGGGGGAGGTGGGCATTCAAGTGGGCGTAGCTGGGGCAAAGGTTTGGAAGGAGGATAGTAGAAATCGGGCTCTCCTAGAGTGATTTCGGAGGCGGAGCGCGCCTTTCAGTTTTGCTTCCGTCTATGTACTGGTTTCCGGGATGTGGAGATTTCGAGCACCTTTAGAGGGTGCATGTGAATGCCCGACGAGATGGGAACACTGCTCTCCAGAGGCTGTAGAAGGGCGAGCTGGTTGATATCCTCTCAACACGGGATCTCCCTGATTCATGCATGTCCGTGGGAATTTTCAGCGATCACCCGAAGTAAAGAACGCCTTTGTCCTTCAGTCGCCCCGAGTCTTCCTCAGCTGCAAACGCCATGTGGTTCACACCAATCGCGGCGACAAGCTCCTTCACCTGGTCCATCACCAACTCCGGGCTCTGGAAAGCTAGGTCCTGAAAATTCATGAGCGTCCAGCTATACTTACCGAAGAGACTACGCACAGTAAGACGGACAACCCTACTGGCCCTCCTTGTGCCGCTTCCTTTGAAGGATACCAGGAGCTGGTTGATGAGAGTGTCGTCGAAGGTCAAAGGATCCCCGAAACCTGGAGGAGGCGGTGATGGGAAAGCGTTGAGCTTCTCGACATCCTCCATGTCCATGTCCTGCGATTCTCCTTCGCCGTCACGCAGGTTACCATTCGTTTGGTTGGCTATAGTGTCTTCTTTCCAAGTTTCGATCTCTGCGAATGGATGATAGCCGCGTGGATGAGCTTGAAGATACTTGTCGACCTTCACGGACAGAAGATGGAAGATGTTGGTACCCTAATACCGTCAATCACGATTCAGTCGATACTGGATGGACCTTACCGGATCGAGGAGGTAAGACGGCCCATACTCGCTCTTGTACCGCATCTTCACACGATCAGGTATCCAGTAGCCTTGCGCAATCAGCTTCACCCTCACCTTATACTCAGATTTACCCATGTACAGCCATTCCATTCCCTTCGCTCCCGCTTCCGCCATATTCAAGACCAAAGCGATCTCTCGTAGCGCCGAGAGCTTTCCCAGACTCGCCCAGGCCCAATCTGGATCCCAGATGAAGTAGACGCTCGAGACGCAGTGAGGGAGGATATCGATCACGGAGATCCCGACGAGCTTGTTGTCGACTCGGTATACTGGTCAAAATCAGCAAGCAGTCCGAAGCTGTCACCTACTTACGGAGATGATATGATCCATACTTCTTAGGCAGACTTTCTACTTCAGCTCCAAACGCGTACTGGATAGTAGCTTCCTAGTTTGCACATCAGGTTGGATCTTTCGATTCTGGCTATACGCACGACGAGTGGGCTGTCGCATAAGAACCGCTGAAATCCCCGTATTGTCACCTTTCCGGGCGGATCGTTGTGTACTTCCATTTGATACCGCTTGTACAGCTCGAAAGTTTCGGATGTCGCTTTGGCCGGGGTTAGTTCAGTCTGATCACCGTCTCAGCAGAGCTTGAGAATAGGGCCTGACTCACCCGAAAGGGATGCTTCCCCTCTTCTGCGAAAACCAGCCCAAACTCCCTCAGCCCTGTGACCCAGCTATCGTTTGCCTTCCCCTTTCCCTTGCCTTTGAAATTCGCATGACCATTACTCTCGGTAGAACCGCCCTCTCCCGGCTTGCTCCCGGTTGATAGGAAGCGGTTGAATCGATTGATTACCTGGCGATGCTTCTTTCCCGGTTTGAAGGACTTCGCATCGAGGCGGATGGTATATTGAGGACAGCAGCTACGAGCCATGTCTGGGCTATAGTCGGAACCATAAATGACCGCTGCGCAAAACTTATAACAGGGAGCTCCATGACTTACTGGTAGACATAATCGCCTGACCGACGCCATCCGCGATCAATCATATTCTGATAGAACTGGATTATGTCAGATGATGCCGGTCATTGTGAAGGAGACCTACCTGACAGGACATCTGCGGTGCTTCGACTATAACACGCATCTTGAGCGAGAACCTCGCAACCAGGGAGACTTTTGCTTACGCCCGTATTTCTTGGATGAAGGCCGATGGCTCCTGCTTCCCACAGGTGTGCAGTACCCGCATGTCGAAGACGAGTAGCCGTATGGCATGAGCAGCGATGGTACACTCATCTCGAATCAAACGGCTACTGAGTGTCTCATCCGTCTCGGATACTCGAACGATCGTCCGGATCCATCACAGCGGAACTCCGCATGTTCCGACGGAACTCTCGACCCATGCGGGGACTCCACAAGGATGATGCCCGCCGGCTTCCCGACTTCCGCAGCTTCCGTACCAAAGAGCCCGACTCACTGGTCCACCCAACATGCGTCGAGTAGCAGTCATCATCGGTGCAGGTCCCGGGCTTGGAGGTGCCCTTGCACAAGCTCTCTCCAAAACTCATCACCTCCTCCTCCTTTCTCGCTCTCTGCCCGGATCACTCCTCGCGCTCAAGCTCAAGATTCCAGAGGACAAGCTCATCGCCGCTTCCTCCGACGGCTCGCGGTCCACACTCGATGCTGCCATGAAGCAAGTGAAGGAAAAGTGGTCCGACGGAGTGGTCGACGTGGGCATTTTCAACACCGGCGGGAAGTTTGCTCCTGGACATTTTCTTGAAGGGAAGGAAGAGGACCTAAGGGAGAATGTTGAGAGTTCAATGTACGTCCATGTCCTCGTCCACACTCAAATCTAGGACACTCAAGTGAAGGACGGGGATAGAATCGGGGCGTACAATTTCGGACAAACCCTGATCCCATTAATGCTCGCCAATACATCCGACAGCAAAGGAACCCTCATCTTCACAGGTGCGACCATGTCGATGCGCGGCGGCGCGTTGTTTTCGAACCTAGCTCCATCGATGTTTGGTCGTCGTGCCCTCTCACAATCACTCGCTCGTGAATTTGGTCCACAGAGCATTCATGTCGCCCACGTCATCGTTGATGGGATGATCGATACCCCCACAGCCAACGAGAAGACGGGACCGGACAGGGACGGCAAGGTTTGTTTCCCAGAGTGTGTTGGCCGTCAGGCTGATCGGTTACGTAGCGTTTGAAACCGGAGGATATCGCGCAGGTGCGTTGGGCGGATCGGCAGGTCAGATTGAACGGAACGCTGATGGTACGCTCGAAGACCTATTTGGCCATTATCCATCAGCCAAAATCGGCCTGGACACAGGAGCTGGATCTGAGGTCGGTGAACCCATCTTGCGTTGCTCGCCTAGCTGACAGACTTGCAGGCCGTTCGGTGAGACCTTCTGAAAGAACGGCGAGGACGGGTATTGGACCAGATCGAATATGAAGGAGCGACCGTCGACTACCAAAACCAGCTAGTATGTATACGTCAGATTAGTTCCCGTCTGCCCTGTACGCACGGCTCAACCTGTCACCGAATAAGGCTGGACTATCTGCGGCTACTTCAAATGATCGATGAACGATCCCATGCCTTTCGACAATATTTCCAGACATGTTCAACTTTTAAGAAGGAGACGACGGATGGGACGATGATGCATGCACAACCGGGTCAACCGGATCAACGGATACGAGAAGCGATGGACAACAACACGCAGATGCAAGAAAGCAGATAGCAAGCAGGATCGTGAAGCTGGCCAAGTCGTCAAACACGTGATGATTGGTAATGTCATGGTCGTTCGGGAAATGCTGGTCGTTTCGTCCGTGATTGCGTCGGAAAGGTCGTCAAGTATTCGTTGGACACAGTCGTCTTCTACGTGGGAGTCCGGTCTTGGCGGGATCGTCTCAAGATGCGTGAAGATTATTGTGTCAAGCGCAACACCCATACCAGCCCTTCGCCTCGTTTGCCCCCGCCTTCGCATCTTTCGCCGGATCGGTAAGCATCACGCTGTTCTTCCGCCTCAGGGTACGCTCGCGCTCAATCTTGTCCTTTTTGTCGACGAGCAGCGACGAGATCGCCTTGAAAAGCGCTTCAACGCCTAGCCACCCATCAGCTAGAGTCTCCACGGACAAGGGGAAGACGACTCACCTTCTCCCGTGAGAGCGGAACATTCCCCGATCCTGATGCCTTCCACCTCGATACCCCACTGACTGTTCCCCTCATCGCTCGGAGGATTACCATACAACCGGGAATCTCGACCGAGACTGCCAGCCCGAGCCCGTCCGATGGGTTGCTTCAAACCCGATGAAGTGGTCATCGAGAGGAGCTCGCCAGACCCCTTCCTCTTGACTCCTTCACCAAATTCTCCGAGAGTCTCCGCAGCTCCAGGACCCTCTCCCATCTTCCATGCGCGACTCGACCAGTCTTCAGCTTTCCCGCTCGACTTTCTGGACAGGAGGGGACTCGACTCCACGCGGACTCGGACAGGCGAAGCCTTGAGCCGTGTGTCGAGCGGACGAGCAGCAGGGTAGTCCTCAGCAAGACGAGAGAGATTCGACATGGCTCCACCCATACTTGTCGGTCGCGAGTATCCTAGAACGCCGGATATAGAGAACCTCCCGCCGAACCTCCCGCCGGAAACGCCGTGACGAGAAGGTGAGGCGGGAGTCAAACTGGGCTGCACAGACTCAGTATTGGTAGCAGACGTGGCGTTGGTAGGGCTTCGAACAGCCGGGAAGGAGATTCGTTTGCCTGAGGTGGGAGAGGTGATGATTACTGTTGGAGGTTTGATGGAAAAAGGTGCGGATGGAGGCGTGGCGATGGCGAGTGCTTTTGGCTTTGGCGGTGGAAGAGACGGCGTGGTCTGTGAGGTGTTCGATGCTTCCAGTGGCTTCAGCTTCGGGGCCAGAATCGATGGGGTAGACCGGCCTGCGTCCAGCGTGGCGAGGGCGCTCAGCGAGTTGGTCCTTGCGGGCGTCGAGGATGACGCGACGGTCTCGGCTCTCGAAGTTACGCTCGAGCTACGAAAGAGGCTCCGCGAAGATGGCGGAGAGAGAGAATCTTCCGGAGTCGGAGATGGCGGAGGTTTCAGCCAAGTCTTGATGGCTCGTCGTGCTTCATCCAGGCTGCTCATGTCAGTCAAATCCTAAGAGATGCTTGAAGTACTTACCAGACAGCCCGTTTCGCCTGGAGATCCACCTTGCCGCCAACAACGAAGATTACCGTCTCCTTCGGCACTGTCCGCCGCAATTCGTCCAACCAGCTCCGTACATCCCCAAAGCTCGTTCGATCCGAGATGTCATAGACCAGCACACACACATCCGCCCCTCGGTAATAGATGGGCGCCATAGATCGAAATCGCTCTTGTCCCGCCGTGTCCCATATTTGCAGCTTGACACGGACGCCGGAATGGACGAGCTTCCGGGTATGCAAGGAGGAGCCAATCGTCGCCGCTGCTGGGGATGAGGAGAATAGGCGAGTGGTGTATCGAAGGATGAGCGAGGTCTTCCCGACGCCTTGCGAGCCCAGCAGAACGACTTTCGCTTCTAGCTCGTCAGGACCACCAAGATCAGGTGTCGATAGGGGCTCGGTCAAGGTGCGAGGCAGGCCAGGAGCATCATAGTTGAAAGGAGGGACGCGCCCTCCATGTCGGGACACTCTCGATGCGTCGGACCGGAGTCTCACACGCGAATCCGCGGACTGGCTTTCTATCATCCGGAATGAGGAGGGATGGATCGGTGTGTTGCTTCGTCGTATAGGCCGATTCGGAGGTCCCATCGACTTCGGCCTGGCGGATGCGTCAACAGCGGTTATAGCTGGGCTATGTAATTGGCTTTGCGTCCTCGCTCTCGACGAGGGACCTGGCCCGCCGCCGACGGGCGACGAGTCGACCGGGAAAGTATCGATAGATATGGCTGGCAATCCTCTGGGAGTGTCCCCCGAAGAACTATCTCCCGCTACCTGCTCAGCCGCTCCCAGTCGGTATGGCGACTCCTCGGCAGGTGGCGCCAGCTTGACCATCATCGTCGGAAAGAGGACCTTGCGATTCGGCGGAGACGGATCTGGTGTAGGCGGAAGAGGCGATCTCATGGACGGATCAGATCCTTCCAGACCTATTCGAGGCAGCATCATTGGAGGTACTTTGGGAGCTGGAGGCGGGGGTGCAGCTGGAGGCGGGGGTGCAGCTGCGAGCGCATTGGACACTGGAAATCGTGCGGGACCGAGGACTGAGAAGGATTGAGGCATTGGGTAGGGGGAAGAGTGTCGATGTTGGAAGACCGGAAAGGGTATGAGCGGTGGTTTGGCGTCATGGATGGGTGAAGGGAGCTCGGGATGTGCTGACATGGCGCCGGGGGAGGCGTACAGGTCGGTGTTTGGGAAAGCATGTTGGTGTGGTAGTGGGGTGGCGACGACGCTCATGTCTGTCTCCGACGACAGGGTTGGACCAGGATCTATCCGCAGCTACGAATCACTCTGCCACAAGTAAGCCCAGGTATCGGGCGGGAACAGCAGCGTACTGACTGAACTCCGGACGGCCGGCATGGTACTCTTCGTGAGGTGTATTGAATGAGAGTCGGAAAAACAGCTCGACGGGGGACTACGCGCTCACGAAGAAGGGATGGGTGATATGACACGCGGTCTAGGTAACAAAGGACGTTGATCAGCCAATGTATGACGCAATCGACGATCAACGAAGCCCAGCGAGACCAGCTCGGCTTGAGCAATAGCTCGGCTCGTATGTGACTGAATAGCGAGACAGAGAGGTTGACCCACGGATCTATCGAACAAACCCCCATCCAACCGGAACGAGTTTCACCCGTCCTTCAACCCCGTTCCTGGCCGTTGATCCGGAAGACGCGGCGACGGACGACGGGCCGTGCACGACCGATATTCTTAGAGATGAGCTATATACGAGCTGAGGTGTTGACGGGTGCCAAGATGAAAGCGGAGATGGAAGAGAATGTTTTACGATTCGTGATTCGTTATGGGACGTTATTATGGTCGAGCCGTCCCCCTCGTCAAGCGCACATCCTTCTCGTCTCGATTCGTCATCAAGAACAGCCGATGCCGTGATGTGATGTCTTGGTCGAGGTACTGAGATGAGAGGTGCTGAAGAACTCTGGCCAGCAGTGACTTTCGTTTCGCAATCTCTTCGGGGCGTTCCCGTACTATCGGCCCCAGCTGACCCGTGTGGACCGGGCTTCGCGCTGATCACTCCTGATGACTCATTCGGTCCTTTGTGGCCCGCCCAGGTAGATGAATTGGCACTCTAAGAAGAGGAGGTGATGGGTATGTGACGAAGCCTTGTAACTCGACGGGAAGGATGAGTGACTGGTCCAGATGCTGAGTGTTGTCGCGGGTTTATAGGGTGACTTGGGATGTCGTGGCGCGAAGGTTTGACGCGACTGCTTTTCCTGCTCTTTCACCTGGAGACCAAAAACAAATTGGGAATTGAGAATCGACAGTCGAACGAATTATCGTTGCGAGAAATGTATGTCAAGTATCATGTCGAGATGGGGCAAGAAACTCGCCTCGTTTCTGTGTTGACAAATTACGTGATTCACTCCGGGAGCTTCGGAGGATTCAACGAAAAATGACAACAAAGGTAACGTGATTCCCCTATTTAATGGGACACCCCCTTTTATTGGCCACTGCATCACATCTACTGAATATCACTCTCCGAAAGGGTCCCCTGCTTGCATATCCCAGTCCATTGACTCAAGCACAGTGTGAACGTCTTCAAGGAGGTCTGGGCTACCCACTGGGA
>JAABUK010000906.1_pt1 | contig 59591 bp, 47 predicted proteins | sample 5559141 | NCBI WGS metagenome assembly JAABUK01 (sample SAMN10711869, study PRJNA513367) | rock metagenome | isolation source: Antarctica rocks | place: Antarctica: Victoria Land, Pudding Butte nord | collected 2016-01-03
GCTCCATCCCGCGTTCCACGTGGTGCTCCACCGCCTCGACCACCACGATCGCGTCGTCGACCACGATGCCGATGGCCAGCACCAGGCCGAACAGGGTGAGGTTGTTGAGGCTGAAGCCCAGGGCGGCCATCACGGCGAAGGTGCCGACGATGGCCACCGGGACGGCGACCAGGGGGATCAGGGCCGACCGCCAGTTCTGGAGGAAGAGCAGGACCACGGCCGCCACCAGGATCACCGCGTCACGCAGCGTCTTGACGACCTCGCCGATCGACTCGCGGATGAATGGCGTGGTGTCGTAGCGGATCTCGTAATGCAACCCGGGCGGGAAGTCCTCGGCAAGCTCGGCGATCTTCGCCTTGATGAGGTCGGCGGTGTCGAGGGCATTGGCGTCGGGCAACTGGAAGATGGCCAGGCTGACCGAAGGCTTGCCGTTGACCGAGCAGTTGATGTCCTGATTCTTCGGGCCCATCTCGACCCGGGCGACGTCGCCGATCCGGACGATCCGGCCGTCGGTCGACTTCTTGATGATGATGTTCTCGAACTGCGTGGGCTCGACCAGCCGGCCCAGGGTGCTGAGCGGGACCTGGAATTCCTGGCCGGAGGGGGTCGGGGGCTGGCCAATCTGTCCGGTCGCCACCTGGGCATTCTCCCTCCGGATCGCGGTGGCGACGTCCGAAGCCATCATGTCGCGCGCGGCCAGCTTCTCCGGGTCGACCCAGATCCGCATGCTGTAATCGCGCTGGCCGAGCATGCCGATGTCGCTGACGCCCGGCAGCCGGGCGATCTCGTCCTTCAGATGCAGCAGCGCGTAATTGCTCAGGAAAAGCTGATCGTAAAGGGGTTGGAATTTCGGCGAGCCGTCCGAATTGAAGATCGGCTTGCCGTCCGAACCGACGGCCTGGAGCAATCGGGGCGTCCCGTCGGGGTTGAAAAGTTGCGCCCCGTTCGGGTCGTGGGCTGTCCTGAAGTCCGAGTTGACGGCCATGGCCAGCAAAATGTCGGGCGACTTCTTGCGCGTGGTCACCCCGGTCTGCTTGATCACGTCGGGCAGGAGCGGGATGGCCAGGCTGACCCGGTTCTGGACCAGGACCTGGGCCATGTTCAGGTTGACGCCGTGCCGGAACGTGACGGTCAGGTTGTACGCGCCGTCGTTGGTGCATTGCGAGGACATGTATAGCATGTTCTCGACGCCGTTGACCTGCTGCTCGATCGGCGTGGCCACCGTCTCCGCGACCACCTGGGCGCTGGCGCCGGGGTACGAGCAGTCGACCTGGACGGTCGGCGGCGAGATCGGCGGGTACATCGCGATCGGGAGGGTGAACAGGGCGATCGCACCGGCGAGCGTGACGACGATCGAAAGCACCGATGCGAAGATCGGGCGATCGATGAAGAAGCGCGAGATCAAGGCCGGATCTCCCGAGTGCGTGGGGGTTACCTGGTGGGGATGACGGCCGGTGTGCTCGTGGGGTCGGCGACGCCGGACGTCGGCCGATGGGCCTCCGACGTCGCCCGGGACGACCCATCGGATGCGGCCTGGGTGGCCTTCTTCTCCTCGATCGGCTTCACGGCCTCGCCCGCCTTGACCCTCTGGAGGCCGCTGACGATCACCTTTTCGCCCCTGGCAAGGCCCTCGTAGACGACCCGGCGGCCGTTGTTGAGGGTGCCCACCTTGATCGGCCGGGAGAAGGCCACGTCCCCCTCGACCAGCTTCGGCTTGCCGGTCGCCGGGTCGATCACGGGCTTGCCCGTCGCCCGGTCCTTGACCTTGACCATCCCCTTCTGGATCACGTAAACGTACTTGTCGATCTGCTCCGAGCCGATTGCCTGCTCGCTGATCAGGATCGACTCGTGCGCCTTGCCGATCGGCAGGCGGACCCGGGCGAACATCCCGGGCGAGATGATCCGGGGCCGGGGATTGTCGATGATCCCCCGGATCTTGAGGGTCCCGGTGCTGGAGTCGACCTTGTTGTCGCTGAAATCGATCTTGCCCGCATGCGGGAAGTCCGGCTCGTCGGACAGCCCGACCGACACCGGGACCTCGGCCTCCCGGCGCGACTTGATCTTGCCCTCGGCGATCAGTCGGCGGATCTTGAGCAGGGTCCGCTCGTCGACGTCGAAGTAGACGAACATCGGGTCGAGCGAGACGATCGTCGTCAGGGCCGTCTGGTCGGCCTGGACGAGGTTACCGGGGTCCACCATCCTCCGGCTCAATCGGCCGCCGATCGGGGCGGTGACCCGGGTGAATTCCATGTCCAGTTGCGACCGGGCGAGCGCGGCCAGCGCCACGCCGATGGCCGCCTTGCCCTCGGCGAAATCCCCGTTGATCCGATCGAATTCCTCGCGGCCGATCGCGTTGCGTTCCAGGAGGATTTTCGCCCTCCGGAGGTCGGCGTCCAGGCGCGTCAGGCGGGCCTGGCCCTGCTCCAGGGTCGCCTTGGTCCGATCGAACTCGGCCTTGTACGGCCTCGCGTCGATCTCGAACAGGGTGGCACCCTTCTCGACCTCATCGCCGTCGTTGAAGCTGACCTTGTCCAGATAGCCGGTCACCCGGGCCCGGACCTCGACGGAGAACATGGCCTCGGCATGGCCGATGAACTCCTCGTAATCGGTGATCTGGTCCGTCGTCGGGTAGGTGAACAGCACCTCCGGGATGTTGTCGACGGGGGTATTCGCCTTGGTCCGGGCGCAACCGGCGGCCGCCAGGCAGGACAACCCGGCGACGATCCAGCAGTCAAACTTGCGCATCGAGGTCACCGATTCCCGTTCGAGATTCCATCGCCCATCGGGAACTCGTCCCACGCCTGCTGCGGATCGAGAGGCGAACGAACATCCAGAATCCGCCTCGGGGAAACCTCGACCGCGCGGCCGACGGTCCCGAAGGGCCTTCGGTCGCTCATCGTGGAACTTACCCATGCCGACCCGAGGGCGCCCATCGAAGGAGCACCCCAGAGGACTTGCGACAACCGCGACGAGGCCGGGCGGACAAATTAACGATTATCGAGCATCGTCCAGGACAGGGGCTCGCCGGGATGGAGACGGTGGAGGATCGCGAAAATCGTAGACATCAGCCCCCGCGCCGTCAATCGACGAGACCCGACCGCCCAGCCGAATCTGCTCCCACGATTCAGTTTGCGATCATCGGCATTTCTCCCGTCACGGCCCGCGACGGATCGCGCCGAGGGCGTCGAGGAGCCGTTCGATTTCTCCCGGCGTCGTGTAGCAGGCTAGTCCGACCCGGACGAGGCCATCGTCGGCGTGCCCGAGGCGACCGACGGCGGTGGTGGCGTAGAAGTCGCCGTGCGAGGCGAAGAGCCCACGCATCGCGAGGCGGCGGCAGACGTCGACCGGGAGACGTCCCGCCATGGAAAACGAGACCGTGGGCGTCCGGGGTTCGCCGGGCCCGGGTCCGTATCGTTGGACTCCATCGATCTCGCCGAGTCCCGCCCAGAGGCGGGCGAACAGGCCCGAGGCCCTCTCGTGCAAGGCCTCGAACGTGGCTTCCAGGCGGGCCCTGCGATCGGTCCCCTCGGCGAGCGAGGTCAGGAAGTCGACGGCCGCGGCCGTGCCGGCCATCCCTTCGTGGTTCTGCGTCCCCGTCTCCATCCGCTCGGGCGCGGAGTCGGGGGAGGGGACCAGTTTCGGCGTGTCGAGCGATCGGAGGAGCTCGCCCCTCCCGAACAGCACGCCGGCGTGGGGCCCGTAGAATTTGTAGGCCGAGCAGGCGAGGAAGTCGCAGCCCATCGACCGGACGTCGACCAGGCGATGGGGGGCATGATGGACCGCGTCGACGAACACAAGGGCCCCGGCGTCGTGGGCGATCCGGGCGGCCCGGGCGACGTCGTTGATCGTCCCCAGGGCATTGGAGGCCGCGCCGATGGCGAGGACTTTCGTCCGGTCGGTGATCTTCCGGGCCAGGTCATCCCAGTCGAGCTGGCCATCCTCGGGCCGGATCGCGATCGACCGGACGACCAATCCGCGCTCCCGGGCGAGGTCCCGCCAGGGGTCGACGTTGGCGTGGTGGTCGAGTTCGGTCACCGCCACCTCGTCCCCGGGGGCGAGTCGCCGGCCGATGGCCCGGGCCAGGTGGAAGGTGAGGCTCGTCATGTTGTTGCCGAAAGCGACCTCCCCGGGGTCGGCGTTGAGGAGGTCGGCGACGGCCCCCCGGGCCGACGCGATCACCCGGTCGGTCTCCTCGCTGGTCGGGAAGGCCCAGTGGGTGTTGGCGTTGTGGTGATAAAGGTAGTCTGCCATCGCCTCGACCACGACGCGGGGGACCTGAGTGCCCCCCGGGCCGTCGAAGTATGCGACGGCCTCGCCTCCCTCCCGACGCCCCAGCGCGGGGAAGTGATCGCGGATCGCTCCGGTCGAGGCGACGACCGCCGGGGCGGGGCCGGGGTTGGGCATGGCGATCTCGGGATGGTGAGGGACATCGGGGCAAGTCGGGCCGGACAGGAAGGTTATATCCGCATGGGGGGGCCGTCAATCCCCCGGGCCGGTTGCCCGACATCATCGCCCGGCCACTTTCGGGATGAACTCGAAGACCTCGTAACGCTCCCGGCTCGAAGGGCGGCCCGGCTCCGCCGTCTCGACCTCGATGGTCTCCCGCCTCCGGATTTCGAATCGTCCTTGCATCGCCCCGAGCCATCGGACGACCGCCGGGCTGTCGACCTCCGGCGCGACCCCGAGGACACACTTCAAGGGCCGATCGGCGGTGACCCGGTCAAAGCGCGGCCCGCCCGAGCGGCGTGAGGGGGAGTAGATCGCCTCGTCGCAGAGCGAGACCGCGATCCCGAGTCGGATCGAATCCCACTCGGCGACCTCGACGAAGTCCCACCGGAGATCGGCCACCTCGGCCCCCCGGCCGGTCGCGGGCCAGAAGACCCGGGCGAAGTCCCGGGCCGCCCGGGCCTGGTACGCGCGATAGGGCCGGATCGCCCCGACCGCGACCGGGACGATCCCCACCACGACCAGTCCGGCCATCCCCAGGCGGAGCGCCCGGGATCGAGCCGACGGAGACCGGACCAGGCTGAGCAGATGCGACGACCCCACCCCGATCAGGAGGCACAAGCCCGGGGCGGCGTATTGCATGATCCTCGCCGCGGATCCGTGCGGTGCCGGGCCCCCGTAGGGATAGCGCCGGAGGGCCGCCGCGGCGATGGCCAGCCCGAGCGGGGCCAGCACACATCCGACCGCCGGCCCCAGTCCCCGTCGCCAGAGGACCACGGCCCCGACGATGCAAAGGACGAGGCTCAGGCCGCTCGCTCCGCGCTCGCCCCCGATCGGGTAGGCCATCAAGTCTCCGGTATGGACGGTCGCCAGCCACCGGATCAGGCCGGTCGGGGAGTCGAGCGGCGGGAATGACCGGGTCCACATCGCCCTCATCCCGGGCGAGGCCGCCGACGCCTGGGCACGTCCGGTCAGGGCGTACAGGCCCCCGAAGGCGACCGTCGAGAGGATCACAGACGCCGCGAATCCCGCAAGGACGCCCGGTCGCTTCGTCTTCCAGGCCGGCCTCACTGTCGCCAGCCCGATCCCCCCGACGACGAAGATCGCCGGGTGCGAGAGCGTGATGGCGATCGGCCCGGCGACCGCCAGGGCCCAGATCGGGGCCGCCCGGTCCGGTTGCCGCGCCCAGGCGAAGGCCAGGGCCAGGAGGGCGACGGCCGCCAGCAGGTCCGACGCATAAGGCTTGACGTCAGCCCCATGCCGGATCGGGTGGACGGCGACGGCGAAGATCGCGACCGAGATCAGCAACCCCCGACCCTGGATCACCCGTCCGGCGGCGACCCGGAACAGGATCACGCTCGAAGTCGCCGCCATCAGCGGAAAAAGCCGCAATGACCACTCGGAAAAGCCCAGGAGCCGGACCGCGGCCAGCTCGGCCCAGAGGAAGAGCAGGGGGCAGACCTGCCCGTAATCCAGCGGGCGGAGGAGGTCGAGATAGCCCCGACGGAGCAGGTTGACCGCGACGAAGGCCTCGTCCCACCAGAGCGGGAAGTCGAGGAGGTAGTAGGCGACCCGCAACGCGACCCCGAGGCCGACGAATCCCCAGGTGGCACGCCGCCCCGACCGCTCGTCCCATGGACTATCATCGGCCGCGGCCCCGGGGTCGAAGGTGGCGTCGGCATGAGGCACCGAGGGCGACTCCGGGCCGGGGATTTATCATCCTACTCGGGCGCCGCGACCGGCCGAGGCTCCCACGACTGATCGACCTTCGCCAGGGCGACCACCCAGCCCGCACCGGCATCCCCGAGCCGGTCGAGCATCGCCGCGCGTCCCGGCTCGGGAAGGCCCCACCCCTGGAGCACGGCGACGGTCCGTCCCGGCGGCACTCCGGTCGCGCCCCGGGGCGGGTGGGCGAACAGCCCGAGCGCCGACCCGGGCCAGCCCGGGTCGCGCCCGAAGGGCTGACGCCAGAGGGCCACGCCGATCGGGCCGGGGATCGCTTTCAGGACGGGGGACAGGGCGCGATCGTATCGGGGCCAGCAGTCGTTCCGGGCGCACTCCACGCCCCCGCAATGCCCGGTGCTCCCGGCGACCCCCGGCAGGTCGACCATCTCGCACTCGGTCACCCAGACCGGGATGACTTCCCGGCCCGGGTTCGCGGCGCGGATCGCGGTCACGAAGCGGGCGGCGACGTCCTCGCCCGGGGTCCGGGGGGCGGTCGCCGGCGAACCGTAGTCGAGCGCCCATCGGCATTGATCGTTGCCGCAGCCGCACGACGACGGCCCCGCCTGGAGGTCGTTGAGGAAGATCCCGGCCCAGGGCTCCGGCAGGTCTTTCAGCAAGGCCTCGACCCGATCGCGGTGGGCATCGAAGGCCGGGGCATGGCCGATCGGCACCCAGGGCCAGGCCTTGATAACCTGGCCGCGCCTCGCCGCGGGGGCCGCCGGGAACCGCCGCCGCCAGTCGTCGTGGTGGCCCCCGATGGCGGCCATCCAGCCGGGGTGGGCGTCGGCCATCGCCGGGTTCCGCGCCACCTCGACCCAGGGGTAGAGAGCCAGGCCCGACCGATCGGCGGCGGTCGCGATCTCGGCCCACCGGCCCCGATCGAGGGATTCATCGAGCAAGACGACCACGGCGGTCCCCCCCTCGGCCTTCCAGGAGGCCATCCACTCCGGGGTCGCCCGGCCGGGCTCGACCAGGATCCCCCGGATCGACCGGGCGGCCGCCGGCCCTTCGGCCGGTTCGGCTCTCGCGGGCGGGACGTTCGGGGCGAGCAGCAGGGCCGCCGCGATCCATCGGAATCGGCCGGACATGGGAAGACCTCTCGGGTCGCGGGCAGGGCGGGCGGGCCACTGGCCCGCCGTCCGGCGACATCTTACACTGGCGACCGCCACCACGCGAAGGCCGGCCCCGCGGCCCGACCAGGTTCCTACCGACCCGGAGGTCCCACGTCCATGATCGCGACCCACCTCCTGCTCGCGAGCCTGGCCCTGGGGCCGGGCGATCCGGCGGACGCCCGGTCGTTCTTCCGGCCGGAACTATTCGAAACGTTGGTCAACCCCGCCTGCTCCCACTGCGTCGACGAAGGCCGTCGGAAGGCGGGCGAGCTGCGCGACGACGACCGGGTCCTGGCCTGGATCCGGGGCAAGTACGACGGAGGGGCGATCCCCTACCGCTGGTTCCTGGTGCCCCACCGGGTCATCAGCGACACCTATGGCGTGTTCGTCTACGACGCCGACGCCGATTTCGTCCGCGGCTACCCGGCCTCGCTCGACTACCGCTTCCACGGCTGGCGGGGCGGCGTGATGGTGATCCGGCATCGGGACGGGACCCTGTTCGACTGCCTGACGGGCCGGGCCTTCGACGGGCCCCGCCAGGGGGAACGACTGGAGCCGATCCCGACCATCGAGACCGACTGGGGCCCCTGGCTGAAGGCCCAGCCCGGCACGGTGGCCTATGCGATGGTCCCGAAGTTCCAGCCCCGGCCGATCCCCCGATCCCTGCCCTCCGAATCGAGGGCCACCCGGCCCGATCCCGACCCGAGACTCGACCTCGAGGAGCGGGTCTTCGGCCTCGCGCTCGGCGAGTCCAGCGACGCCTGGCCCCTCAAGGGTTTCGGCGAGGGGCCCGCGACCCGGCACGTCGCGGTCGACGGCCGGGCGGCCACGATCCTCTGGGACGGCCGGTCGCGGACGGCGGCGGCCTACGAAGCCGCGGCGGAGGGCCCGGGAGGCCTCCCGGTGACGCTGGCGGTCGCCGCCGGCGACGACCTCGCCCCGTGGGTGGACAGCGAGACCGGCTCCCGATGGTCGGTCGCCGGCCGTGCGGTCTCCGGCCCTCGCGCGGGCCAGGCCCTCCGGTGGCTCCCCGGCGTCTCGGTCAGGTGGTACGCCTGGGCGGCGAGCTACCCCACCACCAGGCTGGAAGGCCGGGCGCGGGATCCGGGTTGAGGGTTCAGCCATAGAGCCGGTTGGCCTCGCCGTGGGTGATCTTGGGCGCCTTGACCAGCCCGCCGCTGACCTTCTCGCCCATGGGATCGATATAAACCCGGCCCGAGACGTTGGGATTGGTCGGGTTGATCCCGATCACATGCACATTGAAGATGAAGGCGTCGTCGCTCTCGGCGGTGAACCAGTGGACGTTGTCCTTGTGGTCCGAGACCGTCGAGAACTCCCCGGGGGCGAAACTCCGGTCGACCGACGGGCGGATCAGGTAATGATCGTCGCCGTCCTCGACCCGGTCCCAGTGCCTCCCCCGGAGCCTCCCCTTGAGGATCAGGAAGCCGGTCGCCATCTTGTCGTGCCCGTGCGGGACGACCGATCGTCCCTTCTTGAGGGCGAAGACCTGGCGGCCCCAGACCAGCCGGGTCGGCAGCCCGGAGACGCCCTTGAGGTCGACCGGCAGGCTGGTCTCCCCCCGATCCTTGTAATGGACGCCCTTCGCCAACCGATCGAAGTCCAGCGACCTGAGCAGGGAAGGGAGATCGACCTTGCGATACAGGCCCTCCATCGCCCGCTGATACTCAATATCCTTGATCCTGTCGTCCTTGACATCGCGGCTGATGGCATCGAGCTGCTTGAACCAGTCGTCGAGCGTCGGCCGGACGTCGTCGCCGAACAGCCGGTGCGCGGCGAGGCCGTCGATCAGGGCCAGCGCCGTCAGGGATTGCAGCGCATGGCGGGTGAACTCGCGTCGGGACTCGATCATGGCCGGGCTCCGGGTCCGGGGATGGGCTCGATGACTGGAGTCGAACAGACCATAAGACGATCGCTGCCGCAAGCTCTCCGGGACAATGCCGGAGCCGGTCGCCCGCCCTCGCGATCAGTCAGTCACCTTGACAGCCGGCAGGACGCCGCAGTGGACCAGGGTGGGGATGATCTCGCCGGGGACGAGCCCCGCGTCGGTAAGCCAGGCCCGGTATTCTCGGGCGGAATAGGCCCGGCCCTCGGTCAGCCGGAACAGCGAGGCCGAGTAAAGGGCGACCGGCATCGGGCCGTCGAGGGCGTCGTTCAGGAAGACGTCGTGGACCAGGAGCCGGCCCCCGGGCCGGAGCGCCGAGGCGGATCGCGAGACCAGCGCCCAGCAGTCGGCGATGTCCCAATCGTGCAGGACGTTGGAGAGCAAGATGACGTCGGCTCCCCCGGGCACGGGATCCTTGAACATGTCGCCGGGCCGGGCTTCCAGGCGGTCGGCGACCCCGAAATCGGCGGCCATCTCGACGGCGACCTTGAGGACCTCGGGACGGTCCCAGACGATGGCCCGAAGGTCGGGGTGGCGGAGGAGCCAGGCGATGCTGTAGATCCCCGTCCCCCCGGCCACGTCCAGGAGCAGTCGGGCGTCGTCGAGGGGGCACTTCTCCGCGAGCACCGGCGCGACGTTCCTGGCCCGGCCCGCCAGGGCCATCGTCAGCGACCGGGCCGAGGCCTCGGCCTCCATCGCCGACTCGATCCCCTCCTTGAAGATGAACGCGGCCCCCCCCTCGTCGGCGGCCGCCCCGGCCGGCCGGTTGGTCCGGAGCCGCTCGACCATCTCGACCACCCCGGGGCTCTCGGCGGCCAGGCCGAGGTAGCCGCTCACGTCGAAATAAGCCCTCGGCGTCAGGTGGTCGCGGGCCAGCTCGGTCGGGCCGATTCGGCCCTCCGCGTCGTCGGCCACCAGGCCGAACGCCCGGAGCGCCGTCACCAGGACCACCGCCGGCCGCTCGGCCAGGCCCAGCTCCCGACGCAACTCGTCGAAGGCCATCGGCCCGCGCGCCAGCTTCTCGAAGACGCCGAAGTGCGCGACCGCCGCCGTCAGGAGTTCGGTGCCGTGGTTGCCCCGGAACACCTCGAAGATCGGGGTCGGGTCGAACGTCGGCGAGACCATCGGGGGATGCGTCATGGATGATACCCGGAAGAAGACCAACCGCCAGGACGTCAGGGAGAGATTAGGTCAAGGGGAAAGGACCGATACGCAATTGACCCGCCGCGCAATCCGCCCCTATTATACGTCCTTCGTCGATGCCCCCTCCGTCGGCCGAAGGACAAGGGCCGTGCTGACTCTGGAAAGCCTCCGAGACCCGACGGATGCGGAGTGCGCCGGATTCGACCTGGCGGCGGTCGATCTGGCCTGCGCCGTGGGCCTGCGGGGGACCGAACGGCTGGACATTCCGGCCTGCCTCTCGTGGGTGGACCACGCCGCCGCGTGGGTGCGTCATCAGACGCAATCGACATTCGGCCACTTTCAACGGAACCCCGACACCTACGAGCATTCCGAAGGTATCTTCCGCGTGGTCGCGATGATGAACGTCCTTTGGCGGGGCTTGGGCGTCCAATACAACCAGGAGCGGATCGACAACCCCGAAGAGTTCACCGACTCCCGGGATGACTTCATTCACGGGATCGTCGAGGGCCACGGCGGGACCTGTGCCTCCCTCCCGGTCCTGCTCGCCGCCGTGGGCCGGCGGTTCGGCTATCCGCTGAAACTCGTCAAGACAGCTCGTCACCTGTTTGTCCGTTGGGATGATTCGCCCGGGGAACACTTCAATATCGAGATCAACAAGACGGGGCTTAACACCCACCCCGACGAGCACTATCTGACCTGGCCGTTCGACATCCGCGGCACGAAGTGGCAGACCGATACGAAATTCCTCCGATCGCTCACGCCCCGCGAGGACGTCGCCCATGCTTGGTCGAAGCGGGGCCACAACCTGCGTGAGGATGGCCGGCTGCGGGAGGCGGTCGATTGCTTCGCAACGGCGTGCTCCGTCGTGACGGATGACCGCGTGCTCGACCTTTGCCTGTGGGGCATGCTCAAGCAGCGGCGAGAGGCGTTCAATGGAAAAATTCGCTCGAACACGCCGAAGTTGACGATTTACTTCCCGCCTCGGCGCCGTTATCCTGGCCTACCGATCGAGACAGAGCGAGAGGTCATCGCCCCCGAAGTGCTTGAGAGATTGCTGAGCGAGCCGATGCCCGACTGCGACCGCGTTGTGCGTTGCGTCCTCAGTTAGGAGGGATCTCCCATGTCATATGACTCGATGAGCGGCCGTTGGATCTCCGAGGATCCCATCGAGTTCGAGGGCGGCGACACGAATCTGTATCGTTATGTTTACAACAGCCCATCTAACTTTACAGATCCCAACGGCGAAGCAATCAAGCGCGTATATGTGAATCCCGGAGGCGGATGGAAATACGCAATCGACCGCGGCCCTGAGATTTTCGGAGGGTTTGAAATCCATGTCTATAAGAATGGCTACGAGGTTGTCAAAATTAAAGGAAATGGTGGTTATTGCAAGACACATGGGGGAAAAACACTTTTGAGCCCAAGCACATTCAGGAAGGAATATGGCGATGAAGCTTATAAGCAATTGAAAGAGCAGATCAAGCAGCGGGTGAAAGAAGCCAAGAGCGTCGGTTGGACACGCGGACTTGGGACTGCAACAGTCCTGCTGACTTTCTTGATTGATGGTTACGCGGAGGCTCTAGAAATCGCCGTCGATGAACAAAGCGGTTACCGGAAATGCCTAGCTGCATTGTCCCGCGGTGATATGGATGAAGCACAGAGGCAGGCGGATGAGTTTCATCTGGAATTGCTCACAAAGGGTGCTGGCGCCTCTACCGCGTTGAACTGGAAAAAGGCATGGGACGCTGCCGTCCTCGAGGCTTTGGATTGAGATTAATCGATGAAAAATACTAATAATCTATGGGATGGACGGGACATTGAATACTGGGTTCGGATGCTTGAGGACCTAGATGGAGAAGCAAGATGGTCGGCCATTGATGCCTTGCGGCATATCGCACATCCCTCACAATCGGTCCCCCTTTTTATCGGGGCTTTGAACGATCGTTATTGGCGAGTTCGCGCATTAGCGGCTCACTCACTCTATGACATGGCCCACGAAGAGAACATGATCCCGTTTCTCTTACAAGCGGTTATTCCATTGGCCGGTGCTTTAGGGGATGAATCCCCGGATGTTGGACTTAATGCATGCTATGCCTTGGAGGTTCTCGGCCCAGTTGCTGGAGCCTCACTCCCGCAACTCAGGGAAGCAGCCGGTCTTGACGACGATCGGCGTCGCAAGGCCGCATCCGAAGCCGTCCATGTCATAAGCGGTTGAACTGGTCAGTCGGGTCAGTTTCATAATAGATCGGATCGATTGCTATCGAAGTCTCGAAGTAGAATCTCTCTTATCTTGACGGCTCAGCGGTTCAATGCCGGGGGGACCTGATCTCCACCGGCTCGGGCGATGCGATCTCGAAGGCGGCCCGGGCGTCGGCGGTCCCGGATCGGTCGAGGGCGACGATCAGGAGGTTCCAGCCGGGCTTGAGCGGGAGCCGGGCGACGTCCGGCAGCGGGGCGAGCTTGCCCGACGCCGGCCGGGCGAAGGCCGGGGCGAGGTCGGCCGGCTCGCGCTCGGGGATGTCGGCGACCTTGGCCCCGTTGAGATAGACGCGCGAGGCTCCTTCCACCCCGAACCGGAGTGCGGCCGATTGCTCGCGGGCGGACCGGACCTGCACGGCCAGGAACGCCCGGCCCGGCCCGGGCCCGAACTCGCCCCGGAGGTTGAAGATCCCCGAGCCGGTCGCGTCGACCGCCACCCACGAGGCTGGCGACCCGTCCTGTCCCGCCATCGGCCGGGCCGGGTCGACCCGGTCGAGCGGGATCCGGAGCTTGTCCGCCCCGGTGGCGAACGGGCCGATCGCCAGGACCCGGTCGAGCCGCCTCGGCCCGTGTTTGAGGGAGTCCTGGGCGGGCTTGCTGAGGAGGAAGGCCACCAGGTCGACCAGCTCTCCCTGAGTGAGCCCGAGGGCCAGGTCGGCCGGCATGATCGACCGGCCATCGCCGGGCGGGGTCCGGCCGGCATCGCGGGCGACGCCGGCCAGCGGCCCGGGGGTCGGCGGGAGCCTGATCGTGTCCCCATCTTTTCCGAGGGCGGTGGCGACCGCGGCCCGGCCGGGACCGAGGCGGGCGGCCTCGTACCCGGGCTTGATCTCCCGGGAGGGGTCCAGGATCGAGTCGACGAGCCGGTCGACCGGGATCCCGGCGAGCGGCGGCCCGACGGCGATCCCGTATCCCTCCACCTTGTGGCAGTCCGAGCATCGGGCCGCATCCTTGAAGAAGACGCCGAGCCCGGCCCAGGGGTCGCCCCCGTTCGCGACCTTCGAGCGGATCTCGGCCGGGTCGGTCGCGGCGGACCTTCGCGCGGCGTCCTCGACCGCGGCGAGGACCCGCCTCGGCTCGGCCCCTTCATGCTTGCGGAGCCCGGCGAGGACCTCAGGGAGTTCTGTCCGGGCCATCGGCCGGGCGAGATACGATCTGCCGAGGGCGACGGCCGACTGGGGCGTCTCGCCGAGGATCCGGATGGCCTCGGCGCGGAGGCCGGGGTCGGGGGAGGCCAGGGCGGCCTCCACTTCGGGGAGGGCCTTGCCGCGGTCGACCTCGACGAGGGTCCGGAGCGCCGCCCGGCGGAAGGAGGGGTCGGCGGAGGCCCGATAGCCGGCCTCGACCGCCCGGAAGGCGGTCGGACCGGCCGCCCGGAGGGCCCGGACGATGGCCAGCTTCTCGGGACCCGGGCGATCGGCCTCGATGAGCCTCCCGCCGAGGCGGTCCAGCGCCCCCGGCGGCCGGGTCTGGGCGGCGATGGGGATCGCGGCCAGCCGGACCGACTCGTCGGCGTCGTCGAGCAGCGCGAGGACCAGTCCCGACGCCGGGTTCCCCGCGAGCCGGCAGGCGTCCAGCGCGGCGACCTTGACGGCGGGGTCGACCTCGCCATGCCGGGCGATCCAGTCGGCCAGCCCCTGGGTGGGAACGGGGATATCGAGGGGGATGTCCTTGAGCTGGCGGATCAGGGCCAGGCGCTCGGGCCCGGACAGGTCGGGGACCTTGACCAGGTCGGCGAGCTGCTCGGCGGCCGGGGCGGACCGGAGCCCGGCGAAGAGGGCGACGGCCGTCTCGCGCTCGGTCCCCCGGCGGGTCCGGACGGCCAGGGCGACCTCCTCGACGCCGGCCTCGCCGAGTCGCTCCAGGGCGCGGAGGAAGCCGTCGCGGGCCGGGGCGTCGGCCCCGGGATGGGCGTAGAGCCACCGGAGGAGGGTGGCCGCGGCCTGGTGCGGTCGGGGCTCGGCGTGTCGGCCGATCGCCAGGGCGACCTCGCGGACGACCCGCCCATCGGGGTCTTCGAGGTGCCCCAGGAGCTTGGGGACGAGCCGGGGGACCGCCGTCTTCGGCTCCCAGGCCAGCGCCTGGGCCGCCAGGCGACGGACCTCGGGGTGCGCGTCCTTGAGGAGTCCGACCATCGCGGCCTCGACCGGATCGCTCCAGAGTTGCCGGGCGCCCTGGATCCCCAGGAGCCGGGTCGAGAGGGTCGCCTCGGCGTTGGTGGCCCAGCCCAGGCAGGGTCCGGCGGCCGTCGGGCCGCGGTCGATCAGCTCGCGGAGGGCCCGCTCGGCCTCGGGGAGGTCGGGCCCGGCCATGAATTCGAAGACGATCTTGTGGAAATCGGCCTGAAAGACCCGCTGCCAGTTGTTGGGCTTGGTGGGCAGGGCGGGGGTGATCCCGTCGCCTTCCCAGGTGATCCGGTAGATCCTCCCCGACTTGCCGTCGCCCCAGGGGTTGGCGAGGGCCGAGGCGTCGAGCCTCCGGTCGAGGATGTACACGGCCCCGTCGGCGCCGACCGCCGCCTGGCAGGGGCGGAACCGGTCGTCGTCGGCGGTCATCAGGGTGGTCGAGCCCCGGAGGACCTGCGACCCGCCCGCCGCCGCGACCTTCAGGCCCCGGACGGTCCGCCGGAGGGGGTCGGGGTAGAGGATCAGGCCGCGGCAGGAGTCGGGCAGGGCGGTCCCGTTGTAGATCGCCACGCCGGAGGGCCTCCCCCGGCCGAGTCGGGCGATGGCCGGGAGCTTGCCGGGACGCTCGCCGTCGACGGCCGCCCGGTCGAAGTCGACGGCCCCGGCCGCGGCGCCGGGGCGGAGTCGCCAGCCGTAATCGCCCATCTCGACGGGGTTGATCAGGCGGACGCCCTGGAACTTCGTGCCATCCTCGTCGTCGCCGTCGACCAGGAAGGGCTCGAAGTCGGCATTGAAGGCCAGGTCGCGATAGGGGTTGCGCAGGCCCATCGCGAAGAGTTGCAGCTTCGACCCGTCGACCCGGCACCGGAAGACGCCGCCGTTCCGGGGGAGGTCGATCCGGGCGTCGTCGGGGCCGACCACCCGGCAGTCGCCGTCGCCGACGGTCAGGTAGAGCCATCCGTCGGAGCCCAGGGTCATCCCGGAGAGCCCCCGCCGGTCGGCGCCGGCGAAGCCGTCGGCCACGACGGCCCGGGTCTCGAACTTGCCGTCGCCGTCCTCGTCGCTCCAGCGTTCGAGCCGTCCGACGCAGGTCAGGTACAGGCTGTTCTTCCACGGGAGGATGCTCGACGGCATCTCCACCCCTTCGATGACCACCTCGGCCGACTCATAGGTCCCGTCGCCGTCGAGGTCGCGGAGCCGCTTGACCACGTCGGCGGTCGACTTCCGGTCCCGTCGGAGGCGGGCCGTCCCCCCTTCGGGCAGGATGATGGTGTCCCAGGCGTCGAAGGTGTGATTTGCCGGCCGCCACTCGGCGACGTAGAGTTGCCCCTGATCGTCGAAGGCCATCGCGGCCGGGGAGGCGAGGGCCGGCGAGTCGGCGACGACCTGGACCCGGAACCCTTTGGGGGCGTGATGACCGCGGAGCCGGGGGTCAGTCCGGCCCAGCTCGACCAGGCCTTCCTTGCCCTCGGCGGTCCCGGCCGTCGCCGTCGACGAACCGGCCAGGGCGAGGAGCCCGGCGATCGCCAGGGCCGGCAGGCGCCGGGCATCGGGCCGATGATGGGCCAATCTCCTGCTCATGGTCGATCTCGCGGAGGACGAGGGGCCGGGCCTCGCGGGCGGCGCGAGGCGGGGCGTATCCTAGCAGACGACCGGGATCGGGCAAGGCCAGCCATCGGGGCCGGATCGGGGGACGGGGCCGGGACCGCCCGACCCCGGCCGCGATTGACCGGGATCGGGCCCATTCCTACAATCTCCCTGCTTTTCCAGCACGACGGGCCGCGTCCCTGCCGATCGACCGGCGGGCGACCGCCGGGCGGCGTCGGGACCCTTGCCGGGAGCATCGACCGCGGATGGCCACCGACCTCAGACTCAAGGAATCGCTCCCGGCGCTGACGGAGCGGATCGTCGAGACCTACGAGGAGTGCGGCGGGCTGCACCACCTCGGCCATTCGCCGCTCCCGAGCTATCGCGAGGTGGTCGAGATCCTGGCCGACCTCCGCGAGATCCTCTACCCCGGCTATGGCCGGCGGCAGAACCTCCACATGGGGAACGTCGGCTACCACGTCGGCGACCTGATCGACGGCCTGCACGACCGGCTGACCGTCCAGATCGCCCGGGCCCTCCGGCACGACTGCCGATCGGCCCGCGACCTGGAAGTCGACTTCGAGGCCGACGCCCAGCTTGCCGCGGTCCGGCTCCTGGAGTCGCTCCCCGACCTCCGGACGATCCTCGCCGCCGACGCCCAGGCCGCCTTCGCCGGCGACCCGGCCGCCAGGAACCTCGAAGAGATCCTCTTCTGCTACCCGGGGGTCGCCGCCGTCACGGTCTTCCGGATCGCCCACGAACTCTACCGGCTCGGCGTCCCGCTGATCCCCCGGATGATGACCGAGTATGCCCACGCCAAGACCGGGATCGACATCCACCCCGGCGCCACGATCGGCCGGCGATTCTTCATCGACCACGGGACCGGCGTGGTCATCGGCGAGACCACCCGGATCGGCGAGGGGGTGAAGGTCTATCAGGGCGTGACCCTGGGGGCCCTCAGCTTCCCCCGCGACGAGTCGACCGGCGAGCTGGTCCGGGGGGCCAAGCGGCACCCGACCATCGAGGACGAGGTGGTCATCTACGCCAACGCCACCATCCTGGGCGGCAAGACCATCATCGGCAACCACTCCGTGGTCGGCTCATCCGCCTGGATCACCCGATCGATCGCCCCCCACACCGTCGTCACCATCGAAGACCCCCGCCTCCGGATCCGGGGCGGCGAGGCCACCTTCCCCGCCGGCGGCCTCGACTATCAGATCTGAAGGGAAGCACGTCTCATGAACCGTAACGTGGGAGACATCCAAACGCTCGAACAGTTCCTCCGACTGCCGGCTTTCAAACCGGCACTGGAATTCTCGGGCGGGAGGTTAATCCAGAAGATGTCGCCCAATTTGCCCCACAGCATCCTCCAGGGCGAGCTTTATTCCCGCCTTGTCAGCGTCGCCCGCCCCGGGAAGCTGGGCCGGGCTTTCCTCGAGCTTCGATGCCTGTTCGGCGGCGAAGCCCAGGTGCCCGACATCTCTTTCTTCACCCGGGATCGATTGCCGAAATGTCCACCCGGGGACGACGACCCGGTGGTAACCTCCCCGCCCGACCTGGCTATCGAGATCCGATCGCCCGGCCAGATCGTGGGCGAGCTGAAGATCAAGCTCCGATTCGCCATCAAACACGGTTCGCGGTTGGGATGGATCATCCACCCGAAACTCAAGAAAGTCTGGATACTCCGTCCGCGTGCTCGGGCCGAAATCCTCGGCCTGGGCGACGTCCTCTCCGGCGAGGATGTCCTCCCCGGCTTCGCCCTCCCCCTCGACGAGTTGTTCGGCTGGCTGGACGAGGAATGATCATCGAGCCCTGATCCCTCCCCCCGAGGTGAGCCGGAGCATCGACACCGACTGCCGCGGCATCGTCATCCGATAGGTGATCTTGCCCCCCTCGACCCGGACCCACTCGGGCGAGCCGAGGAGGGCGAGCTGGCCGGATCGCTCCAAAGCCTTCTGCTGGTCGGGCGTGGGTTTCGCGGGCGATCCCATCGCCTTCCACGCCTCGAAGGCGTTGGAGTGGTCGGCGTCGATCCGGTAATGATGGAGCAGGACCGGGCCGTCGGCGAAGGGGAGCTTTTCCAGGACGACCTCGACGGGGCTCGGGGGCGCGGCCCTGTCGTCGTCGTGGTAGTTCCAGGCCAGGACGCAGACGTTGCCGTCATCCATGCTGGCGAGCGCCCCGACGTCGGGCGAATCGCCCCGGACGCCCGATCGGCGGATCGCGTCGAGCGGGATCGCGCCGGTGCTCTCGACCCCGATCCGACGCCCTCCCATCAGGCCGAACATCCGGAAGATATTCAGGACCGGGAGGTCGACGCCGTTGGTCGCCAGCACGCGGAAGCCCGCGAAATAGGGCTGATCCTCGAACTCGAAGGCCCAGGTCACCGCCCCCAGCAGGTTCACGCCCCGGCGGTCGGCCAGCTCGTATTTGCGGGCGAACGAGGCGGCGGTATAGCTGGCGTAGAGGGCCCCGTTCCGGTAGCCGTTCTGCGGGTAGAGGGTCGCCGGGCAGGCGGCGCAGCCGTCGGGGTCGGACTCGCCGATCACGATCGGCTTGTCCTTGAGCTCGGGGAAACTCGCCACGACCGAAAAGCCGCCGTCGATGTCCCGGAGCTGGTTGGCGATCCCCATCCGGACGTGGCCGTCGAAGACGGTTGGGCTCCCCTTGGCGTGGAAGGCGACGAAGTCGATCGGCGTGCCCACCCGGCCCGTGGCGTGGTTCGTCCCCCGAAGGCAGTGCTCGAAGAACGCCCGTGAAAACGCCATGCCGCCCTCCGAGCCCCCGCCGGCCACGTGCGGCCCGCCCACCTTCGCCGTCGGCAAGGCCCGTTTCACGGCGTCGACCGTGTAGTCGTAAAGCTTCTGGTACTCCTCGGGGGTCCCCCGCCAGTAGAGGATGTTGGGCTCGTTCCAGAGTTCCCAGTACCACCGCTCGACCTCGGCCTTGCCGTACTTGTCGACCGAGTGCTCGACCCATCGGCGGACCAGCTCGCCCCACTTCGCATAATCCCTGGGCGGGTAGGCCCAGCCCGTCGAGATCGACTCCCGGCCGCCGGGCGTCCATCGGTGCTGGTAAGGATCCGGCTTCGACGAAAGGGCCTCGGGCATGAAGCCGACCTGCATGTAAGGGCGGATCCCCCGGGCGATGTAAGTGTCGACGATCCGGTCGACGATGGTCCAGTCGTAGATGGGCCTCCCCTCGGCGTCCTCGCGGTAGGCGTTGGTCGAGCCCCACTTGAGCGCCGGCGTGCCGTCCCCCGTGGTGAGCAGGTTGTGGGCCCGGACATAGACCGGCTCGCGACCCAGGGAGGACAGCTCGGAAAGGAGCTTCTGGCCGTCTTTCATGTACGTGTAATTCGGCTCGTCGTAGCCGAAGAACCGCCAGATCGGCCGCATCTCGCCGACGTCCTTCGAGGCGTCGACCCGGATCCGGACGGGCTCCGGGCCGTCCGGCGGCGCGGCGCTGTTCAGCCCGAGGGCCGCGAGGGCGGCCAGGAGGCGCGGGGCGAATCTTCCCGGTCGGATCATCGGTCATCTCCCCGGCCCGGTCGGCTTGCGAACACGATCCAGCCCCCGGCCCGGAGGCCATGGGCGAGCCACGGGGCGGCGATCGGCCGGGCGGCGACCGCGTCGATCGGCAAGACCTCGTCGATCCGGAATCCAACCGAGCGGAGGTCGCTCGCCAGCTCGTGCCAGGAGAACAGGTGGACTTCCATCCCATCAATCCCGCGATAGAGCATCCGTCGGTCGCCGATCCCGGGCCGTCCCAGCAGCTTACGCCAGGCCTGGCCGAGGAGCCAGGACCGACCCTGTGCGTCCCGGAGGTTGAGCCAGACATTATGAGCGTGCAGGGCGAGCCGGCCCCCGGGCTCGAGGACCCGATAGGCCTCCGCCAGCGCCTGACGCCTCGCCCGAGCCCCCCGGATCATCCCCAGGGTGCTGAACATCGACAGGGCGTAGGCGAACGAGCCTTCGGGCAAACAGCCCAGTCGGCAGAGGTTGGCCTGGACGCATTCCAGCTTCGAACCGTCGCGGCGAGCCTTGCCCGCGGCCTCGCGGAGCATCGCGGCCGAGAGGTCGACGGCCACCACCGGGAACCCCCGGCGGGCGAACCGGGCCGAGTGGCGGCCCGCCCCGCAGCCGAGGTCGACCAGCGGTCCGGGCTCGACGAACCGGGCGTCGAGGGCCTCGGCGTCGGCGCGGAACAGGGGGTGGCCTTCGAAATAGGCATCTTCCTCGGTCGCCAGCCGGGCCGTATGAGCGTATCGCCAGAGCGCGGGGTCGACTCCCTCGGGGAGGTGCCAGGCGGGGGGAGGGGAGAGGTCGGTCATGGGTGGGCCGGGGTCGCGAAGACCCGCCCCGATCGCGGCGGCAGCTCGATCGATCGCAAGGCCCCGGACTCGACCCGGACGGCGTTCCGGGTCCATGCCTCTTCGAGGACGGTCCCTTCGGCCAGATGGGGGTGGGCCGGGAGGTCGACCCGCCGGGCCTGCTTGCCGACGTTGAACGCGACCACGAGCGACTCATCGCCGAGCTGGCGGAGGTAGGAGCAGACGTCCCCGTCGGCGTAGAGGAACGTAAACGAGCCCCTTCGCAAGGCAGGACGCTGATTTCGGAGGGCGATCATCCGCTGGACGTCATGCAGGAGGCCCCGGTCCCAGTTCTGGGGGCGATCCCACGGGAAGGCCCGGCGGTTGTCGGGATCGTGGCCGCCGGCGAGGCCGATCTCGTCGCCGTAATAGATGGACGGGGCCCCGGTGAAGGTCATCTGGAAGAGGGTGGCCAGGCGGATCGCCGAGATGTCGCCCCGGGCGAAGTGAAGGAACCGTGCGAGGTCGTGGCTACCCAGCAGGTTCATCATCACGGCGGTCGAGTTCGGGTGGTAGTGCGCCAGGAGCTTCTCGACGTGCCGGCGGAAGGCCTCGGCCCCGGGCGGGTCGAAGGCCCGGAAGCTGGTCCGGTTCAGCTCGTCGCGGTCGATCTCGTCTCCGATGAAATAGGCGAAGCAGGCCCGGGTGAACAGGTAGTTCATCACGGCGTCCCAGCAGTCGCCCCGGAGCCACCGGGAGGCCTCGTCGGGGAGGTCGATCCCCCGCGCGTCGTCGGTCAGCTCGGGGAATGGGCGGCATTCCCAGACCTCGCCGACGATGTACGCCTCGGGGTTGGCCGAGCGGACCCGGCGGCGGAACTCGGCCCAGAACGAGCGATCGTCGATCTCGTGGGCGACGTCGAGTCGCCAGCCGTCGGCGCCGAACTCGATCCAGTGGCGGCCGATGTCCCAGAGGAACTCGCGGACGGCCGGGGTGTCGGTGTCGAACTTGGGCAGGGCATGCAGTCCCCACCAGGCGTTGTACCCGGGAGCCTGCTCGTGGTTATAGGCGTTCAACGGCCATCCGTGGACGGTGAACCAGTCGAGGTAGGCCGAGTCCTGGCCGTTCTCCAGGATGTCGTGGAACTGGAAAAACCCGCGGCTGGCGTGGTTGAACACCCCGTCGAGCACGACCTTCATCCCACGGGCGTGCGCCCCGTCGATCAGCCGGCGGAGGGCGGCGTCGCCGCCGAGCATCGGGTCGACCCGGTAGTAATCGTGGGTGTGGTAGCGGTGATTCGAGGCCGACTGGAAGATCGGCGTGAAGTAGATCGCGTTGACGCCCAGCTCGGACAGGTAGTCGAGGCGTTCGAGCACGCCGATCAAGTCGCCCCCCTGGTAGCCGTGCGGTGTGGGCGGCTCGCCCCAGGCGTCGAGGTGGGCCGGCTTGGGGACGGTCAGGCTCCGCGCGAAGCGGTCCGGATAGATCTGGTAGAAGATCGCGTCGCGGACCCAGTCGGGCGTCTGAGGTGCGGGCACCGGCGGACTCCGTTGCGATTCGAATGCGGCGGATCGGCCGGTCTCGTCCGCTCGGGGGCCGATCCTGTCCGGGGCCCGACCATCAAGCACGTCCCGCGCCGTTACCGCCCTCTGGGCTTCGGCGTGCCCATCGTCACCTTGTAATAATAAAGTTGCTGGCGGTCCCCCCGGATCCTGAGGTCTTCGAGCATCGGGGCGAATTCGAGTTTGACGGGGCCCTTGAACAGGGGCTTCTCGTTGAGGCGGACCTCGAGCTTGCGCTTGAAGTCGATCAGCCTGGGGCTGACCCAGACGTCGAGCCGGTTGATGCCCGAGGTGGTCAGGTTGATCAGGTTGCCCTGGACGCTCGATCGCATCCGGATGGTGGCGGGCTTGAGGTTCTTGCCGAGCGGGTCGGCGGCCTCGGGGGCGGTGGCGCGGCCGGGGGCGATCTCGCGCACGATCACGCCGAAGAACCGGTCGTCGCCCTCGCGGGCCGTGGCCGCGTCGAACGACTTCGGGGCCGGGTCGCGGCGGCGCCGGTCCATCCAGTCGAAGAAGGAGGGGACCTCCTCGGGGAGGGCCTCCAGGCCCCTCTTGAGGTAATCGACGTATGTCACGTCCTGGACGTCGAGGATCATCGGCTTGACGAACTGGTCGAACACCATCTCGCGGGCGGCGGGGGCCAGCTCGCCGAGGGCGATGTAGAGCGGGACGCGGTCGACCTGCGTCCGGTATCGGTAGACGTATTTGCCGGGGAACCCCGAGATCGAGACGACGCCGGCGAACAGGTCGGGGTGGGCCACGCCCAGGTCCCAGGCCATGTCGCCGCCGGCGAGCTGGCCGGCGACGAAGACGCGGTCGGAGTCGATCGCGTACCGCTTCCGGGCGTCCCGGAGCGAGAGGATGGCGGCGGCGTGCTCGGCGTCCGTGTACCGATAGCCCCGGGGCTGGCCGGGCACGTTGTATTCGGGGGCGATGACGATATAACCCCGGCGTGCGGCCTCGGCGGCGACCCATTCGACCGCGGCCGACGGCCCCCGGCCGTCATGCAGGGCGACCACCGCCGGATAGCTCCGGAGCGGCGAGTATTCGGGCGGCAGGAGCAGGGCGTATTCCGAGGGGACCGGGTTCTCATCGTCGGCGACCCGGTGGAGCCGGACCACTCCGGGCGCCTCGTGCTTAGCGTCCGACTCGCGGAGCGGGGGCTCCAGCCGGGCGACGATCCGGGCGACTTGATCCAGATTGGCTGATCCGTCCTTTTCGAGGGCCTGCAAGACCTCCAGGGCCTCGTTCCGGACCTTCTCCGGGTCTGTTCGGGGCGCGTCTTCTTTGCGTCTCGGGTCGCCGCCGGCCTTCGACTTCTCGACTATCCCGCCGTTCTCGCCCCTCCGGATCTCTTCCGTCTCCTTGCCGACCAGGTAATTCCGGACGGCGGCCCGGGCCCTCCACAGGTCGTCGGCGGATTTGAGCTCGGTTCCGGCGGCCTCGGGGCCGGCGACCCATCCGGACATCGCCCGTGCGAACCGGGACGCGGGGGCGTCGGCGGTGTCGGCCCGGACCAGGGCATCGAGCCGGGCCCGGGCGGCCTCGGGCGCCTCGACGAGCCCCTTGAGGACCTCGGCCAGTCGAGACTTCCACGCCCTTCGATCGGGCTCGGGGAGCTTCTCGGCCAGTTCGCGGAGCGAGTCGGCCAGGATCCGGTCGGAGACCCCCAGGTCGTCGTCGCGGCGGATCTGCTCGCGGACGTCGTCGTCGACGTCCTTGGGCAGGTCGGCCGGGTTGAGGGCCCGGAGCCGGGCGAGGGCCTCTCGGGGCTGGTTCGCCCGGCGGCGGAGGGCGACTTCCTTGAGGACCTCGCGCGATTCCAGGTCGATCACGGCCCGTCGGGTGTCGGCGACGGCGGCCTTGAGGTCGGGGAAGTCGCGGTCCAGCCCATCGAGCGCCACGCGGGCCTCGGGGTACCACTCGGCCTGGATCAGCCATCGGGCCACCTTGAGCCGCTGCTCCTGATCGGCCTGGTTGACCCGCCCCAGCAGGCCGAGGACGACCGGCCGGGGGGCCTGGCTGGTGGCGATCTGCGAGACCCAGAAGCCGTCGATCCCGCGGAATCGGACCATGTACGGCCGGAGCTCGTTGATCGCCTGCTGCATCACCACCGGCTGCTGGCGGGCGTTGAGGTAGCGGAAGGTCCGCCGGCCCTTGGAATCCCACGGGCTCGACTGGATGTTGATCGCGACGGTCGGCATCGCCCCGCCGTGGAGTTCGATCGGCTGGTTGATCTCGAACCCCTCGAACTTCGCGAACCCGGTGTCCGAGACGACCTTGTCGATCTTCGAGTTGTAGAAGATGACCCGCCGGAGGTTGTCCGAGACGAAGACCAGCGTGTTGTCGCGGTCGACCGTCCCCTTGTAGATCGTCCCGTTCTTGAGGATTACGGTGTCGGCCGGGGCGGTCGGCGGGGCGGCGAGGACGATGCAGGCGACCAGAGCCACGCGGAAGAGATGCACCCTGGACATGCGATGGATCCTTGCGCCGGGAACGGTTCCGCCGTCCGCCAACCCGCCGGTCCGGGGCGCCGTGGGCGAGGAGCGTCCACCATTGTGACAGGACCGCCGGCCGGGTCAAGCGAGAGCGGCCCGGCCGATCGCCGACGGAGGGGCCGGTCGGCCCCTGGCGGGGCCCGATGCGCTCCCGTAGTCTGGATGGGATCGGGTCGGCCGTCGGCTGGGAGACGTTCCGCATGGCGGAGTTGTTCAAATTTCGCTGCTACCATTGCGAGAAGTTGCTCGGCGTCCCGCGTTCGAAGATCGGCTCGGACGTCCGTTGCCCCCGATGCGGGGCCGAGCTGGCCGTCCCCTCGCAGGTCGAGGGGGAGCCGCCCCCCCCGGTCCCGGATCCCGACGCATTCCGCCCCGAAGACCTCGGCCTGAACCTCGACCCCGGGCCGTCGCTGAAGGCCGCCCCGCCCCGCAAGCCCGAGCCGGAAGGCCCGAACCCGATCGCCTTCCTGGAACAGATCGCCGAGGCCCCGCCGGACGACGGTCCCGACGTCCCGGCCGATCCCCCGGCCCTCCCCGAGATCCCCGACCCCCTCGATTCGCCCCTCTCGCCGATCGCACGCCGGGCCGGCCGATCCCGGCGGGCCGCGCCTTCGCCCCGCCGGGGCGACGTCATCCTGCCCCGGACCGCGGCCATCGCGTGGGCGATGTTCGGCCTGATGGGGATGGCCTTCGCCTTCGCGTCGGGCCTGGTGATCGGGCATTTCCTCTGGAAATAAGGCCGACCCTCCCGCGGCCGGGGGTCCCGCCGGAGTTTTCTCTCCGGATCCCCCCCGGGGTAAAATGCCGTGTCGCGCAGCGTCCGGTCGGCGCCGGGTCGACGGACGGTGGGCCGTCCCTCCTCCCCGGGACTTACGCGCATGTCCGAACCCAATCCGGATCGCAGCCTGCTCTACGGGCTCCTGGCGCTCCAGAACCACTTCATCCGGCCGGGCGACCTGATCTCCGCCTTCCACGAATGGACCGGGGACAGGTCGCGGTCGATCGGCGAGATCCTGATCGCGCGCGGCCTCCTCGCCGCCGACGAGTAGGCCCTGCTCGCGGCCCTGGCGGGCAAGCATCGGGATGACATGGACGAAGAACCCGGGGCGGGGACGGCCGACTTCGGCCCGGACGGCAAGATGATCCTGACCGGCTCGTACGACGGGAAGGCCCGGCTCCGGGAGGTCGCCACCGGCAAGCTGATCGGCAAGTCCATGGATCAGGTGGAGGGGATCAACGCCGTGGCCCTTCGCCCCGACGGTCGCCATGTCATCACCGCCAGCGCCCGGATCGCTCAGCTCTATGATTCCGCCACCGGCCGGCCGGTCGGCCCCCCGATCGAGCACCTCGGCTATGTGACGTGCGTGGCGTTCTCCCCCGACGGTCGCCGGATCCTGACCGGTGGCCGGGACCGGATCGCTCAGCTCCGCGACTCCGCCACCCTCCGGCCGATCGGGCGGCCGATGGCCCACGGGGTGGCCGTGCTGGTCGTGGCATTCAGCCCCGACGGCCAGATGATCCTGACGGTGGATAATGACCGGACGGCGCGTTTCTGGGACGCCGACACCGGCCTCTGCGTCGGCAAGATCCCACCCATGGGCGAACCGATCCTCGCCGGGGCGTTCCGGCCCCACGCCCGTGGTCTGCAAATCTTCGACGGCCGGAAGGCGTGGAACTGGCCCATCCCAGCCCCCATCGCGGGGGATCTTGCGACGATCGAACGGGACGTTCAGGTGATGACGGGCCGGGAATTCGACCCGTTCGACGGCCTGGTCGACCTCGGCGGCCCGCTCTGGCACGGGCGCCAACGGGTCTCGGCCGCGGGACGATCTTCGTCGCGTTGATGGGCTCGGGTGACCCGACCCGGATGATCGTGAAATCCGGTTTCGAACAGGCCTTCTTGATATCCATGGCTTGACGGCCCCAATTTTCGCCGGCGAGATGGTTCGTCGCCCGGGGAAGGTAGCCGGGGCCCGTGGTTTGCCTACAGTGGAGGGGCTTTCCACGGACGCTCCCGGGCTGCTGCGATGGCCCGGGCCGGGGCGTGCCGTGTTTACCGATATTGTGGCCGGGAAGATCATGCAAAATCCGTTTGATAGCGATTTAGCCCTCCGCAACAGCCGATATTTCGGGGCCAAGGGAGGGCGGGCCGTCTCGCTCTCGGGCGCGGACGAGAACCCCGACCTGTTCGCCTCCGCGGCGGTCGGGGCGTTCCGCGGCTTCGTGCTCAACCCGCAATTCTCCTGCGTCGGCGCCAAGAGCGCGGTCATGCACGAGACCTATCGCCTGGGCGTCTACAATCGACTGGCCGGCGCCGAGGCGACGGCGGGCCTGTGTCGCGACCTGTTCACGTTCGCCAAGGAGGTCGGCCGGGCGGATGGGGGTAAGTTCCAGACGTTCGTCGCGATCTTCCGCGAGCCGATCGAGGTCGACGAGCGCGAGTTCGAGCGGCTGCTCTGGGTCCAGCTCCACAAGCTCAACCTCCGCGACGCGATGATCCACGACTGGGACCCGACCGTCAGCCACGACCCGGACGACCCCCACTTCGCGTTCAGCTTCGCGGGGACCGCGTTCTTCATCGTCGGCCTGCATCCCCGGAGTTCGCGGGTGGCCCGCCAGTTCCTCTGGCCGACCCTGGTATTCAACCCCCACGCCCAGTTCGAACAGCTCCGCGAGGAAGGGCGTTGGCAACGCCTCCAGGAGGTCATCCGGGACCGGGAGGAGCAGCTCCAGGGCTCAATCAACCCGAACCTGGCCGACTATGGGTCCGCCACCGAGGCCCGCCAGTATTCCGGCCGGGCCGTCGAGTCCGACTGGCACCCGCCGTTCGCCCCCTGGCCGCCCCCGCACCCCCCCGGCGGTCGACCGGGCGCCTGCCCGTTCCTGGCCGAAGCGGCCCGAGAATCGAGGGCCGGATCATGATCGAGCCGCAATCGGCCCCGGGAATCCGCCGGATCGAGCCCCAGACCGGCGCCGGGTTCCTGCTCGATCGGGGCGCCCACCTCCGGGTGATCGACCCGCTCGGGGAGCAAGTCTCCGACCTCATGGCCTTCGCCCGGGACGAGCCCCTCGAATGGCTCTCCTCGGGGCGAAGCCTCGATTATGCCAATACCATCTACCTGACCGCCGGCCATGTCCTGTACTCGAACCGGAGTCGGCCGATGTTCACAATCGTCTCGGACGACGTCGGCCGGCACGACTTCCTGCTGACCCCGTGCTCGATCGAGACGTTCCGGATCATCTACGGCCATGAGGGCGACCACCCGAGCTGCTTCGGGAACCTGGCCAACAACCTGGCCCCGTTCGGGATCGCGCCGGATTCGATCCCGACGACGTTCAATATCTTCATGAATGTCGACGTCCTGCCCTCGGGCGAGCTGAAGATCGGCCCGCCCCGGTCCAGGCCCGGCGACTCGATCGTGTTCCGGGCCGAGATGGACCTGATCGTCGGCCTGACGGCCTGCTCGGCCGAGATGTCCAATAACTACAAATTCAAGCCGATCGAGTATGAGATCCTCCCTCCCGCCTGACCGATCATGGTGGGGCCGGGCAGGCCCGGCCCCACCATCGATCATGCTTCGATGCCATCTTCGTTCCTGGATCGGAAATAGGCGCGGATGGAGTCGCGGAGCACGATCGATCGGCGCTCCCCGTGGTCCACGAGCTGGTAGAGACCCTGCCAGTCACGTTTCAGGTCGACCGCCGGATCGAAACCGGATTCCTGGAGGATCCGGCATCGATCCCAGTACTGTCGGCTGGCCTTCCGCCCGTGCCAGTGGTGGAGGACGGTCCCGGGCACATAGCCGAGGTCGCCCCGGAGGCGGAGGGCCCGCGCCTGCCAGTCCTCGACGGCCTTGCAATATCCGGGCGAGACCCCGGGATACAGGGCATCCGTCCCTTCCCCCACGAGCGCCTTGGCCATGATGTAATCGGCCTCGCCGACCACGGCCACGTCGAACAAACCGCCCAGGGTGTCGATCGCCTCGCGTCGGGCCGCCCAGGCGAACCCGGGATGGTGCCAGTAGGCGATCCGGGCGTTGAACGACCCCGGCGGGGTCCCGCCGTAATATCCTGCGCCTTTCCTGCGCGGGATGTTGTGCACGAGCGAACAGGCGAACGAGCGGAACGAGTTCAACACCAGCCCGTCGGGTCCGAGGTCATGCGCCTCGGCGAACATCTGGACGATGGGATGGTGCTGGAGCTGCTGGAGCGTCTCCTGGACCCAGTCGGGCCGGGCGAACGTGATGTCGGCGTCGACCCAGGCGACGTACCGGGCGTCGCGGGGGAGGCGGGCGAACCCGAGGTTGATCAGGTTCTCCTTGTGCCAGAGCTCGTGCGACGACCGGACCTGGAGGTGGCGGGGATCGTCGGGGTCGGTGACCTCGAACGGGCGATTCCCGTAGGCCATCTCGACCACCGTGAGCCGGGCTCCGGCCGCGGCGACCTGGGCCTGGAATGCCCGGAACAGGTCATATCGGCTCCGATAGCGGACCGGGTTGGACACGACGGCCACGACGTCGAGGACGTCGGGCAAGGGCCGGATTGATTGCTTCGGGTCGGGACGCCCGCCGCCGGGCGGCGTCTCGGCCCGGCGGTCGTCGAGGCTCGGGAAGATCACGGGGCACCTGGGCGATAGGGTCCTGCTGGGGCTCCGGTTCCCGTCGGAGGTGAAAGAACGGCCGGATCATGGCCGATCCCGAGGTCCCCCTCGGTCCCTCGCCCTTATGTTCAGCCCCGGGGGCGGGCAATTATCCGCCTTTCCCGGGACTCGCCCCATTTTCCGGGCTCAATCCCATTTCAGGATCGCCCCGGTGTGGGCGCTGGTGGCCATGCTGGCGTACTTGGCGAGGTAGCCCCTGGTGAAGCGCGGTTTGGGCCGGGTCCAGGATTCTCGGCGTGACGCCAGTTCCTCGTCCGAGAGCCGGACGGCGAGCTTGCCGGCGTGGATGTCGATGTCGATGATGTCGCCGGGCCGGAGCAGGGCGATCGGGCCGCCGACAGCGGCCTCGGGGCTGACGTGGCCGATCGAGGCGCCGGCGGTCCCGCCGGAGAACCGGCCGTCGGTCACCAGGGCGCACTGGTCGCCCAGGCCGACCCCCTTGATCGCGGTGGTCGGGGCCAGCATCTCTTGCATCCCCGGGCCGCCCTTGGGGCCCTCGCCGCGGATCACCACGACGTCGCCGGGCTTCACCTTGCCGAAGACGATCCCGTTATAGGCGTCCTCCTCGCTCTCGAAGATCACCGCCGGGCCGGAGTGGACGAGCATCTTGGGGTCGACGCCCGCCGTCTTCACCACGGCCCCATCGGGCGCCAGGTTCCCCCGGAGCACGGACAGGCCGCCCTCGGGCGAATAGGCCCGGTCGCACGGGCGGATCACGTCGAACGGATCGAAACCATCGTCCCCGCCGCCCCCGACCGCCGGCCGCCCGTCCTCGCCCTCGGCCTCCAGGAGCATCAGGCCGGCAGCCTGCGAGACGTCCTCGGCGGCCACGGCGGGGACGGTCCAGGCTTTCGTCGTCCGCTCGCCGCCGGGTCGGACCCGGGCGTATCGGCGGGCGGCGTCGGCGGCGGCCCGGCCGCGGATGTCGAACTCGGCGATGTTCTCGCCCAGGCTCTTGCCGGTAACCGTCCGGCAATCGAGGTCGAGCAGGCCGGGGCGGCCCCGGGCGATCTCGCCGAGGATCGCGTGGATCCCGCCGGCCCGGGCCACGTCCTCGATGTGGTAGTTGCTCGACGGCGCCACCTTGCAGATGTTGGGCGTCTTGCGGGACAGCTCGTTGATCCGGTCGAGCGTGAACGGGACCTCCGCCTCGGAAGCGATGGCCAGGATATGGAGCACGGTGTTGGTGCTCCCGCCCATCGCCATGTCGAGGACCATGGCGTTGTCGAACGCCGACTTCGTGGCGATCTCGCGCGGGAGGATCCCATGCCCGGCGCCGAGCTTGCCGAAGTCGCGGGCCATGGCGACGATCCGCCCGGCCGCCGCCTCGTAGAGCGTCCTCCGGTCGGCCGAGGTGGCCAGGATGGTCCCGTTGCCCGGCAGGGCCATGCCGATCGCCTCGGCCAGGCAATTCATGCTGTTGGCGGTGAACATCCCCGAGCAGCTCCCGCAGGTCGGGCAGGCCACCTTCTCGATCTCCTCCAGCTCCTCGGCCGAGATCTGCCCGCTCTGTCGCTTCGCCCCGGCGACGAAGGCGTCGATCAGGTCGACCGCCTTGCCGTCGGCGGTCTTGCCCGCCTCCATCGGCCCGCCGGAGACGAACACCGTCGGCACGTTCACCCGCATCGCCCCCATGAACATCCCGGGGACGATCTTGTCGCAGTTCGGGATGCAGATCATCCCGTCGAACCGGTGCCCCTCGATCATCGTCTCGACGCTGTCGGCGATGATCTCGCGCGACGGGAGCGAATACCGCATCCCGTTGTGGCCCATCGCGATCCCGTCGTCGACGCCGATGGTGTTGAACAGGAACGGGACCCCCCCCGCCGCCCGGACGCACTCCTTGACGAAGTTGCCCACCTCCTGGAGATGGACGTGGCCCGGGATGATGTCGACGTGGCTGTTGCAGATCGCGATGAACGGCTTGTCCCAGTCACCCTCGCCGACCCCGGTGGCCCGGAGCAGGCTCCGGTGCCCGGCCCGGGCGTCCCCTTTCTTGATCGTGTCGGAGCGCATCGAGGGCGAGGTCGATTCGGGAGGCATGGGGAGCACCGGGTCGGGGGTCGATCGAAGACCGTCATCGCACGGGGAACCGTTATTTTACCCGATCACGCGGGCCCTTCCAAGGCTCGAAGGAGCATCCGCCGATCCGAGGCCGTCAACCTCCCCGGAAATTGTGTGCTCATCCATCCCCGACGGCCGCGAATAGATCGAGGACCAAAGCCCGATCCTCCCCGACCTTGCGAAAGTCCGACCATGAATCCCGGATCGCCATCGACCGCACCGGACTGGAACGAGCCACCTTCGGCAGATTGGCCCGGAATCGCCCGGGCGTCGTTCCCGGGCGGAAGTCCTCCGGCATCGGGTGCACGGCCGGGACGCCAAGAGGTCTGGTCAAGTCGCACGGCTTCGGTTAGTGTCGCAGCGGGGTATCATCCCGAGAAATTCGAAGATCCACGGCTCCGTTTCCCGGGGGCAGCGCGCACCGCCATGATGATCAAGGCCACCGACGTCCGACGCGGGATGGTTATCACGATGGAAGGGGTCAACTTCGTCGTGGTCGACTTCGCCCACCACACCCCGGGCAACCTCCGCGCCATGGTGCAGACCAAGCTCCGCAACATGAACAGCGGGGCACTCATCGAGAAGCGACTCCGCTCGGTCGACCAGATCGAGGTCCCCTACGTCGAGACCAAGGAATACGAATATCTCTACTCCTCGGGCGACGAGCACGTCTTCATGGACACCCAGACCTACGACCAGATCAGCTTCACCCCCGAGATCCTCGGGACCTCCATGCAATACCTCCTGCCCAACAGCCGGGTCATGGTGATGCATGTGGCCGACAAGCCGGTCTCGATCGAGGTCCCCGCCTCGATCGACCTGAAGGTGGTGGACACGCCCCCCTCGATCAAGGGCGCCACCGCGACGAACCAGTACAAGGAGGCGACCCTGGAGACCGGCCTCAAGGTCCAGGTCCCTCCCTTCGTCGGCCCGGGCGAGAAGATCCGGATCGACACCCGGACCGGAGAGTACGTCGAGCGGGTCAAGTAAAGGTCGGAGGGTCGGGGCCCGGCGCCGAACCCTTTCGATCACCCGCTCCTCTTCCGGATCCGTCGTCCCAGGGCCCCGGCGCAGACCCCGGTGAGCAGCCGGGCGGCGTTCCGGCCCAGGAAGCGGACGTTGTAGCCGCCCTCTTGCACGAAGAGGGTGGGATGGCGCAACGACCCGATCCGGCGGCCGACCTCCTCCAACCCCTCGGGCGTGAGGCTCCAGGTGCCGGTCGGGTCGGCCTTGGCGATGTCCAGGCCGAGCGAGACCACCAGCGCCTCGGGCTTGAACCGGCGGATCACCTCCAGCGCCTCGTCCAGCTCTGCGAGGTATCGGCCGTCGTGGACGTCCTCGGGTAAGGGGAGGTTGCGGTTGAAGCCGAGGCCCTCGCCCTCGCCTTGCTCGTCGGCGAATCCCGAGAAGTACGGGTACGCGAAGTTCGGGTGGCCGTGGATCGAGACGGTCAGGACGTCGGACCGGCCGTAGAAGATGTCCTGGGTCCCGTTGCCGTGGTGGTAGTCGATGTCGAGCACCGCGACCTTGCCGCCGAGCCTGGCCCGGAGGAACTGGGCCGCGATCGCCCCGTTGCAGAAGTAGCAGAACCCGCCGTAGGTGTCCCGTTCGGCGTGGTGGCCGGGGGGCCGGCAGAGCGAGTAGACCAGGGGCTCGCCCGAGACGATCGCGGCGGCACCGGACAGGGCGACATTCACCGCCGCCCGCGCCGCCTTGTAGGCGTCCCGGCTCAAAGGGGTAAATGTGTCGATGCAGTAATAACCCGCCCGGACCTTCCGGTCGTAGGGCGGCCGGTCGGTCCGCCGGATCGGGAAGACGTAGGGATAGAGGAGTTCCGCTTCCGAGAGCTCCTGGCACATATTCCGCAGATAATTGACGAAGTCGGCGTCATGGACGGCCCGGATGTGCCCCTCGCCGAAATTCCGGACGGGGAGCCGTTCGACGTCGGGCAGCTTCTCGATCGCCGCCAGGATCACGTCGACCCGCGCAGGGCGTTCGACATACCCGCGCTCCCGGACGTGGTGCAGCGAGTGCCTCGCCGAGTAGAAGACCTTGAGCGGGCTGAGCCGGCGGGGGATCTTGTACCGTTTCTCCTCGGGAGAGGCGTAGAGCGGCCTCCGGATCTCCACGGGCGAGACGACGACCGAGGCCACGACCTGCCGGACGTAGGCCGAGTTGGGCTCGTAGTTGTACCGGAGCGTGAGGATCGCCTCGATCACCTTGCGGGTCTCGAAGGCCCCGAGCGGCTCGACGCCGTCGAGCGGGTCGTACAGCAGCCTCGGCTCGGGCGGCTTGCCGGGGCGGATCGGCTGGTCGTAGAGCGTGCCGACGATCGGCCGGGCGTCGTATCGCTCGTAGAATTTGAGCCGGTTCTTGTTGGATTTCAGGTGCGCGGGGTTGACGACCTGGGACGGGTCGTCGGTGGGGACCTCCAGGAACAACCCCCGGGCCCCCCGGGCCGTCAGGTCCTGGCGGAGGGCCTCGTACAGGGCCCCGCCCAGGCCCCGGCCGCGCTGGTCGGCCTGGGTGACGATGAAGTCGAGATAGGCATAGCTGATCGACTCGAAGAAATCGGCCAGGGCGAACCCGATCACGCGCTCGCCCGGCCCGTGGGCGGCCAGGAGGACCGTGGGATAGACCCTCGTGGTCTGCTCGGCGAGCTTGCGCTCGACGTAGTCGGGCAGGTCGGCCAGGTCGGGGAAGGCGGTGACGAGGAGCGCCTGGACCTCGGCGATGCATCGGCGGTCGTGTTCGCGATGGGTCCCGAGCACGTGGCTGATTCGAAACATGGGGTCATCCCTGGTCCAACCGCTTGCCGAAGGTGAGCCGATCGTCGCCCGGTCGGTAGAAATCCTCGATCCGGCCCAGCAGGCGATAGCCCCGCCTGGCATAGAAGGCGTGAGCTGCCGCGTATTCGGCCGTCGAGGAGGTCTCGGCCAGGAGCCATCGGCCGCCGAGCCGCCGGGCCGCCTCGACGACCGCATCGTCGAGCATCGCCGCGGCTCCCGAGCCCCGGGCATCGGGCCCGACGGCGATCCAGTAGAGGTCGAACGTCCCCTCCGTGAGCGGGACGGGCCCGAAGCAGGCGAAGCCGAGCAGGGCCCCCGCCCGATCCGCGAGCGACCACCGGTAATCGGTCGAGGGGCCGGGGTTGAGCGACTCGTCGACCAGTTCCAGGGCGACCGCCACCTCCTCGGGCCGGAAGGCGCCGCAGGATTCCAGGATCCGGGCGACTTCCGGGCGGTCGCCGGGCCGGAGGTCGCGGAGGGTGATCCGCTCATCGGCCATGACCCGCCCCCCTCTCCCGGGCCTGGACCGCCAGCCGAACCAGCGTCTCGCCGTAATCCCGCCCCGACACCCGGAGGGCCCGGGCCCACCCGGCCGAGGGGCCGATATCGGGGTTCGGGTTCACTTCCAGGATCATCGGGGCCCCCCCGGCGTCGAGCCGGAAGTCGACCCGAGCATAATCGCGACACCCCGTCGCGCGGAAGGCGTCGACGGCCAGGACGGCGAGGCGGCCGGCCAGGTCGGGCCCGAGGTCCGCGGGGCATCGGGGCCGGCTGGCCAGGTCCTCGGCCGAGCCCTCGGCCCATTTCGCGGCGTAGGTCAGGATCGGCCATGACCCCTCGGGGACGTCGAAGACGATCTCCGCCACGGGCAGGGCGATCGGGTCGGGCAGCGCCAGGACGCCGACGTTGAACTCGCGGCCGGGCAGATAGGCCTCGATCAGGGCGCCGCCGTGGCGGCCCCGGATCCGGGCCACGGCCTCGACCATCGACCCCGGCGACCCGACCACGCTCGACCCGTCGATCCCCAGGCTGGCATCCTCCGACTCCGGCTTGACGATGACCGGCCAGGGGCCATCCCACACCGGGACCGCCCCGCCCGGCCGGGCCACCGCGGACGGGGCCGTGGGGAGGCCGGACCCCCGGAGCATCGCCTTGGTCCGCCCCTTGGATCGGCAGAGCGACTGCGCCTCGGGAGGGCATCCGGTATAGGGCAGGCCGAGCAGTTCCAGCATCCCCGTGATCCAGGCCTCGCCGCCGCTCCAACCGCCAAACCCCTCGATCAGGTTGAACACGACGTCCGGGATCGGCCCGGCCAGGGCCTCCAGGACCCGCCCGACCGGCGGGGCCGCGGGGACGGTCCGGGCCTCGAATCCCGATCGGGTCAGGGCGTCGGACACCACCCGGGCGACCGCGACCACGTCCGCCTCCGAGGCCGAATCCGGGTGGCCCGCCGGCAGGACCGGGGCATTGTAGAGCACCGCCGCCCGCGACCGGCGGCTCACGAGAGTCCCAGCCTCGTCAGGCTCGCCCGGAGGATTCGCCGGATCAGGTCGGCGTGGGTGATCCCGTGGCCCTCGGCCAGGATGACCAGGTCGCTGGTGACCGGGGCCAGCCCCGGCAGGGGGTTGGCCTCGATGAAGTAGGGCACGCCGTCGCGGATCCGGAAGTCGATCCGTGCCAGGTCGCGGCATCCGAGGTCCAGGAACGCCGACCGTGCGGCAACGCGGACGGCCTCCGCCACGCGTCCGGGGAGCTGCGCGGGCGACTCGTAATCCACGCGATTCCGCCAGTCTCGCTTCACCTCCAGCGAATACACGAACGGCCCCCCGGCCCGCTTCGGCGCGATGCGCATCACGCCCAGGATCTCGACGTCGGTCCCCCGCTCGGCCGATCGATTCCCGAGCAGGCCGACCGTCACCTCGTCGCCGTCGATGAATTGCTCGATCAGGATCGGCTGGCGATAATCCCCGGCCAGACGCCCATGGATCGCGATCGCCTCGGCCCCGGTTTCGGCGATGCATCGGCCGCGGATCCCCTTGCTCGACCCTTCGAATGCCGGCTTCAGGATCGCAAGGAACGGGTGCGGATCGCCCGCCGGATCGTCACCGGCCAACTCCACGATCCCCCTCGCGAAGAAGGCGTCAATCTGGTCCGCCGCGCGGCCGGTGGACCGATCGTCGAGGAGCCAACCCTCGGGGACGGCGCAATCGGGCCGGACCAGCTTCCGGGCGATGTCCTTGTCGAGGCCCGCCGCCATGGTCAGCGGGTCGGAGCCCGAATAGGGGATGCCGAGCATCTCCAGGACGGCCGGCACCCGGGCCTCGCGGCATCGGCCGACGCCCTCGCCTTCGGCGAAGTTGAAGACGAAGTCGGGCGGGTCGGCCAGGACCCGCCCGAGGAATTCGCGGCCGTCTCCCAGCAAGGCGACCTCGTGCCCCTCGCCCCGGATCACTCCGGCGATCGCCTCGACCGTATCGGGCTTGTCGAACTCCTCGAACTGGTCGTCGGGACCCTCGGCGTCGAGGGGCCCGGCGACCGGCGCGAGGTCGAAGGCGATCCCGATCCTCAAGTCCCCGTCCCCCGACTGGCGTGACCATTCACGCCATTGGGATGGCCCTTGCCGTTGAGGGGCGACCGGGCGGGCCGCCGGCGATGTCGCGGGTTCCCTTCGGGGATCAGGACCTCGGCCTGCCCTTCGAGGAGGGCGCTGACCCCCTGCGTCTCGACGGCCCGGGCGACCTCGGGCGGCTCGCCGGTGGGATGATAATGGATGATCATCCCTTCATAATTCCGGAGGACGACCGAGTCGTTGGAGGCCGAGAGCAGATAATTGGGCATGAGCGGGATCTTGCCGCCGCCCCGGGGGGCGTCGACGACATAGGTTGGCACGCCCAGCCCGGAGATGTGCCCGCGGAGCCCCTCGATGATCTCGATCCCCTTCCAGACCGGGGTCCGGAAGTGCCCCGCTCCGGTGACCGGGTCGCAGTGGAACAGGTAATACGGCCGGACCTTGATCCGGAGGAGGGCCCGGCACAACTCCTTCTGGACGGCCAGGCTGTCGTTGACCCCCTTCAGAAGCACGGCGTGATTGTTGATCGGCATTCCCGCCATCCGGAGCCGCTTGCAGGCGAGGGCCGACTCGGCGGTCACTTCCCGGGGGTGATTGAAGTGGGTCTGGATCCAGATCTTGTCCGACGCGGCCAGGATCCCGACGACCTCGTCGTCGAGGAGCCGATGCGGGAGGGTGACGGGCACTCGGGTCCCGATCCGGATCACGTCGAGATGGGGGATGGCCGAGAGGTTGTCGACGAAGAATGCCAGCTTCTCGGCCGGGAGGGTGAGCGGGTCGCCGCCCGAGACGATCACGTCGCGGATCTCGGGATGGTCGCGGACGTATTCGACCATCCGCCGGTCGTCGCGCGAGACCGAATCCCACCCGCCCCGCTTCATGGTGGCCCGCTTCCGGGTGCAGAACCGGCAATACATCGTGCAGACGTGGGTCGTGACGATCAGGGCCCGGTCGGGGTAGCGGTGGGTGAGGCCGGGGACGGGCGAATCCTTGTCCTCGTCGAGCGGGTCGTCTTCCTCGGTCCCGGTGGCCCCCATCAACTCCATCGGCGAGGGGACGGATTGGAGTCGGATCGGGTCGAGCGGGTCGGCGGGGTCGATCAGCGAGAAGTAATAGGGGGGGATCGCCAGCTTGTACTCGGATGTGAGCCGATCCAGCGCCGCGCGTTCCTCGACGGAGAAAGGGAGGAGGTCGGCGAGCTGCCGGGCGTGGCGGACGGCGTTCTGGGACTGCCATTTCCAGTCCGACCACTGGACATCGGGGACGTGGGCCCAGGCGGGGTGTCGGGGGGTCGAGCTTGGCCGGGGACTGGGAGGCTCGTCGCCGTCCGGGATCTCGACCCCGGACGAGATGGCGACGAGGGGGGTCGATGTGCCCGCGGGATCGCTCATCGGATTGCCTGACCCTCGTCGAGGGGTGGAGGGACCGGACGAAGTCCGAGCCCCAGGATGGTTCCGGGATTCTATTGCTTCCGACGGACCCGACAAGGGGAAAAAGGATGGTTTCTCCAGGGTCCGGCCGGCGAACCCTCTTTGCGATCCGCGTGCCAAACCCCCAACCTTCCCGGCGGCCGGCACCGGATCCCCCTCCAGCAAGTACGAACCGGCGGGAACGGAGATCGACCGCGGCGGCGATGGGCCGGGAGATGATCGCCTGTGAGGCCTCCGGATGCAATTTACCACGTCGGGACCCGGGACATCGTGCGACATGCAAAAATCCGCCATGCTGGGAAAAAGGGGACGAATCCGATCACCGCCCGGATCCATCGGAAGCTCATCGGGGGCGGCGGGGAGACGCTGGTTTCGTCGATCGCCGATCGAAAGATCAATCCACCCGCCGCGGCCCAAAAAGGTTGGGATCCCCATCTGAGGAGTGGCTTCGTTCTGGAGCTGGAGGTTGGCTTTGTTCCACGTCACAGGGTTGGCTTTGTTCTGCGTCACGAGGTTGGCTTTGTTTGGGGGATCGCTCGGAGAATCTCGATCGTGCCCGGGAGCTGAAGACCGCGGCCATCCGGCACGAAAGCAGCGGCGGGCGGGGGTCCTGTCGGCTCCGGTTGTGTGACGTTGAGCATCATGGTTGCTGTCCCCCCCCTTCACGTCGTTGGCTTTGTATGTCGAAGACCAAGCGTGACTGTGTTGGAAATACGGGGCTTTCCACTGGTAGACAATCGTCAGAGGCCCCGTTTTCCAACACAGCCGCTCGTTCCGGGCCGCGCGGATGGCTTTGTTCCGGGTCGGGCGGATGGCTTCGTTCCCGGCCCGGCCTGCAATCCCGGGAGGCTCGGCGTGAGCGATCATTGACGGGCCCTCGCGATGACCAGGTCGGGCGGAACGATTCGATGAGCCGGGACCTCGATCCTTGATATATTCACCGGGTCGGGGGATGGTTTAGCACACAATCTTGCGACGGTCCCCCGATCGGAGGGACCGGCGATCGCCCCTCGACACCGGATGCCGGCGCGTCGAGGGCGGACGGCGGCGGGCGGCGGTTCCGCGACCCGCTCCGGTGGCCTCCGGGACGTCCGAGGGTTAGAATCGCGCGGAGAGTTCGCACCCTCGGAACCGGAGCCGACCCTTTTGGACGCCGTGACCCGCCTGCTCTCCGACCTCGTCGCGATCCCCAGCGTGAATCCGATGGGGAGGGGCCTCTCGGGCCCATCATTCCTGGAACGCGGGATGTCCGACTACCTCCAGGGATGGTTGCGCGGGCTGGGCGTCCTCGTCGAGCGGCATGAGGTCGCGCCGGGCCGCGACAACATCATCGCCCGATACGTCGCGCCCGGGGGCCGCCGGACGGTCCTGTTCGACGCCCATCAGGACACGGTCCCGGTCGACGGCATGACCATCGAGCCGTTCTCGCCCGAGGTGCGCGCGGGTCGGCTGTACGGTCGGGGTTCCTGCGACATCAAGGGGGGGATGGCGGCGATGCTGGTCGCGTTCGGCCGCATGGTCCGCGAGCGGCCGGCCGGGTCCGCGTCGGTGATCCTCGCCTGCACGGTCGACGAGGAGTTCACCCATATCGGGTCGTCTCGCCTGGCCGAGACCGTCCGGGGCGTCGACCTGGCAATCGTCGCCGAGCCGACCCTCCTCGATCTCGTCGACCGCCACAAGGGCGCGGTCCGGTGGAAGATCCGGACTTCGGGCGTGGCCTGCCACTCCTCGACTCCGGAGCGGGGCGAGAACGCCATCTACCGGATGGCCGGCGTGATCTCGGTGCTGGCCGATTACGCCACCATGCTGGCCCGCTCGACCCCGGACCCGGTCCTCGGGCCTCCCAGCCTCTCGGTTGGCCGGATCGAGGGCGGGACGAGTGTCAACGTGGTGCCGGACCGGTGCGAGATCGAGGTCGACCGTCGGGTCATCCCCTCCGAGCGCGACATGGACTGCCCGGGGCGGGTTCGGGCTTATCTCGGCGACCGGATCGGCGAGCGTGTCGCCGTCGAGTTCCTCCCGCCCTGGGTGAACATGCCGCCGCTGGTCCCGGGCCCGGCGGAGCCGTACCTCCCCGCCCTCCGGGCCGCGATCGGTCGGGTCGGCGGCCGGGAACCCGAGGTGATCGGCGTCCCCTACGGGACCGACGCCGGGCCGCTCGGCGAGGCGGGCATCCCTTGCGTCGTCTTCGGACCGGGGGATATCGCCCAGGCCCACACGAGGGACGAGTGGATCGAGCTGGACCAGGTCCGGCTCGCCTCGGAGATGTACTTCGAGATGGCACGCGAGCTGGGATGAGCCACGCCTTCGAAACCAGCGGGCCCGGCTGCGTCGCCGGGCCCTGGGAGCTCATCGGGAGGTGTTCCGGCCCCAGGTCAGAAGACGTCGAGGACGTAATGGTGGCCCTTGTAGAACTTCCGCTTGGTCCAGGGGTGCATGGCCTCGGCATACTTGTGGATGCCGGCGAGCCGCTGGCCACCGTAGTAATTCCGGTAGAAGGGCCCCTGGATCTGCGGGACGATACGCTGCTCGCGGGGGTAGACGTACCATCCGTCGTTGAGCGACTTGTACTCGAAGCCGCTGCCGGGGACCTGGGGCGGCACATACGGCCAGTGCAGGTAGTCCGACCAATCCTGCGCCGACGCCGAGAGGCCCGACAGGCCGATCAGGGCCGACGACAGGAGAAGGGTTTTGAGCAGAGAGCCTCGCGACATGATCCACCTCCGTGTAGGGACGCCATTCCCGAACGTGGGATATCATGACACGCGATTCGCCGGGGCGCAGGAAATCGAGCTCATTTTTCTCGGGGCTTCGATCAGGTTACCGGGAAGGCAAGGGCTGCAACGGTGGAAGGTGTCGGAAGGGTATGGAGGCCGGCCGAAAGGTTCGGTATCGCGTTGACGGGACGGATTGCATTCCAAGGTTCGATGGTCGCGATCGCGGCCGTCTCGATGGCCTCGGCCCCACTGAGGGGTCAGGAGCCGGATCGGCTGATTTTATCCAGGCACGTCTCGATCCTCGCCTCGCCCGAGTTCGGAGGGCGGCGGGGCGAGGGGGCGGCCCTGTCCCGGGCGTACCTGATCGACCAGTTCCGGATCCTCGGCCTGGAGCCGCTGTTCGACGGATCGTACACCCAGGACGTGACGGGGGAGGGGGACGGAGGGGTCATTGGCGTGAATGTCGGCGCCAGGCTCGCCGGCACGGACCCCACGGTCGCAGACCGCTGGGTGATCCTCGGGGCCCATTATGACCACCTGGGACGGGTCGACGGGCAACTCTACCCCGGCGCCGACGACAACGCCTCGGGCGTCGCCATGATGCTCGAAGTCGCGCGGGCGATGGCCCGCTCGCCGGCCCGGCCGCGGCGTGCGGTCGCTTTCGTCGGGTTCGACCTGGAGGAGCGGGGGCCGAAGGGGGGATTCGGGCTGAGGGGCTCGCAATTCTTCGCCAGGCACCCCCCGTTCCCGCTCGACCGGGTCGCCCTGTTCGTGACGGCGGACATGATCGGCCGATCGCTGGGAGGGGTCTGCAAGTCGTATGTCTTCGCCCTCGGATCGGAGCGAGAGCCGGAGGTCCGCCCCTGGATCGCCCGGGCCGCGGAAGGCCGGCCGGTGACCGTGGGCCTGCTCGGGTCCGACATGCTCGTGATCGACCGGAGCGACTACGGCCCGTTCCGGACGCGCCGCATTCCCTACCTGTTCTTCACCACCGGGGAGAACCCCCTCTATCACTCGCCCGACGACCTTCCCGGCACGATCGACTATCCCAAGCTGGAAGCGATCAGTCGGATCATCCACGGGGTCGTCGTGGAGGCCGCCCGGGCCGAGGCCGAACCGAGGTGGTCGGAAGTCCCCCAACATTCGATGGCCGAGGCGATCGCCGTCAGGGACATCCTCCGGACCCTCCTGGAGAACCGCGAGGCCCTCAAGATCGGCGCCTTCCAGGTCGCCTTGATGGGCCGGACGATTCGGACCATCGACCAGATCGCCGAACGGGGTCGGATGACGCCCGACGAGCGAAGCCAGATCCTCCGGGCCGCCCAGACCATCCTGTTCACCGTGTTCTGATCGGTCGGGGCATCCCCGGGGCGTCGACCAGGTCCCCCCCCCTTCAGAGCCGGGGAACGGGCGGTTCGATCGCTCGGGGTCGGGGCGCGAGCCTTCCCGGAGCCGGAGGTATCCCGGGGATTTCATCCATGAAGAGGAGACGATCGGGGAGCATCATCCGAGGCTTCGGCTTGGCGTCGAGGCCGAATCCGGGCCTGGGGGCATCGGGGTTGGGATGATGGGCGGGCCCCTCGTCGTTGAGCATCGACCGGATCAGGTCGGCCCGAGTCGCGAGGTAATCCGGCCATCCCCGATCGGCGGGCGGTTCGGGAATCGAGGAATAGCCCGCTCCGGTCCATTCGAGCCGACGGCCGGGCTTGCGTTCCGCCGCCCGGAGATAGGCAATCGTCCGGGAAGCCCGGTCGAGATGACCCTGGGCGAGGAGGATCTGGGCCCGGACACTGAGAAGGCTGAGCCTCCGGTCGGGCGACTCGGTCCGGGCCTCCAGCGCCTCCAGTGAGACGAGCGCGGCGGGGTAATCCTCGCCGAGGTAGTCGAAGAACAGCCGGGCCTCGTCGAGCAGGAGGGCAAGGTCGGGGCCGGGGGCCGGGGATCCGGACGGCCGATCGCAGAGCGGGCGGCCCAGCTTGCCGATCCGACGGAGGCGGGAGGTCGCCTCGGAATTCGGCTCGAATTCGCCCAGGATCGGCAGCAACGTGGGCCGCTCAACCCTCGGAGAGGGGACGGCCGACGGGACGAACGTCGGGGCGGGAAGGCCGGCGAGGATCGACCGCGCGGAGCCGACCAGCGTGACAATCCATTCGACCCGCGCCCCGTCATCGGGGGCGATCAGCCTCGACTTCAGGCCCTCGCTCTCCAGGTCGCAGAGCGCCGGGTACGAGAGGCGACCGACCGGCCCCGACCGGGCGGCCAGGGTCCTCCCGTCCGGCGCCAGCGAGAGCGAGCCCATCGGGGCCGAGTGGTCGACGATCCAGAACTTCTTGAAGACCACGTTGACGTTGTCGCGGGGCCGATACCAGGCGATCTGGTTGGGCTGGCCTTCCACGACGGTCGCGCAGAAGACATTTTCGCCCTCGCGATCGAAGGCGATCGAGACGCCTTCGACCGATCGGTCATGCCCCATCGTGGCCTCGGAGGTGAGGACCTGGAGAGTCTCGGCCTGGCCCGGGTCGACCCGGACGCGGAGCAGTTCGACCTGCTCGCCGGGAGGCTCGGCCGCCCGGGGGACCGGCCTCCGGGCGACGACCAGGAGCGTCGCCCCGTCGCGGCTCCAGGCGGGGGCCTGGCCGGCCTGGCCGATCTCGGCCAGGAGTCGCGGCTGGCCCAGGATCGAGTCGATGCACTGGAGGGAGTCGGACGTCCCCCGGATGAAGAAGGCGAGCCGGGACCCGTCCGGCGACCAGGAGGGGAGGAAGGCATCCTTGATGGCGTTGACCTGCCGGCCATTGTCGGCGCGGATGATCGCCACCCCCTGGGGTCGGAACTGGGGGATCGCCAGGTATCGGCCGTCCGGGCTCCAGGCGATCGCCTGGCCCGGGAGCCGGTCGAGCCCGGACCGGACCTCCGGCAGGGGCCGGCTCGCCACCACCCGACGTCGCCCCATCCCCTCCAGGATCACGACATCGAACCGGCCCGGACCGTCGGCCTCGGACACCACCTTCCCAAACGACAGGGCCCGACCGTCGGGGCTCCAGCCCGGCGCCGAGAGCGGCTGGCTCGATTCCTCTAAAAGGACCGAAGCACCCGTATCCCCCCGGGTCGCCCAGATTCGATAAGCTTCGTTCGCGCCCTTCCCGAACTCCGGCGACCAGGCCGGCTCGTCCGCCCCGGTCCGATAGATCCATCCCGGGCTTGGAAGTTGATCGATCGGCCGGACCTGGACCGTGTAAGCAAACCATTGACCGTCGGGCGACCAGGGCATGGGCGCGTGCAGGCAACCGGCGGCGGCGAGGGCGGGCGCCAGGACGAAGGCCATCGGCAGGAATTGCCTCATCGGATCGGTCGTCCCCCGAGCGGTCCGGACCGGGGCCCGCGGCCCCCTTCCCGCTCAAGTATAAGGACGACGGATCCGGTTGGATACTCAAACGCCGCCAAGAAGCGGACCAAAAACCCCACCGCCCGGGTGATGCACGTCGGATGGCGATTCTGGGTTATCTCGACGGGTTAGTTTGACCCTGCGGGCGAGCGATGTAAACTATCTTTCGGAAGGCGCGACGGACGCGATCGGGCCCCCGACGGTTACCCTTGCAAGGGGCATCGGCCATCTCTACAATGCTCGACTTGCCATGGGATTGCGTGACGCCGGGGGCGCGGTCGTGGCACCCCGGTTCCCGACGCTCGAGGTTGCCGCTCGCCTGTTCCGGGGCCCTCCATGAGATTTGTCCTCGTCGACCGGATCATCGAACTCAACTCCGGTCAGTCGCTGGTTGCCATCAAGAACCTGTCGCTGGCCGAGGAATATCTCGCCGACCATTTCCCGGGCTTCCCGGTGATGCCCGGCGTCCTGATGCTGGAAGCCCTGACGCAGGCCGGCGCCTGGCTGATCCGCGACATGGAGGATTTCGCGCACAGCGTCGTGCTCCTCAAGAAGGCCCGGATGGTCAAGTATGGGAGTTTCGTCGAGCCGGGCCGTCAGCTCCAGCTCAAGGTCACGCTGACCTCGAACGACGGGCGGGAGTCGAGCCTCAAGGGCGAGGGGACCATCGACGGGCAGGTGATGGTCCGGGGTCAGATCACCTTGATGCGCTTCAACCTCCGCGATCGCGACCCGGCCCTGCATGCCACCGACGCCCAGATCGTCGCCGGCCTGCGCGAGCTGTTCGCGACGCTTCGAAAGGGCTCCGTGGGCGCCCGGGCAATCCTCCGGGAGCCCGGGACGGGAGACGCCGATGTCGCCCTGGTGGAGCAATCGGGAGGATGACCCGGGGGAGGGCGCGAGACTTGCACCACTGCCCGGGTCCTGATGATGTTGCAAGGATTGGCGAAATACATCAAGATGGGCCGCGAAGCCTGGAACGCTGGACGACCACGACTGCCCCCGCCCCTCGAGCGACCGCACCCGCGAGGCCTCGTCCTGGCTCGATTGAAGTCGTCCCCTCGCAATCGCCGACGATGAACCGGCGGGGCCGCGATTCCGGCGGGCGGAGGATGGTCCCCATCGTGGGCTCCGGATTGGTGTTCCTGGAATATCGAGGATGACATGCCGACGCACGACGAGATCTATCAGAAGGTCCAAGCCACCCTGGTCGACGCGCTCGGTGTCGACGAAGAAGACGTCACCCGCGGCGCCACACTCCAGGGCGACCTGGGTGCCGAATCGATCGACTTCCTGGACATCGTGTTCCGGCTCGAGCGGAACTTCGGCATTAAGATCCCGCGCGGCGAGCTGTTCCCCGAGAATGTCGTCACCGACCCCGACATGATCCACGACGGCAAGCTGACCGCCAAGGGACTCGACGAACTCAAGGTCCGGATGCCTTATGCCGACCTGACCGGGTTCGCCTCCGACCCGGACGTGGAGCGGATCGGCGACCTCTACACCGTCGACATGCTGGTTCACTACGTGTCGAGCAAGCTGGCTGTCTGAAGCAGTCCCTTCCGGGAGGCGGTGCGCGGGCATGGTCCCGCGTGTCCTCTCCTCCGGCTCGGGGGCATACCTTGCCGGCCCGTTGCCGAGGGGCAGGGTCATACCCATCCGATGCGAGCGCTGCCCGATGCGATGGATCTGGATCGACAAATTCCTCGAATTCCGCAGCGGGCAGTTCGCGCGGGCGATCAAGAATTTGACGCTTGCCGAGGAGCATTTGCACGACCACTATCCGGGATATCCGGTGATGCCCGCCTCGCTCATCATCGAGGGGATGGCCCAGACCGGCGGGATCCTGGTCGGTGAGGCGGGAGGGTTTGCCGAGAAGGTTGTACTCGCCAAGATCCCTCGGGCCGAATTTTTCGGAGTGGCCTGCGCTGGCGATCAATTGATTTATGAGGTGACGCTGACCGACCTTCGGGCCGAAGGGGCCATGGTCGAGGCCAAGGCTTTCCTGGAAGGCGAACTGCTGGCGGACGTCGAGATTTTCTTCGCCCATCTCGACAACTCGCGCGCCAACCAGATTTTCGGGCCGAAAAACTTCGTGTTCACCCAGCAATTGCTCGGGGTCCTGAATCTGGCCCAGGCGAAGGCTCAGTCCAGCGCCAGGGAAGCCGGGGCGGCGGAATCTTCACCCCCGGCCGTGAACGGGCGGCCGCGCGAGCCCCAGGCCCCCGCCTGACCCATCGGCCCGTCGCGAGCGGGCGCCGCCGACCGATCGCCCGACGTCTCGACGGAGTCTGACGAGTACCCCATGGCCCGTACCGAACGACGAGTGGTCATCACCGGACTCGGCCTCGTCACCCCGATGGGCGTCGGGGTCGAGCCGTTGTGGGCGGCCCTGGCCGATCGGCGTGGGGTTGTCGGCAAGATCCGCGCCTTCCCGGTGGATGGCCTGCCCACCGACGTCGGCGGCGAAGTCCCGAATCTCGACAAGAAGGCGATGATCGACCTGGCCCTCCCCCGGCTCAAGAAGCCCCTGCGTAAAAGCCTGAATTTCATGGCCCGGGATATCCAGCTTGCGGTGGCCGCCGCGCAGCTTGCGTTCCACGACGCCGGGCTCGAAGGGTCGGAACTCGATCCGACCCGGATGGGAGTGGACCTCGGTGCCGGCCTGATCTCATCTGAGCTTGATGAGCTGGCGCCGGCGATTGACGCGGCGTACCACGGCAATGGCTCGTTCGACTTCCACGCCTACGCCCGCGACGGGATCGGCACGATCACCCCGATCTGGCTTTTAAAATATCTGCCGAACATGCTGGCCTGCCACATCTCGATCCTGCTCGATTGCCAGGGCCCGAGCAACACGATCACGGAGGCCGAGGCGGCCTCGAATGTAGCAATCGGCGAGGCCGCCCGGATCATCGCCCGGGGCCGGGCCGATGTCATGATCACCGGCGGGGCCGACTCCAAGATCCACCCGCTCAGCCTGGTCCGGATGAGCCTGCTCGACCAGCTCTCGCACTGGGACGGCGAGCCCACCCGGGCCTGTCGGCCATTCGACGTCTCGCGCGACGGCTGGGTCCCCGGGGAAGGCGCCGGGATCCTCGTGATCGAGGAGCGTGACCGCGCGATCGGACGCGGGGCCCGGATCTACGGGGAGATCATCGGATTCGGGTCGGGGTGCGACGCCTACCCGGCCGGCGGGATCGACCCCGACGGGGTCGGCACCGAGATCGCCATCCGCGCGGCGCTCCGGGACGCCGGGATGACCCCCGACCAGGTCGGGCACGTCAACGCCCACGGTTCGGCCACCGTCGCCTCCGACCTGGCCGAGTCCCGGGCGTTCCGCCGCGTCTTCGGCGATCACCCTTCCGGCGGCGTCCCCGTCACCGCACTCAAGGGATACATGGGCAACCTCGTGGCGGGTTCAGGGGCCGTCGAGCTGATCGCCAGCCTGATCGGCGTCAATCGCGGGCTGATCCCCTCGGCCCTCAACTGCGAGCAGCTCGACCCCGCCTGTGGCCCGCTCGATCTCGTGGCCGGCGAGGCCCGCAAGACGGACAACCCGACATTCCTCAATACCAATCTCACCCGACATGGCCAGTCGGCGGCCGTGATCGTCCGGGGCAATCCCGGGTTGGGATGACACGCCGACCTGATGGCCGCCGCCCGGGATTGACGATAACCCTATCCTTCTGTCATCCATTCGAGGCCGTCTGCTCCTTTCGTCCCGGTCAGGGTCCGAGGAATCGTCGCATGCAACGTCGAGTCGTCGTATCGGGGATGGGGATGGTCACCCCGGTCGGGCTCGACCTGGAATCGTCCTGGTCCGCACTCCGGGATGGTCGGAGCGGCGTCGGCCCGATCTCGCTCTTCGACGCGTCAAGTTTCCCCACCAGGATCGCCGCCGAGGTCAAGGGGTTCCAGCTCGCGGATTACATCAAGGACGCGGGACGCTGGTCGGAGCATTGCCGGAACACCCAGTTCGCGATCGCGGCCGCGCGGATGGCCATCGACGAGTCGGGCCTGGAGTCGAAGACCGACCTCGACCGCTCGCGTTTCGGGATTTACCTCGGTTCGGGCGAGGGGCAGCAGGATTTCCCCCGGTTCGTCAAGCTGGTCCACGAGTCGACCCGCGACGGCAAGGTCGACACCGCACGATTCACCCGCCAGGGCATCCGGGACCTGCACCCGATCCACGAGGCCGAGCAGGAGCCGGGCACGCCGGCCGGCCATCTGGCCGGTATTTTCGGAGCCCGTGGGCCCAACGCCAATTGCCTGACCGCGTGTGCCGCCAGCTCCCAGGCGATCGGCGAGGCGACCGAACTGATCCGTCGAGGTGATGCCGACGTCATGCTTTCCGGCGGGACCCATAGCATGATCCATCCCTTCGGGGTTACCGGGTTCAATCTCCTCACGGCCCTTTCGACGCGGAATGACGAGCCGACGCACGCAAGCCGGCCCTTCGACCGCGATCGAGACGGTTTCATCCTGGGAGAAGGGGCGGGGATGATCGTCCTGGAGGAATTGGAACACGCCCGGGCCCGGGGTGCTACAATCTATGGCGAGGTCGCCGGCTACGGCTCGACGGCCGACGCCTTCCGACTGACCGACACCCATGACGAGGGCCGGGGAGCCATCGCTTGCATCCGCGAAGCCTTGCGCGACGCGGAGGTCGACCCGTCGGACGTTGATTACATCAATGCTCACGGCACCAGCACCTCGGTCAACGATACCATCGAGACCCTGGCGATCCGCCGGAGTTTCGGCGATTCAGCGTATCGGGTCCCGATCTCCAGCACCAAGAGCATGATGGGCCACCTGATCGCGGCGGCCGGGAGCGTCGAGGCGATTGTCTGCCTTCTGACCATCCGCGACGGGGTCTTGCCGCCCACGATCAACCTCGATCACCCCGGCGACGACTGCGACCTCGATTACATCCCGCATGAATCGCGTCGCAAGCAGGTGGACGTCACGCTCTCGAATAGCTTCGGGTTCGGCGGCCAGAATATCGCCCTGATCCTCCGGCGATTCGCCGGCTGATCGGTCCCCGGATCACCCCAACCCGCCCCGGTTCGCGTCCTCGACGAACCCCACGAGAAGTATTCCCAGGCGACGTCACCGGAGTTCACCCGTGTCCAGCCCCGCGATCGCGATCCTGCTCACCTCGGCCTTCGTGGTGATCGCCGCCCTGGCCGGATTCGTGGCCTACATCCATCTGAAATACACGCCGATCGTGGTCCGGGTCTTCGAAGAGAAGCCGATGTTCCTCCCGTTCCGGGCCCCTCGTGTCGATGGGGGAGAAGACGTCCGATTCGTCACCCGGGATGGGCTCCGGCTGGCCGGCACGTATTTCCCGGCACGCACGGCGCGGCGGACCGGCGTCGTGGTCTTCTGCCATGAATATCTCGGCGATCGGTGGAGCGTGATCCCGTACGCGGGCCACCTCCGCGATCTCGGTTTCGACCTGTTCTGTTTCGACTTCCGGAATCATGGCGAGAGCCAGGGCGACCCGATCTACAAGCCCCACCAGTGGGTGACCGAATATGAGGTCCTTGACCTCCAGGCAGCTCTCGGGTACCTCCGATCGAGGCCGGATGCCGACCTCGCCGGGGTGGGACTGTTCGGGGTCAGTCGAGGCGGCGGCACGGCCCTTTGCGTCACCGCGAAGGACCCCCGGGTCTGGGGTGTGGCGACCGACGGCGCCTTCCCGGTCCGGGGGACGATGCTCTCCTATATCCTCCGATGGGCGGAGATCTACGTCAGTAATCCGGTCTTCTGGAAGGCGATGCCGATCTGGACCTTCGAGATCGTCAGTTGGCTCGCACGGGTCCGGACCCAGAGCCGGCTCCATTGTCGGTATGCCGACCTCGAACGGGCGGTCGCCCGGGTCGCCCCCCGCCCCTGGCTGGCGATCCACGGCCAGAAGGATGCGTATATCGGGGTCGACATCGCCAGGACCCTCTTCGACCGCGCCGGACAGCCCAAGGAATTTTGCGTCGTGGCCGGCGCCAAGCACAATCAATGCCGGATCAAAGAGCCCACCATTTACCCCGACCGCCTCTCGGCCTTCTTCACCCGTTACGCCCCGAGGAGCCAGGCCTCGCTCGCCGAGCCCGCCAGGGCCACCGAGCTGAGGTCGGACTCCTTCGAAGCTGTCCCGATCCAGAACGGGGTAGGGATTCCCGTGGCCCGATGAGATCTTCACTGTCTTTTGCTACCTACCGGGATGGTTACCAACCCCGGTGGGTAGGCTACACGCGATTTGATCCCGAGGTTCCGCGTCGTTGGTCGTGGCATCCGTGCCGTCATTGACACGGCCGGATGCCTGGGCTAGAGTCCGCCCGCGTGAGTTCCCGCCTCGATGACGGGGACATCAGGGGCTGGCCGTCGGGCCGCGCGACGCGAAGGATGGGCGACCCGCGATGTTGGACACGACACGGAAGATCGTGGGCTTGCCGCTGGTCTGGCGGTCCAAGGCGAGGGCCCGCGCCTTCCTCCGCCAGTGCCGGGTCGCCGATGAGGTCCAGCGTGATTTGCTTCGGGCCCGGATCGCCCGCCACGCCGGGAGCCGGTTCGGCCGCGATCACCACTTCGGAGAGATCCGGACCGCTGCCGACTTCCGCCATCGGGTCCCCGTCTCCGGATACGACCGCCACGAGCCCTACATCGACAGCGTCCGCCAGGGAGATACCGGCGCCCTCTTCGGCGAAGGGACCGAGGTCCTTATGTTCGCCCTGACCTCGGGCACGACCAATCGTCCCAAGACGATCCCCGTCACCCGCGAGTCTCTCCAAGATTATCGCGACGGCTGGACCATCTGGGGGATCCTCGCCTTCGCGTCCCATCCGGCGATCCTCGATTGCGGAATGATGCCCATCCTCCAGCTCGCCAGCGACTGGCGCGAGAGCTTCACGCCCGCCGGGATCCCCTGCGGCGCCATCACCGGGCTGACCGCCCAGATGCAAAACCCCCTTGTCCGCGTCGCCTATTGCATGCCGCCGGCCGCCTCCAGGATCAAGGACGTCGAGTCCAAATATTACGTCGCCCTGCGACTCTCGGCCTTCCGCGACCTCGGCGCCACGGTCGCCGCCAACCCGAGCACCATCCTGGCGATTGCCCGGCTCGGCGACCGGGAGAAAGAGACGCTGATCCGCGACATCGCCGACGGCACCGTCGACCCGAAATGGTCGATCCCCGACGACGTCCTCCGGTCCTTCCGGATCTGGTCTCGATGGAAGCGGAGTCGGTCCGCGAGGCGCCTCGAAGCGATCGTCGGGCGGACGGGCCGACTCCTCCCCAAAGACTACTGGCCGAACCTCCAGCTCCTGGCCAACTGGACCGGGGGGACGATGGGCGCCTACCTCCGGGGCTTCCCGGAGTATTTCGGAGACCGACCGGTCCGGGACATCGGCCTGATCGCCTCGGAAGGACGATTCTCGATCCCGATCGCCGACGGGACCCCGGCCGGCGTCCTCGATATCGCCCGCCACTACTTCGAGTTCATCCCGGAGGATCAGGAAGGCCGAGACCAGCCGGAGACCGTCGAGGCGACGGAACTGGTGGTGGGACGACGCTATTTCATCGTGCCGACCACCTCGGGCGGCCTCTACCGCTACATGATCCACGATCTGATCCGATGCGTCGGTTTCGAGGGCAAGGCGCCCCTGATCGAGTTCCTCAGCAAAGGGGCGCATTACTCCAGCCTGACCGGCGAGAAGCTGTCCGAGTACCAGGTGGTCGCCGCGGTCAACGCGGCCCAGAAGGCGCTGGGCGTCCGGCTTGCATCCTACCTGGTCCTGCCGAGCTGGGGAGACCCGCCCTATTACAACCTGCTCGTCGAGGAGGCCGACGTCGACGAGGCGGCCGCCGCCCGCCTGGCCGCCGCGGTCGAGGGGCGACTCCGACTCGACAACCTCGAATATGAGAGCAAGCGCGACACCCTCCGTCTCGGCCCGATCCGACCTTTCCGCATCCCGGCGGGGTCGTGGGCCGATTTCCAGCGCCGGAGGTTGTCGAAGAGCGGTGGAACCGTCGAACAGTATAAACAGCCATGCCTGCTCTCCGACCTCGAAGCGATCGAATCCTTCCGACCGCCAGGCCCCCGGATCTCGGCACTTGCTTGAGACCCGAGGCTGGCCCGGTCGAACCGTGAGCAAGACCCCATCCCCGCGGCGGGTGAGACCTCGACATGGTCCCGGTGAAGGAATTGGTCAGCAAGATCGCCACTCGCGGCCTCTGGGCCGCCCTCGGCCTGTTTATGTGCGCAGCCGACATGGGATGTTCGCGGTTGAAATCGCACCGTAAGGCCGAGCCTTCGCCGACCATCGGCCGTGATCGGACCGGCGTCGACAAGTACGCCGCGGCTCCGATTGCCAGGACCTTGCCAATCGCGACCCAACCGGGCACATCCGCGGCAATAACCGACGCTGAGCTTGTCAGTGGCTTGCCGACCCGGGCGTCCGACGATCTTTCGGCCCCGCCCGTCCAGCTCCGGGTGTCCGCGGAGGCCGGATCGAGGGGGCAAGAGGTCGACGCCACGAGACGGGGCGTACCGGACGGCGCCCGGTCGCTGGAGTCGGCCGAAACTTCCTCCCGTCGCCCCGCCGATCGGGTCCAAGCCGGCCGGTTGGTCTCCGAGGCCCGGGCGAGCCTCGATCGGCTGTCGACCTACCAGGTGGCCATGCGTCGCCAGGAACGCGTGAACGGCAACCTCCTCCCGGAAGAAGACGTGATCCTGTCCGTCCGTCGCGACCCCCTGGCCATCCGCCTCACCTGGCCCGAGGGGCCGCACAAGGGACGCGAGGTGCTCTACCGCGCCGATGAACCGGGCGGCCGACTGCACGTGAACATGGCCGATTCGGCCTTGCCCGTCCCGCGGCTGTCCCTCGCGCCCGACAGCCCGATGGTGATGAAGAACAGCCGGCACCCGCTCACCGAGGCGGGATTCGATCCGGTGGTCCGGGCGCTGGAGGAAACCCGGAAAGTCCAGGGACCCACCGGCCTCGTCTATGAAGGCCTTCGGAAGGTCGAGCCGTTCGATCGCCCCCATCACAGCCTTGTTCGCACCACATCCTCCGGAGAGACGACGCGGGTTTTCCTCGACGCTGTGACCCACCTCCCGGCGCAGATCATCACCGAGTCGGCCGCGGGCGAACTGCTTGAGCGATACACCTTCCGCGATCTCCGCTCCAACCTCCCGGAATTAGCCAACTCCGATGCCTTCGACCCGGACACGCGGTGGGGCCCGCCTCGGGGGCTGTTCGGTCGCCTGGCCGGAGGCAAGGCGGCCGAGATCTCCCCGGAAAGTCAAGAACCGCCCCGATAGCTGCCATCTTGGCGGTTCTGGGCGCAGATCGATCCTTTCTCTGTAGGGGAACCAACCGAAGCTTTCGCTTCTCAAAGGGTGAGCTTGCCTGGTTTTGCAGGGAGCAAGATCGGACATCACTGCCCCGGTTTGAGAATGGTCCACGAATTGCTTGCAGGGATTAGAGCTTTTCGACATCGTCCCACCTTCGGTGCACGAGATCGGTCGGACATGACCCTGGATCGTCCCCCCTCGATACTGGTCACCGACGACGATCCCGCATCGCGGGAGACGTTCCGTGAGATCTTCGAGCCCGTCGGTTTCCGGATTTTCCTCGCCGAGAGCGGCGAGGAGGCGATTGACATCGTGAACCGCCACGATGTGCACGTCGCCCTCATGGATATGCACCTGCCCAGGCTCTCGGGCCTGGAAACGATGGCGATCGTCCGCCAGATCAAGGGCATGTTCCCGATGATCCTGATCTCGGCCGACCAGGATGAGAGCCTGCTCCGCAAGGCCCTCTCGGCGCAGGCCTTCAGCGTGCTCGCCAAGCCGGTAAGCCGAAGTCTGGTCATCTACATTGTCCGCCGGGCGCTCGATAAGTTTTATTGAGCTGCTTCCAAGGCCCGATGAGCAGAGATCGGGATGGATGATGGCTCGCCAGGGCCTCGTCCCGGGCTCCTGACACCATCGCCGGACGATCCTGGGGTCGCAAGGAAGGACGCTCGCCGGACATGACGAGACCGATCTCGATCGACCTCCATCACGTCCTCGTCCCGCTCAAAAAACCGATCAAGCATGCTTCGTTCGAGCGATCCGGGTCCGACAACCTGGTCGTCCGCGTCACCCTCGACGACGGCACGCAGGGGTATGGCGAGGGCGTCCCGCGCCCTTACGTCACGGGCGAGACCATCGATTCGACCTTCGCGAGTCTGACCCGTTTCGATCTCCCTCGTTCGTTGGGCAACCCATCCGACCTGATGGGGCTCGTCCGGGGCCTGGAATCGCTGGCTTTACCCGAGACCGAAGCTGATCCACGCGGGATGGCCGGCAATGCCGCCCGATGCGCGCTGGAGTTGGCCCTCCTCGATGCCTACGGCCGACGTTTCGGCCAGTCGGTCGGCGCCGCGGTCGGGATGATCCAGGCGACTCAACAATGGCTTGCACCCCGGAGCCGATCGGTCCGTTACAGCGGGGCGATCATGGCGGAGGATCCCCGGAAGGAGGCCCTCTCGGCCTGGAAGATGCGAATCTATGGGTTCCATCAGGTGAAGATCAAGGTCGGAGTCGCCGGACAAGACGACGCGTCACGACTGGCCCGGCTCCGGGGTATTCTGGGCCGGCGGATGGACATCCGGCTCGACGCGAACGAGGCCTGGCCGGCGGGCGAGGTCGTCGATCGTGTGGCGCCGCTCCGGGCTTTCGGCCCGTCGGCTCTGGAACAGCCGGTGCCGCACGCCGAGGTCGACTCGCTCGCCGAACTCCGCCCTCTTCTGGGCATTCCGGTCATGCTCGACGAGTCGCTCTGCGGTTTTCCCGATGCCGTCCGGGCGGTCGAACGGAAGACGGCCGACTTGCTCAACGTCCGGCTCTCGAAGTGCGGCGGGATCGTCCCCTCGTTGAAGATCATCGGGCTGGCGCGCCGGGCGGGCCTGGGGGTGCAGCTCGGCTGTCACCCGGGCGAGACGGGGCTGTTATCGGCGGCGGGCCGGCATGTCGCATCGCTGGTCGAGGGCCTCCGCTACGTGGAGGGGTCTTACGATCGGCACGTCCTGGCGGGCAACCTGATCGTCGAGGACGTGACGTTCCGATACGGGGGTCGGGCGAGGCCCATCGGGGGCCCCGGGCTGGGCGTCACCGTCGACCCCGACTCGTTGCGTCGGATGACCGTGGCCCACAGAGAGGTCCGATATGATTGACGGCGGGCCCCGGGTCGAGAGCTGGCCGGCGTCCGACGGCTACCCGATCCACGTCGCCGTCTGGCCGACGTCCGGGACACCTCGGGGCCGCGTCGTGGTCCTCCACGGGGTCCAGAGTCACGGCGGATGGTATCACAACCTCGGTCGGACCCTCGCCGAGGCCGGATTCGAGGCCCATTTCCCCGACCGGAGGGGCTCGGGGGCCAACCGGGTCGACCGGGGCCACACGCCGTCGAGCGACCGCCTTCTGGCGGACGTCTCCGAATATCTCCTCGGGATCCGGGACCGAGAGCCGGTGGCGCCCACCACCCTGGCGGGCATCAGCTGGGGCGGAAAGCTGGCGGTGGTCATCGCCGGCCGGAAGCCGGGCCTGGTCGACGCCCTCGCCCTGATCTGTCCGGGGCTGCATCCGCGGGTGGGGGTCTCGCGGGGCGAGCGGTGGGAGATCGCCCTGGCATACTTCCTCCAACCCCGGAAGACTTTCCCGATCCCGCTCAGCGACCCGTCCCTGTTCACCGACAACCCGGAGGCGCGGACGTTCATCGCGAACGACCCGCTCGGTCTCCACGCGGCGACCGCACGGCTCCTGGCCGCCAGCGTCTTCATCGACCGCGCGGTTCGTCGGATCGCGCCCAGGGTCCGCCAGCCCGCCCTGTTGATGCTCGCGGGCCGGGACCGGATCATCGACAACGAGCGGACCCGGGATTACTTCCGTCGGCTGGCCTCGGCCCGCAAGGATGTCGTCTCCTATCCCGAAGGCCACCATACCCTGGAATTCGACCCCGACCCGTCGCGATACGCCCGCGACCTGATCGCCTGGCTCGGCGAGGTTTTTGGGGCTCGCGGGTGACCGGGGGCGAACACGCTCCGGGCTCGTCGTGTCTGATCTCCCGGTGATGGGGGCGTCGGCCAGGAGTTCCCGATGGACCGCGACAAGCGAGAGATCCGGCAGCTCAAACGCGACATCAAGCGGGCCGGGGGCAAGCGTCGACGTCGACAGCTCAAGCAAGCGATCGTCGAACGTCCCGAGGAGGCCCATGAAGCCGCTTTTGATTTCGGCCGGCTCCGTTCCGCCACGCTCAACGGCATCGACCGGGACGCGACCCGGATCCGTCCGGATCGGCAGGTCGGTCCCGTCGATGGAGATGAGCCAATCTGATCGTCGAGGGCTGATGCCCGCGCGGGACCGGATCCGCCGTCGATCGTCCCTGGAGAATCACTTCTTCGCGGGAGCCATCTCCGTCTTCACGGAGCGGAAGGCCGACTCCAGGAGTCGTTCCGTGGCCTCCGAGGGGAAGCCCTCGACGACGGCGACGTCCTGGCCCCGGCGCTCGACGGCGTAGGTGGTCCCGGCGTGGGGCCGCCGGATCGCGTCGGGGAATGCATCGGGCGAGGAGACGCCTTCGCCCATCTTGGTGGTCTGGAACCGGGTGTACTGGCGGGCGAAGTCGCGGGCGTCGTCCTCGGTGTCCCAGGTGGTCAGCCAGGCCACGCCGAGCTTCCCCTGAGGTCCTTCGAAGACGGCGAAACGATCGCCGTCCCAGCCGGCGGCGATGGGCTTGCCGCCGTGCCGACGGAGCAGGATCCCCAGTTGCATCTCGCCGATCACGTTCCGGCCGACCTCGGCCCAGCCCTCGCCCGGGTCGAGCTTGCCCAGGTCGACCTCGGTCGGCAAGTCGGGCTGGTCCAGATATTTCTCGGGATGGAGCACCTGCTCGGTGGACTGCGGCGGGTTGCGATACGCCGCGTCCAGCGACTTCCACCCGCCGTCGTTGGTCAGTTTGGCGCAGAAGACCATGCCCCGAAGGTAGGGGAAGATCAGGCTCTCTGAGAGGATCGGCGGCGCCTCGCGGAGCCCCGCCCCGCCGGACATCGTCATCATGGGGCCCAGCAGGCTGAAGGTCCGATCCAGGCTCGTCGACGGGATGGCGCCGATCCTGCTCCCGTCCCAATCCTCCATCTGGGCGCCGATCATGGCGAGCGTCGCCTCGCCCTCGATCAGCGAGGCGAGGGCCAGCGACCGGTCGTCGTTATCCGCGACGGCCTTGTGCATCTTGTCGAGGTCGTAATTCTGATCGGCCAGCGCGTGGGTCAATTCGTGGGCGATTACGGTCTTGTTCTCGTCCTTGTCGAATCCCGTCTTCTTAACCCCGAGCAGGGACTCCAGGAATCCGGGCTTCCTGGCCTGGCCGGCCTCCGGCTCCTTGATCAGGTGCATGGTCTTGGTCTTGGGATCGTAGAATGCGGCGATCTCCTCCGAGTAGACCCGGACCATCATCTCTTTCCAGTTCATCTCGCGGGGGATGAAGCCCAGGGCCTTCATGCCCAGCTCGCCGGTCCGGAACTGGGCGGGGGTCATCTCCTCGTCGATTTCCTTGATCAGGAAGGCCTTCAGGTCCTCGCGATTGGTCACGTCGCGTTTGACCTCGTGCTTGAATCGAAGCCGGCGGATGCCGGGCAGGAGCTGCTCGAAAGCCTGCTTGTAGCGGAGGACGGCCTCGGTGTTCTCGCGCCGATCGGCGAGCTTGTCCCCCTCGGCCAGCAATTGCTTGCCTCGGGCCAGGCTGAAGGGCAATTCCTCGTCGGCCTGGGCGTGCGAGGCCATGAGCATCAGGAAGACCAGGGCAATCGACAACGCGGTCGGGATCGGCATGGTGTGGCCTCGATGGGGGGATGGGGCGCGACGTCACGCCCCGTCGATCGGCCGGCTATCGGGCGGGTCCGAGGTTGGGGGTGGACGACGGGGCGGCGTTGCCGGGCGTCGAAAGGGGGTTGAAATTCGTCCGGGGCGCGGAGACCGGACGTGATGCCGCCGCGGGCCGGTTGGGGGGCTGGCTCAGGAGCGTCAGGGCGGCTCGATACATCATCGCGTCGTCGGATCCGGGCCCTTCGCGGCTCGCCTTGCCCAGATGCCTGATGCCGTTGGCGAAGATGTCGGCCAGGATCGCCCCCTCGGGATAACCCAAGGAGCGCAGGAGGTTGATCCGGACCGGGACCCCCGCACCCGCGGCCGAGTGCTCCAGGAGGCGTCTCGCCTGCTCCTTCACCTGAGGGGCGACGTCGGTCCCATACTGCTTGCAGAGGGCGACGATCTGCTCGCCGCCGTCGGGGCCCAGCTTCCGGCAGAGGGCGCGAAGCTCGGAGTGGAACCGGACGCGATCGACCTCGACCTGCTGGCGGGCCTGGACGAGCCACCGGGACCGGCGTTCCCGGGCCAATCGGGGGTCGGGCGGCAGGAGTTCCGGGTCGACCTCCTCGGGCTGGTCGCGGCGATCGGGCCCGAGCGCCGGGCCGGCCTCGGGGGCGGGGCCGACAGGTTGTCCGCCCTGTCCGGCGGGGGCGATGGCCGGGTCGGCGGGGGCGGGGGGTGTCTTCTCGGCTTCGAGGGCCTTCAGGTCGAAGCCCAACCCGATGACTTTGGGAGGGCTCGCAGTATCCGGGGCGAATCCGGGGACAATCTCGCCGGATCCCGGAGGGATCGGGGCGAGCTCCGATGGGGGGCCGACGGGCTCCGGCGGACCCGGATCCGATTTCGTCGGGACGGACGGAGAGGGCGGGGGCGGGGGCGGGGCCGTCGGACCGGAGGGCGGAGAGGTCGTGGTCCCGGGGAGGGCGGAGGGGACCGGGGCCGGTCTGGACGCGACCGCCAGTGCCGCGGCGAGATCCCGCTCCCGGCCGGATCGGACTTGGAGGGCGAGGTAGCCGACGACGGCCAGGACGGCCACGATGACGAGCATCGGCGGGATCATCATCCAGGGGACGCCCCGCTCGCGATACTCGATCACCACCCGGGGAGGAGGTCCGGGCGTGACCGCCTCTTCTTCCGGGTCGCCGATCTCGATCATCCCGTCGTCCGCTCGTCGTTCGGCCATCGATCATCCTCCCGATTTCCTGCCGGACCGCCCGACTCATACGGATTCCAGAAAGAAATTGCCCGATGACAGATCCCTTATTTCAGATCACTACTGTCCGGTTGAAATCCCTTTGAATTCCAGGGTATTTCCGAAATACCCATTCTCGATCTGCTCATTTTGGTCTGAATTGCCTTGAAAACCAGGAGAATCACTGGGGACTTGACAAGAGG
>JAABUK010000907.1_pt1 | contig 59509 bp, 33 predicted proteins | sample 5559141 | NCBI WGS metagenome assembly JAABUK01 (sample SAMN10711869, study PRJNA513367) | rock metagenome | isolation source: Antarctica rocks | place: Antarctica: Victoria Land, Pudding Butte nord | collected 2016-01-03
TCCTGGTCTGGGGGGGGGGGGGTTGCTTGCCCGGTGCCGGCTTGAATTGTTTGCAGGTACTGGTTGTTGCAGGCTAGAAAGAAACATGTTCATGAGTTTTATCCATTATCACTAGTGATGAGAGTATAAATGTATGTCAAGTGACTAACGCCAGGGGTATCTGCGCATGTTGAAAGAAGATAAAGATGTGTACGATGCTGAAACGAGTGCACATCACCAAGCCACCAAACACCAACGCAAAAGCTCATTTCTGGTTCTCATGTTTGTTTCCGTTCCGCGATGCCCTCCTTGTCATTACCATCCACCCCGGTACTGCGCAGAAGCTGCCTCGACGAATCCAGCAACGGGATCTCATCAACAGCTTCCTCCGTTCTCACTACATCCGCGCCGGCGTTTACACTTCCGTCCCCATTTCCGTTCCCGCTCAGATCTCCGCCCAACGGCGGGCTATTCATCCCCATCGCCCCATCCGCCGGGCTGTTCTGCCACTTCGCCACATCCTTCCGGAGCGCCTCTAATTCATTCTGAAACCTCTTCCCAAACACATCAACATAATACGTCGCTCCATTGTAGATACTCCACCCGAACACAACGAGCAAGAACGTCGCGCTCGCCCAGCGATACCAGAACCATATCGGGCAGGGGAGTATTGTCAGAAGCGCATAGAAATATTGGATCAGCATGAATGCGGGTTCTTGGAGCCATTCGGGGAGGGAGAGGACAAAGCGCCCAATCCAGGTCTTGGCGTATGACCTGCGCATCCAGGTGAACGAGGTGGGGCGGCCTGCGGCGATCTTCTCGCGACGTCGGACGGTGATGAAGATGTGGTAGCTTAGTTGCCAGATGGCGTAGGGGACTGTGGCCCAGAGGAGCATGGACCAGAGCCTGTAGTGTTCCGGCGAGTTGGGGGCGGAGAATTTGATGGCGTGTAGGGCTGGGAAGCGGGTGGCGAGGATGTCGGGTGGGGTTAAGTGGACGAGGCAATGGAGGGTTACGGGCGGCATGATGTGGATGAAGAGGCTGGTTACTTTGTCGAGGGAATGGAAGACCATGCTGTTCCGCCACATGGCGATCGCGATGGCGTTGTTGCCGTAAGCTAGGCAGTAGGTGCTTATGAACATTCGCTTAGAGTTAGGGAAGACCCAAATCGTGAGGACGGTCAGCAAGTTGACAAAGTAACAGAGATCGGCGAGGAAATAGTGGTAGCCCTTTTGGTGGTAGGTGTAAAAGCGCAATGGCATGAAGTAGCAGAGCTGCGCTGTGAACCAGTAGTAGAAGGCCTCCGGCTGGCCACCGATAAGGTAGCCAGAGATGAAGACATTGAGGACGCCGGCGATGAAGGACATCTTTTCGCGAGCCGTTACGGTAGCGGTATCGCTCCATTTCCGGCCAAGACGGTCAACGGAAGATTTCATGCGGGCACGGTACTTCTCAAGTTGCTCGTCCGCTGTGGGTATCCGTTTCCGCCACTCATTTACTGCGAGCTGTTTGGCGTTCATGCCTGTTGATTTGATGCGCTCTTGCTGGCGCTTGACCTTTTCTCTTTGTGCGGCGATGGTGTTCTGCCATTGCTCAAACCGTTGTGGGAGGGCCAAGTTGCCGAGAAGATCAAACACTGTGAGTTTGTCCAGAGGTGGATACGCTTCCCAATCTTCGGAGTAGGCACTGGCGTGAGTAAACGAGACATTTCTGGAGAGGCCGTAGGGTGTAGGTGGGGAGGAGTTGCTGGAACTCAGACTGCTTGCCGGGTTCGAGTCATCGCTTAAGCCCTCTCTGTTCGTTGCTTCGATGTCTGCAGCTGTATCACTGGCAAGGTCGGCCGGTTCCGACTTGCTCCTCGGAATGGAGGCCGGTTCTGTCATCAGGTTTGAAGTGACTGGCAGGGTGGATTGGGAGCAGTTGAATGCCTCGGTGGTCTGCTGATTGACTGTGTGATCAGCGCGACGATTGGGAACGCCGAGGGGATATGACTTTGACGCAGGACGGTTGTGTGTATTCGTTGCCTTAAAGAAGAGCACCGCCGCCTAATGTGACGTATCCAATGGATGTGCAGAGTCAGTGATGGTCGATTTTCGAAGAGCCTTGGTGGTTCCAAGCGGGGAGCATAAGATACAAGTTGGAGGAGCTATAGTCGTACAGTGGGGAGAGCGGCGTGGTCTTGGATAAACGATCTCACCAGCTGCCTGGCCAGGCGTATATCCTTGGAGGTTGCGTGAACGTGATTGACAGATTGGCTTGGAGAGAGCGGGAGAACGACGCTATTCCCGAATCAGCTATATTGCTCGGCCTTGGCGCAGACGCGCTTGGCTCACAGACACGCGCGTGCAATCTGGAGTAGATGAGCTTGCGGGACCACTGCGACTCCGGGCTATGAACCGTCTCCTCGCTTTGGCTCGACGCTATCTCTCTCAACAGCCGCCATCCAATGATCCTCTCGTTCATATGCGAACTCTGACGAAAACAGCGCCCTCGACCACCCACTGCCCCGCACCACAGGTCTAAAAATGGGCAAACTCATTCGCCTGGAGCTTTACAGTAGGCATGGCAGTTTGAGCGGCAGCCTCGATTTGACTGACAGTGTTCTAGATTTCAAATCATACAAGGGTCACCATGTCTTGCTCTTTGGAGATGCCTACTTCACTTCAATCATCGGGCCCAATGGCTCTGGCAAGTCCAATGCGTAAGTGATGGCTATATTCGTGTTGCGCCGCCTGGAATAACAAGAAATAGCATGGATGCTATCTCCTTCGTCCTTGGGATCAAGTCATCTCACCTCCGATCAACCCACCTTCGAGAACTGGTGTACCGTGGACGCGTCTTGCGCCATTCGACGGTCGATGGCGATGGCGCTGCTCACGAGGATGGAGCCAATGGTCGTACCAATGGGGGCGCTGACGTGGACGCGTCTGACGATGGACCTGGAGAGCGCAATGATCCCAAGTCTGCGTGGGTCATGGCTGTTTACGAGGACGACGCCGGAGATGAGCAACAATGGAAGCGTACAATCACGAACCAGGGTGTCAGCGAATACAGAATCAACAATCGGATAGTGACCGCCGCACAATTCAATGATACGCTTGAGGCCGAAAATATCTTGATCAAAGCCAGGAATTTCCTGGTCTTTCAGGGTGATGTAGAAGCAATCGCTTCACAGTCTCCGAAGGATTTGACCAGACTAATTGAGCAGATATCTGGAAGTCTTGAGTACAAAGCTGAATACGAGAGGCTCAAAGCTGAGCTCGAGGAGGCTGGCGAGCAGCAGACCTTTCAGCTAAACCGTCGACGAGGCATGAATTCAGAAGTCAAGCAATATCAGGACCAGAAGCGTGAGGCTGAAAATTATACAAAGAAAGCGACCGAGCGCGATCAGGCCATCGTCACCCATGCCCTGTGGAAGCTCTTCCACTTTCAACGTCAAATTGAAGAGTCTAGTGCTGAAATCCAGAGGCATCAAAACGAGCTTAAGGAATTCCGCCGTGGTATCGCAAAGTTTGAACGCAATCTCGACGCCGCAAAGAATGACCATGTCAAGATCACAAAGGAGGTCAGCAAGGTTGAGCGGACCATCAGAATCAAAGAGAAGGAAATTGACGAGAAAACGAATTCTTTGATACCTATAAATGAGAAGATAGAGATTTCCACCAAGAAGCTTTCACAGTATACGAGTCGAATCATTGAGGTAACCAAAGAAAAAGATGGCCAGATGGTGACAGTCAGATCACTAGAAAAAGATCTCAAGACTGTTGAAAAGGCCCAGACTCAGTGGGAAAAGGAATGGAAAGCAGTCTCTAGTAAGACCGGTGGCCACTTGAGCGATGCAGACCTGCAGCAATACAGCAAGCTCAAAGAGGAGGTCAACAAAAGGTCTTCAAACGACCAGATTCGAGTTGAGAACCTCAAGCGCCAGCGAGCGGCAGATGAAAGCACTCTTATCAACTTGAAGAGCACAGTCGACAATTTGGAATTCCAACTAAAATCTCTAGAGACAGATATGGACAAGATCGAAGATCGCAAAAGCGCTACTACCGAGGTAATGCAGCAAGTTGCATCAGAGATTAACGACAAGAAGAAAGCCCTCAATGCTATGACCTCAGAGCGTCTTCGGGTCACGCAGATGAGAACTGAGCTCGAGGAGAAGCTGCAAGATGTTCTAAAGAAGCTCATCGATGCAGACAATGGTCGAAAGCAGAATGAAAAGGAAGTAAGGATGAAGGAGTCTCTCTCGACGCTCAAGCGAATATTTCCCGGAGTCAAAGGTCGAGTCAGTGAACTTTGCAAGCCAAAGCAGAAGAAATACGCTGAAGCTGTGAGCACTGTTCTGGGCCGACACTTCGACGCTGTCGTCGTTGACAACGAGAAGACAGCAAAGGATTGCATTCAGCATTTGCGCGATAGTAGGTCCGGCCAAGCGACCTTTATTCCCCTCGATACGATTCAAGTCAAGGCTCTCAACACAAATCTGAAAGGCATGCACCGTAACATGAGACCGGCAATTGAAACGGTGGACTACGACCAGTCGATTTCACGTGCTATATCATATGCCTGTGGCAACTCAATTGTCTGTGATGACCTTGATACTGCAAAGTATCTGTGCTACGAACGTGGTGTTGATGCGAAGGCAGTAACTCTCGATGGGACTGTCATTCACAAAGGCGGTCTCATGACAGGAGGACGTGGACCTGGACATCAACAATCGAGACGATGGGAAGATGTTGAAGTAGAAAATTTGAACAAGTTGAAAGACAAACTCATGAAAGACCTCGCAGCCTTACCAAGTCCACACCGTCATGGCAACGAAGAGGAACTGCTGACGGCCGAGTTGTCAGGCCTTGAGTCGCGCCACAGATTTGCAGAGCAAGAACTCCAAAGCCTGGAACGTAATCTTCAGAGCAAGAAGAAAGAAGTCGATCACGTCAAGCGTCAGCTAAAGGAGGCACAACCAAAATACCGCGAAAAGCAGAAAGGTCTCGACGACCTTGACGAGAACATATCGGATTACCAAGAAGCCGTTAGCAGAGTGGAAGATGAGGTCTTTGCAGATTTCTGTCAACGGCTTGGCTTCGAAGACATTAGGGAGTATGAGGCCCAGCAGGGTTCCCTGCAACAGGAAGCAGCACAGAAGAAACTCGAGTTCACCACCCAGAAAAGTCGTATCGAGAACCAGCTGAGCTTCGAACGACAGAGGCTCCAGGCAACCGAGGTACGCATACAGACCCTGCAAAGTCAGGATCGGCGAGACCGAACGATGATCGAGGAGTTGAACGAACAGCGCCGACAGACTCAAGACGACTTGGATGTTCTCAACGCTGAATTGGATCAAATAGGTGATCAGCTTGACGAGCAGAAAGATCTGCAAAATCAAGCCGCAGAACGGCTAGCAGACCAACGACAGCAAGTTCAGAAGCGAAGCAAGAACGTAGAAGCGACGCTCAAGATAGTCAGCGGCCACGAAGCAGACATCGTTCGCCATTCCTCCAGCCGATACACCCTCCTTCGACGATGCAAGCTCGAGAACATCAAGATCCCCTTAGTCGAAGGATCATCCACATTCGACGAGCTTCCCATCGACGGCCTCCTCCCCGCCACCGACCCTGACGCAATGGATGTCGACGAAGAAGACCCCAGCTCCAGCGCCCTGCAAAACCCCCAAATCCAAGACTACGGCATCGAACCCGACTTCGCCACCCTAGACGACGACCTGAAAGAGCAATCCTCCCCGGCCATCGACACCGAACTCCAAGACCACATCCGCACCCTAGACAGCGACCTCGACAAAATGGCGCCCAACATGCGCGCCGTCGACCGCCTCGAAACCGTCGAGACCAAACTCCGCACCACGGAAAGGGACTTCGACGATGCCCGCCGCCGCTACCGGGAAACCAAACAAGCCTTTGAAGAAGTCATGCACCGCCGCTCCGAACTCTTCAACAAAGCCTTCTCCCACATCTCCGAGCAGATCGGCCCCATCTACAAGGACCTTACCAAATCCACCAACTACCCGCTAGGAGGCCAGGCCTACCTCGACATCGGCGACACGGACGAACCCTACCTCGACGGCATAAAGTACCACGCCATGCCCCCACTCAAGCGCTTTCGCGATATGGAGCACCTCTCTGGGGGAGAGAAGACCATGGCTGCCCTCGCTCTCCTCTTCGCCGTGCATAGCTACCAGCCCTCGCCGTTTTTTGTGCTGGATGAGGTGGATGCGGCGCTCGATAATGCGAATGTGGGCAAGATTGCGAGTTATATACGCGAGCATGCGCAGCCCGGGATGCAGTTTATTGTTATCAGTTTGAAGACGGGCCTGTTTCAGCAGAGTGAGGCCTTGGTGGGGATCTATAGGGATCAGAAGGGGAATAGTAGTCGGGCTTTGACGCTGGATGTGAGTTTCCTCCCTTCTTTGTCGTTGCTCTGTCGTTCTGTTTCCTTCCTCGATGCCGTGTCCCTTGTGTGTGTTTTGCACTTTGTGAGTGGGACACATGGGAAATTGCTGACTTGGGGGTGTTGCTGTAGCTTCGGAAATACAACTGAGCTACTACCCTGTCTGTCAACTTGGGTTGGCTATTTTCGATTAGCGGTCATTGGTGGTCCCCGTCAAGAGAATGGTACCGAGGAAGCTGCTGAAAGAAACGGATATGTGTCATGGAAATAGCGCGGGTTTGTTTGCATAAGGCTTCCCCAATATGGCGAAGACAAGAGATCTCGTGTGCGACGACCGGCGTTCAAAGAAATATGGGGTGTGAGCTGAAGAAGAAGAAGAAGACATGGGTTGTGCCGAAACTGGATACAGCTGCCACATTCCTCAGGAGGCAGAGACGTTCGTCTCATATCGTGTATTCTCTGCAAGACAGAGCCTGGATATCATGCATGAGATGGGGATAGTAGGTCGATGAGTAATTAGAAGTACTGCACGGAGCAGGGAAACACCATTTCAAGTGGTAAAGATTCAATTTGTCGCCAGAGTCAGTCTGCTGGGCGATGAAGTGAATGTCTATATACCTCGTCCGGTGGTACGGTAGCCACAAGCCATGCCATGCTATGCAAATCCCCAGAGCTCCCACCCAGTCCGATTCTATGTTCATGTTCAATTTTTCCAGAGAGTCGAGAAATCTTGCCCATGAACCCACGAGCGCCGCCTGTGATGCTTCATGGCACGATCCACATCCATCCGTCCAGCCGCGCCGTTCCATGACCCAATTTAAGCTTTCTCCTTGGGCTTCTCCTCATCCTCGACCTCGTTGACTTTCTCCGTGCTATCCGCCTCCACCACATCCCCCTCCGCCTCTCTTGCCTCCTTCTCCGCAGGGGTCTCTTTCGAATTTGCGTCTTCAGCTTTCATGGCGGGTCTGTCATCGATATTCTCGACATCCTTGGGAGCTTCCTTGCCACTCTCCTTGTTTGTCTCTTGCTGTTCGTTTTCTTCCTCGATCAACTCCTGCTGCTCCTTTAGGACTTCGAGTCTTTGCTTGTTCGTTGCTGCGCCCTCCGCGTTATGCACTTCCAGTTCGATCTCGTGGAAGAGTTCCTCAGGGATCGATGACAAGACGGCTTGTAGCGCGTCGATCTGGGAAGAGATCTCGCTGTCCTTGCCTGGTGTGTACATGTATGCGTTGCTGAGGACAAGGAGGGTGGAAGGGATGTTGTACTTCAGCCGCAGGTCAAGCCACATCTGGAGATCCTCTCTAAGTTTGGAAGGACTCATGCCGTGTGTCTTTAGCCCGCGGCTTGCACAGGCCATTTGGAGTTCGGGAACAGAGAGAGAGTCGACGCCTTCAAAGGAGATTGCTTTGTCGTCTCGTTTGATCTGCCGCATTCGGTGACGGATTTGGTAGCGCAGCATTGCGTCTGTGCCGAATGTGTTGAGGTTCATGTACTTGCACATTCCGACTAGTTGTGGTCTTGATAGATTGTCGAGGGTGAGATCGTCCTTGAAAGTCTGGCAAACCTTGATGACGTCTTGGTGTGTGGGAGCTTCGCCTGTCGCACGAACTTTGCGAAAGAACTCAGTGAATTCATCCTTTTTGGCATTCGAAGCAGAGACGGGAAGACCAGTCTCCCGAAGAGTGTTGCGGAGGAATGATGAGACTTGCTTCCGCGTGTTCCGTAGGTGGACGACTTTAGCTTCTCGAGATTTCTGGCCTTCAAAAGTCGATGGAAGCATGTTTGGGAAGAGCTTCAGAGCAACCGGCAAAAGTAATTCGGCAAACGGAACGATGACGAAAACGGAAAATGGGACTAATCGCCCAAGGTCTTGAGTTGTACGTTTGAGCTATTGAGACTTGTTAAGACGACTCTCCAAACAGAATTAAGTTCAAATAAGGATGCTCACCTGTCGATTTTCTCGACGGCTGAGCTCGTACCCAGCGGCCATCTTCAGAGCAAGTTTCGACGAGATCTTCACCTCAGTAGCCAGCAGCTTAGTGCCGTCCCAATAATGTCGAACCTCTTTCTTGATCTTCTGACCGATGGTGAGTCGCTTATCCTCTTCCTTCTTAACAGCTGCCTTCTCGTCAGATTTCGCGGATGCTTTCGCGTCAGCAAGCTCGGATAAGGTCATATTCTCCAAAGCTTTCGTCTTATCGACCGCAGTGGCGTCCGTCTTGCTGACTGTGTGCTGCCCATTGGGGTGTTGGTCGACACTCTTTTTGGAGGCTTGACTGCCCTTTTTGGATTGTGAAGGCGGTTTCTTCGCCTCATTCACGTTGAAGCCCGGAGGTGGAAAGGCGCCGCCGTTACTACCGTGAGAGGTGGTCTCGGTAGCATATGTCCTTCGCGGCACAAGAATAGCCAATGCGCGAATATGTGATGGCAAATCTCGAGAAGTGACGGGATAGCGTGATCTGGAAATGGAGGCGAAAGAGGAAGGATTGTCGATGCGGGCTGAACAAAGTCAGTACTGCAGAAACCCGAAGACCAGATGGATCATGGATCACTGACAGTTCAGAGCACTGCGCCGCGCGACACCAGTTCTGACGAGCCTAGCAGTAGAGCTCATGATTGTGGCGTCGTCAGAAAGGAGAGGCTGATTCAATAAGGTGTAGACTCAGCGAGGGCGTAGCTCAAAGCCGGAATAGCGCTGACGTTCCGAAATCGTTGAGAATGAGTGTTAAGAAAGCGTCAAGGGCGAAATGGATCATTCATACTTCCTTTGGTTTGGTACATGTGAAATGGTAAATAGTCAACGTCTAAGGGTCTTGTCGTTGGGTCCACGTCTCTTGCGGATGCGAGCGGGAGCCTGCAAGATCATGACTAAGCATGTTCCTGACTACACGTGCAGTATTTTGGCCCCGTGGGTTTCAGGGTTGGCTTTTCATTGTTCTATACGCAGAAGCCAGCTCGAACATCTGCTGTAGTTACTTCGTTTCGCAGAAGCATGGAGGACAGGCTAATTGATTGGGAACACAAGATGTGGTTTATTGAAGAGATCATCTTGAAGTACGCTGCGAAGCTTCAAGTAGTATCTAGTGAGAGCGGCATTCTTCCTCTGTAGTGCCGAGCTGAAGCTTAAGAATTTTGAACCCTAGGGTAATTGAACCGTATAGAACGCCCCAGCCCCCTTAGAAACTTAGCTGGGGAGCAACACTGGGAACGACGCGCTGCTGGAACGTTGATAAGCAACGTTGAATGCGTTCTGAGAGGAACCTGGATTCAACCGCTCGTCATATACAGCGTGAAAGGGTGAAAAAACTCTCGCTGGCGCGCTGTACAACAGCTGTTGAAAGGGTTTTAAAGGAGGTGAGAAAGGTCGTCTTGAGGTTCGCCCGCGAATCAACCTGCCTTTCTGTTCATGGATGTCTTTCGAGAAGCTTTGATCTTTTCTCGTAGAAGTTTCTCGCGTAGCCCATTAGCAGTCAACTTGGACATAGGCTGAAGTGGTACGGGCACCGTAGTATGTGATGATGGTGACTCTTGGATCTACAAGCAAGCATGTCAGCTGGCTCAGAATAGCATTGGGGACGGTCAGGGGAAGAGGTGGGGAGTCAAGTACATCATCAGTGGCCACCAACCTCATTATCATCCTCCTTAACTATGTCTTCACCGGCATGACCTCGACTTGGCGGCCGCCCAGAAAGATCTTCATCAGCAGAAGCGTCAGCAATCTTTCGCCGCTTGTCATCAGGGGAGGTAACAGATGAAGTATTGCGCCGCTTTCTTGCGGCTGGTGCCCATCTTTCCAAAGACCTGCGCCGCCTTCGCTCTCTTCTAGCACTTCGGCTCCTACTTCGACTGCGATGGCGCTGGTGACTGTGGCGGTCGCCGCTGCGACTTAGACGACGATCGTCTCGTGTATTACGGTCCTTGACAACATCAGCCCTTGAAACTCTTGGGTTGTCCTGTGAATGAAGTGAGGTAGATCTTCTCGTTCTTCTGTTCCTTCCACTGTTCCTGCCATAACGATCTCTCGAGACCGACCTTGAGCGTGAGTAAGAGGAAGGTCTTCGCTTCCTTGGCCGATGTCTTGGCGGAGGTGACCGCGAAATGCTTGGTAATGGCGACGTAGAGGATCTCCGGCGTCTTCTGGGCGAACGTGAGCGAGAAAATTCAGAGCATGAGTCGGATTGGGATCGACCACTTCGAGAAAGTGATCTCCGCCTACTGTTTCGGAATCCCCTTCTAGGCGGTGATGTAGAGTGGCTAGGCGATCTTCGTGATCTAGCCGGTCTCGGTGGAGATCGAGATCTTGAACGCTGGCGATGACGGTGACGATGGCGGTCTGGAGACGACAGAGCAGGTGATCGTGAAGTTGACCGTGTTGGTGACCTTGCGCGAGACCTATCTCTCTGACTAGGCCTCCGACCGCCTCTACCTGATGGTATGTATGTGTCAACCTCACGTCTTGGTGGAGGACCTCTTTCTGGTGAGCCTCGTCTGTACGATGGAGGTGAATTTGAATTTCGCGGCCGACGTGGCTCGAAAGGACGGTCACTACGGCCACCACGGCCTCGACCTCGTCCACGTTCAGCCCTCTCTCGCTGCCTGACAGTGTCAACCTCACGATCCCTTTTCGATTCCTGCTCTTTTTGTCGGCGCGTTTCTTCAGCTGCCTTTTCGGCGTCAATCTTCTCTTGCAGTAATTCCAACTTCTTCGCTTCGAGCAACTCCTTCGGCACACCCTGGGGATTGCTTTGCGCACTGAGGCACAGGTTCCATAGTTCCTTGCAAAACTTGGGTGTATCCTTGTCGAGAAATCCGGTCAGGGAGATTTGCAAAGCTTTGATATCGGGCTGCCCACAACTGTCAGGGTAATACTGGCTGCCAACTTGGTAAGGTGACGTACAAATCGCGAGCCTTCAAGAAGGTTGAAGCAAAGCTCAATTACCACATCATCCTCGTTACCTAGGATTCCGGACATTTTGCTAGCGATCCACCTAGAAAGCCAAGGTTAGGACTCAAGTCGCACTCATAGCGGTGAAGACAGGAGCTCACTTTTTCATAACCTCGACGTTGACCTTCTTCATGTCCACCTTCTGATTGAATTCAGGCGGGAATTTCGTCTGCCGCAACAGCTTCGCATCCACACTGGAAGCCATTCTAGCCTATCTGAAGCGAGTTGGACGATGTTGCGAAAACAATCCGAATTGATAAATATTTATGTTCGGGATATGGCGCAAGATATTATTAGTCTTGGAGGGCATTCTTCACATTGCCTGATTGGGTCAGACCTTCGGATTGAAAGGAGCTCGAGTACTCCTGCCAGTAATTTGATTACTACTCCGTACTTCATTGTACCTTCCATGCTACAAAAAGCCCCTCCAGGCATGGCTATATCTTTTGGGTGTCCGACACTTTCACTATGTCTAAAAGCATTATATTTTGTATACTCCTCGGCATTCGTTTCACCATGCGTTATGTTGCCATTGCTCAGCGGTGCTGCGAAATCTGAGGGAGCTGATCAGATCGCAAGCCGTCCACATATTCTTGACAGCGCGTCAGAGCCAAACCCTAGTATAAGACCAGAACAACGTGCCAATTCCAAGCCACAGACTGTTACCGTCACTGTCGCTTTGCCAGAACATCGAGTGAGATATAACCCTCAAACCTCAGCAAACCCGTCCTGTAGCCTAGAGGAAAGGCTGACAACGATGCTGTACAAGGACAGAAGCAAAGTGCTGATTTCGAAGCCAGGCACCAACCGGACCCTACTTTCGGACAACGGTCAGCGTCAAAGAGCACGCGCTCTTCCAGGTAGTGCACGTTCTCGACGAGTCCCGGTTGAGCTGCTGATCAGACACTTTGAATCAGTAAGCTTGGACACTTGACCAAATCCGAAAAATACCAATCCTTCCCAGCTAGACCAAGACGACGAGGACCCGCGCTTTGGACGTCGACGGCGAGCTGTAACTGCTCCGGCACCATATCTCAGAGGTCGATATCATTCTGCTCTTTGCCAAGGGCGTCGGCCAGGAGAACGTCATTCATCAGCAGTGATTCTCGAGGACAGGGTTGCAGAAGAGAGCCCGAGCAGCCCAAAACAGGACACCCGTATCAGTCGACCGCTCTCAAGCCCACAATCGCCACAAATGTGGCCATTCACAGATCGCGAGGGAAATCCCAAAATAGAGCCGCTGGTGGCCACTGAAGACACGTCCAGTGCGGATCATCAAGACGTCCGAAGAAAATCGACACCAGAGGTCGAGCAACAAGAAGGACTAAAAGCGTCTTTGAGACCAAGCAAGAGTCTTACGTCTCTGAAACTCGTACCAGAACGTCGTGGCCTGTGTATACCGCCCAGGTCGGCAGTGTCCCAGAGTTCAGAGGTCTGTGCACAGGGTGAAGTAACCTCGCCACCGCGTAAAACAGAGACACACGAGCAGCCAGTATCCGATCAGACGGCGCAGGAACATGAACAAGCCTGCAAGTCGAAGCGCGAACCAGCATCCACGAACGACATAGAAGAATCTCCAGCCAGTCGCGAAGACGCTTTAACGACTGTCTCGGTCGCTGATTCGAAGCCGATGTCAATGGACAAGGATCAAGAACCAAAGCCCGTCGCCAATGCTGCCGAAGGCGAAGTGAAGCAGGCCTCTGCTCCTATCAAAAAGAGAAGTCAGAGCTCCGAGGCAATGCCAGTTCTTGATCGGAAAGAGCCACGAGACCCAATGTCAACACCAGCTGCGGACAATCCGCAATCATCCGCGACCAAGACTATACAGAATGGTGACAATGGAGCTCTTCTAAACGACCTTCCAAGTCCTGAATCTGTACAATCGAATTGGCTTCGTCCCTGGCCTCGCAACAATACCGATGCCGTGGAAAGCCCTGTGCTCCGCCATCCACTTCGGAACTCTTCCACAACAGCACCTATCCCTACCATACATGTACACCAGACGACTGAGCCAGAAGAGACGGAGTTGCCTTCGAGAGACTCAGCTGCAAAATGTTCAGAGACCAAGCCAAACGCGCCTCGTGAACCAATTTCAGAAGCTCCTACAGACCATTCTTACATATCTACCCAAACCTTGACGGGTGATCCTGCCCAGCTTGATGCTGTTCTGCATAATCCAGCGGCTTGTGTTGTACGGTCAACTGCAATTGAGCCTGAACTGCCGGAAATCGAAGCTCCATCTGCTATCGGACTATCACTCGACAAAGTCAAGGGTTCAGTGGAGCCCGATCGTCTAGAATTTGCCAAGCTTGCCGTTCGAAAAGCGAGAAACTTGGCAGGCCACAAATTTGTGCTCAGCATACTGCTCGGCAGACGGCTTGCAGAACAGACGAAGCCACAGTTGGAAGAGCTTGCGAGACCCTCGATGAGGAGGCCAGGAAAGACCGTACCAGTACCAGGTCCGAGTCAGGTCGATGGAATTGCAGAGCTCGAAGGAGAGCTAGGAGTTCCGAGAGACGGATAATCGGTTGAACAGAATGCTTGGTCCCAGGACAGGCTATTCCTGCTCTCCTTGTCCTGTTGGGAGGCAACTGTCATTGCTCTGGGTTTCGATTGTGATTGTTGGGAGTAGTTAGCAATATTCTTATAGAACATAGAGTTCAGCCTTCACGCTGGTTGTGCGAGTCCGCATCACGCAGGCTTCCTCCTAGACAGAACATTCTGGACACCTTTCACATCATCTCGAGCCTTTTCAAGTTCTGCATCGGGTCCTTCCTCCAGATATTTGAGCTTCACTCGGTAATGTAGCTCCACTAACTCTTTTGCACGTTGAAGGTCGGCATCCTTCTTGCTATTCGCATTGGAGGCCGCAGGAGATTCTTCTCGCTCAGAATGTCCAGATGCATCTTCGGTCGATCTTAAGGTGCTTCTATGGACATTCACGAGGTTCAGAGCTTCTTTGTGGCCCTGCCGCCAGTCAGCATAACACAGTGAACTGATCAGGCCAACAACGTACACAGACGCTCAGCGACTTCAGATCCGACAAGATCATCGCAATCTGCATTGTTTGATGAGCGAAGTTGCGGAGGCTGCAGTCCTGACCCTTGGGTGCGGGATCCATCACCGGCAGATCTGCACCATCAAATCCTGCTCTGAACACCCAAAGTAGCTGGCATCTTCGACCTCTTACAATTTATTCGACGAAAGTTTCTCTACGAATCACTGAGTCATGAAAAAGCTTTCTCAAGCAAGCTACGCTGGATTCCCGCATTTGGTCTGCAGCATCTCTCGAGACTCGAGAGGAGACATCAGACGATCTTGTCGTCTAGATCCGACTCAATTCAACTCAGAAGGATCGCGTTTGAAGGAAGTGATCAATGAACAGGAAAACGAGCAAGGCATGGATGGGACTGCCTCTCGAACATGCAACATTTCCTCATCTCACATGCGAAAGGTTGGAGAGGGATGCAATTTCTAACATGGTCGCTCATCAGGCCTCCATCCACCATGAAACCAGATCTGTCGCAAACCCCCATCCATACCACAATCACAGGTCGCGAAACATAGCCGTAACTCTTGTGGTTCCTTACTCCGCTCTCCGGACCCTCCTACATGTCGCAGCAATGCCAACATCGCACTGAGACTTTCTCAGTCACAATACTTTTCTGCATCTGCTGAGTGATCCCAAATTTGGGGGTGCTGGTCAAGGCCATCCAACTTTGCAACAGAGTGCTCCTCCTTCTGAGTCGTAGTGGTGATTCGGAACAATCATGGTTCCACCACGTGAGTGTCATACTATTAGGCACTATTTTCCTATTCCTCTCGTTCCTTTTCCCCATCCGCTCCTTTCTCTAGCTTTGCTGCTTGGTTAACGTGCTTGCTTGCGAGTGCTGTATTCCTTTTTCCTTCTCGATATAAAACCCTTCCAATTTTTTCCTATGCTATAGGCCGGTCCTGTCTTATTTCCGCTGTTTTTGCCTGCAGCTAGTCTGCATTACCCAGTAAAGATGACATGGCTTCAAAGATCCTCGCTGGTGCTGCTACTCCTGCTATCTCTTGCATTCTCCCCGGTGGCTCATGCAGAAGCACATAACCTCGAGAGAACGGAGATGACGGGAGGTGGTTACAATGATGGAGGCGAGTCTAGCGGAGGTATGTACGGTGGCGGAGGAGGAGACACCGGGGGCGGGTACGGCGGAGGAGGCAATGGGGAGAGTACAACAACTGAGACCAGCACCGCAGAGGCTACAACGACAGAAACCAAAACCGCCGAGGCCACACTGACTGAGACCATGACAGAAACGAAGAAGGCTCAAGTTACATACACCGAAACTGTGAAAGCTCATGTTACGAAGACAGCGACGAAGAAGGCTCAAGTTACCATCACGGACACCCAAAAGGCTAATACCACAACGACTGAGACCAAGACGGTGCAGATGACCTTGACCGAGTCTTCCAAGGCTAAGTTTACCATGACGGAGACTGTTACACAGATGGTATGTCTTTCACTACTGCATTTTTATTATCTGTGGGTTGGAAGTATCGGTATGCTAACAGCTCTCCTCAGACGACTATGATGATGACCGTCACTGGTCAGACCTGCGCAGCAGCTACCAATGGTGCTGGCAATGGCAACGGAACCGGCTTATTAGGAGGTGGTGGTGGCGGCGGCTCAACTTCTGCCGGAGCAGGCTCAACGTCTGCTGGAGCAGGCTCATCAGGAGGTGGTGGTGGCGGTGGCGGCTCAACTTCTGCCGGAGCAGGCTCAACTTCTGCCGGAGCAGGCTCAACTTCTGCCGGAGCAGGCTCAACTTCTGCCGGAGCAGGCTCAACTTCTGCCGGAGCAGGCTCATCAGGAGGAGGTGGTGGTGGTGGCGGCGGCGGCTCAACTTCTGCCGGAGCAGGCTCATCGGGAGGTGGTGGTGGTGGCGGCGGCTCAACGTCTGCTGGAGCAGGCTCATCAGGAGGTGGTGGTGGTGGTGGCGGCGGCGGCTCAACGTCTGCCGGAGCAGGCTCATCTGGAGGTGGTGGTGGCGGCGGCGGTGGTGGCTCAACTTCTGCCGGAGCAGGAAGCTCTACTGCTGGTGCTGGTGGAGCTGGAATAACCAGCTCTGGCGCGGGATCTTCTGCCACTGGTAACCCACTTGCAGCCAGTTCCGTCACTCTCGGTGGCGCTGGAGCCAGCTCAACGGGATCAGCAGGGTCCAGTCAAAGCTCCGCTGCCGCCGGAGGTGGAAACAACGGTGGGAATGGTGCTGGTGGTGCATCAAACTCAACAGGTTCGGGTGCTGGTGGAGACTCCACTTCCGGCGCGGGTGGCAACAGTCTCTCAGGCAGCAACTCCACCTCCTCAAACTCAACCCAAGGAATGAACGGTGGCGCCTCAAACTCAACTTCTGGTGGCATGGGGGGGAAAAGGCCCTGCAACTGCCAATGCATGTGTCCCAACCCCTTCGGCGCCATGCCCGCAATGCCCATCGGCCCTGGAGGCGCCACGGGCGGCAACAATTCTGCCGTCACAGCCGGGGCTCCATCTTCCTCCTCCACTCCGGTAACCTCAGTCCTAGGTGGTATGGTGGGTGCTGGGACTGGCGCTGGTGCCGCTGACCCGCCGCAGCCTGGAGCAGCAACAGCGATCAATTATAGCAGTTTGGAGTTGAAGAGCGCGGCGACCTTGAAGATTGGAGCGAGGGATGCTAAGCCGACCGGTATATGAGTAGGGGAGGTCTCTTGGCGTTACATCTTTATGACTTTTGAGGTATTTAGCGGGAGAATAGGGATAGTGGATCGATGTTCCTTCAGGGTGTGAGATATCTTCTCGAGTGAGTAGTTTTATAAAAAAGTATGAGATTTCTTCAGCTGTTGTTGCTTTACTGTGTCTCATGAGGTATTTCAGCGTTGATGGGCTGGGATGGGTCGGCTGCTGCTGCTTCTTGTCTCGCCCTCTTTGCACGCTTCTTCATCTGAGTCTTTGAAAGTGGTTTTACATCGCCTTTTACAGCAGCTGATGCATTGAGCTCTTCTTCGAAATTTTTCCTCTTTCGGACATTCGTCACTATGATTTTCTCCTTCTGAGCTTGGTCTTGCTTCGGAGCAGCTCCACCATAGATCACGTCGACGACACCACGAAAACTCTGTCTCTTCAACCTCGCCAGCCGAACAACCTTCCTTGCCTCTTCGCAAACCGCTTCTTTACCCCTCTCCTGACTCAGCCCCCACACAGCCGCCAGATTCACTACATCCCAAGGCCCTCGAAGCTCCAATCCGCTCTTCGCCTCGCTGCTGATGATTATCCCGCGTCCTCGGGTCGCTCGTATCAATGCTGTTGCACCACTAATCAAATTCCTCCGTGCCTCTGTCGTGGCACCCATCACACCGCCGGAATAGCACATCTCGAACCGAATTCCGCGTTGCAGAGCTGCAGCCATGGTCTTGAATTTGAGGATGAACGGAAGGCGGACGCTGAGGTCGAGAGAGATGAGGTCGCATTCCAGAGACTGACAGCACAAAGCGAGCGCTTTCTCATTGGTTGGGCGTAACGCGACGATGTTGTAGGCGGATTGAAGGGAGGAGAGGCGGTGGTTTTGAGAAGGGTCCGAGATGATGAAAGTAATGCGCGTCAAAAGGGTCATAGACTTGGGAACGCTGACGTTGGGCAAGGGGAGCGAGATTGTATCGCTGCTTACACCATTGGGGACTTTGCCGGAGAGTATGCGAGAGAAAGCAACGCAGCCATAGCCAAGCTCGGCGGAGAACGAGAGGGTACGGGAGAGCTCGGTGGGATTGGTTGTAGTGGTATGGGGTAAGTTCAGGTCATAGAACATTTTCTTCCTCTCCTTTGGGCTTATTGTGCCCTGCCCCTAGACTTGCGGAGCTTTGAAAAAGCAGAGTGACCAGGTCAGACATCTAGATGACAACTTCCGTGCGGAGTGGTGAGCCAGAGGAGGGATGTGAAGCAGGCAGGTCGACCAATTTCGGGCTTCAGAAATACTAGTACCAGATACAAGTTGAATTTAAGGTTTGGACATCCAGATCATCATCCGCTAAGTTAGGCTTCTGCAGCCTTGCTAGCGCCATATCTGGCATCCCGCCTGCGTTTGTCACAAGGACCGGCTCTCTTCGAATCACAAGCATATAAATCAACGATTCCACCCTTTACTACCACATAGAGTAGGGCGCCGAGGCTTGTATCTTGCGCAGAACAGAATAGCCACGACGTTGACAATCAGCACCCATCGCGCACATCAGCACGGAGAATCGATTGGCGGTACCAGCCTCGGCCCAAGCCAGCTTCGTCTGGTCTGAGGGGTGGGCATCATGGCTCGTGTATATGCCGATGTCAACCAGCAGATGCCCCGAGCATACTGGGATTACGACTCTGTGAATATCTCGTGGGGAATACTAGAGAACTACGAGGTTGTGCGCAAAATAGGTACTTAGATGACGGAGATCTGAGCTCCGAAGCAGGACTGGAAAACTGACTGTTGCAGGTCGAGGAAAATACTCAGAGGTCTTCGAAGGCATCAATGTTGTTAATTACCAGAAATGCGTGATCAAAGTCCTGAAGCCTGTCAAGAAGAAGAAGATAAAGCGAGAGATCAAGATCTTGCAGAACTTGTCAGGTGGACCGAACGTCGTTGCGCTACTCGATGTTGTTCGTGATAGTCAAAGCAAGACGCCGAGCCTGGTCTTCGAGAACGTCAACAATACCGATTTCCGAACCCTTTACCCTCGATTTGTCGACTATGACGTTCGATTCTACATTTTCGAGCTCCTGAAGGCCTTGGATTTCTGCCATAGTAAGGGCATAATGCACCGAGACGTGAAGCCGCACAATGTGATGATAGATCATGAGAAGCGCAAGGTATGACCCGGGTACCATGGTTGCTACATGTATTAATGTTGCTTAGCTGAGATTAATTGACTGGGGACTAGCAGAGTTCTATCACCAAGGCACAGAGTACAACGTTCGAGTAGCATCGAGATATTTTAAAGGCCCGGAACTATTGGTCGACTTTCAAGAGTACGACTACTCACTCGATATGTGGTCATTAGGCGCTATGTTTGCTTCAATGATCTTCCGGAAAGAACCATTCTTCCATGGGAATAGCAATTCAGATCAATTGGTGAAAATCGCCAAGGTCCTCGGCACTGACGATCTGTTCGAGTATCTCGACAGGTATGATATTGAGCTCGATGCTCAGTATGATGACATTCTGGGCCGTTTTCCGCGAAAGAATTGGCATAGTTTTGTGAATTCGGAGAACCAAAGATTTGTGTCAAATGATGCAATAGACTTTCTCGACAAGCTGTTGAGATACGATCACCAAGTAAGACGATCTTTGCGACCTAATATACGAAAACTGACAAGATACTGCCAGGAGCGATTGACTGCACAAGAAGCGATGGCACATCCATATTTTGCACCAGTGAAAGCGGCATCGGCACAACCCGCACAGAATCATACTTCGTGATGAACTTCAACAGGGCTAAGGAAAATTCAAGCTTAGCAAGAGCGCCCAAGGACATTGACACTCCAAAGGCTTATCCCGAGCTCCGGAATAGGACACTTGAGGCAGTGCAGAGAGAACCCGGGAGCTTAGGATTGGGTACACGATTGAACGAAGAAGCAAGCATGATGCCATTTTCCAGCGCAGATATGGACATAAATATCAACGTCTCTGGTGTTCACGACTCAATTAATGAAGAACACCACCTCAATGAATAGTACTTGCTGGACAGACGTGCTCTTGATGTAAAGAGGCGCTCGCTACTCTAGAAGAACGGTGTGACCAGGCCAGGCCAGGCCTCAGGATGCTTTTATCCTTTTATCCTTTGATTTGATGATTAATTCGGTTCATCACCTCGAACTAGCATATTTGGCTTTGGACTCATGCAACAATCTTTGAGCGCCACTCTCGCAGCTCGCAAAGGGACCTCTTGTGAGCTTTCGTCTTCAGCCTATCATGCGCAAGTAGATTGGTTCAAGGAGGTCGCCAGCGTTTTATTCATTACGGAGGATGCTTAGCTCTGGAGAGCAAGGGGCTGAGTGACTCGACTTCAGGGAAGCAGGCTTCCGGCTTGCAGGGACCCTGCAGCCGTTGATTCGTTTGTCCCCCTGTCTGTCCAAAGCGTTCCGCAGTGTGTCCACCCGCGGCTGTGGAACCTCAAGAAACAGTACCCGAATTCAGCGCTCGAGCAGAGAGACAAATGCGGAGAGGACGATGCGGGCAGAGGAAGAGCAGGTCGGAGCTGTGAGATGAAGAACGCTAGCATTGCGTCCGCTGGGATGGCGGTCGTTGGAAGGCGACCCGTTCGTTGTAGAGAGCTCGGATAGAGATTGTGGGGAACAGGCGCGAAGTCTTCTAGAGCGAGCATGGAAGCATGCTAAGAGTGCCAAGTAAGAGGGACGATCCAAAGCCTCCCCAGTAGCGGCCCAGCTTGCCCTTCGGAACCACATCCTCCCTGTCCCCACAATCCGCCCTGTCACCGGACCACGAGCTCACCGTCGCAGTGCTGCCACCTCAAACCCACTCCACAACGCGACTGGGAAAATACCGCATCGCAGACCATCGCATTTCCTCCTTCCTCGAGGCCTTGATCGCCCCAATTCACGCTTCATTCGACTCGACCAATGTAACGTCGCCAATTGCAGCTCTCGTGACGCCCCGACGAGTGGACAGCCTAAACTATCAGCAAGAGAAGGAATTCCACACCGAGGAAAAGATCAGAAGACTGGGCCACTGGGCCGCCTTAGGCCCTTCCCTGACGTTCCAAAGCGATTGGAAATGCACATAGGAAGAATTGTTTAGCGATGTTCGGAAGTCTTGTTCTTGATTGAACATCGGCATCGCGTCCTACTGCGTCGAATTAGTCCTGCAATCAAAGGTTGACAAGATTTCACATCGCTCGAAGGTCGCCGAGCACACCGAACAATGGATCCCGCATCATGCCGTGTGATCTACATTGATGATCGCTTTCCGGCAGAAAAATGGCTGACTCGAGATATGGTGCCTTCGTCAACAACGAACAATGGGATCAATCAGGCTTTAGCGCTTGACTTGGCCGAGTTGTCGCTGGACCTTCAAGCCAATGTCAACGCAGTTTTGGGCGTCTTCAATCAAGGTAAGAACTGCCTCTTCGCTTAGGGGATCTGTTTTGACGACCAGATTTAGTGTTCGTGTGCAACTCGGGAAGGTCATTTTCTGTGAAGCTAGCAGAAATACAAGAATCCGTCAAACTAGATTGCACGCCAATCCTTGCGCTATTCGATGTCAATTCGGCTTCAAAGCATGATCATCTATTAAGGCTTGGAGGTCAAAAACCAAAAACTCTTAGTCTAGATTCTCCGATTCCTCCTCCAGCTGTGGTGCAAAGGCAATTGACTTTCTCCTCCGAGGCCGACGAGTCGTATGGCTTGCAACTTCTGTCCAGGATAGCCTCAGACCTTCAAGTGGACGAGGGTGTCAAACTTGTCGTTCCAGTTGCTTTAGTCCGAACTAATAGGAGGGATTCCACTGCTACATCACTCACTCCAGGGCGGAACTCATACTCCAGCAAGGATCCTCCAAGACCATCGTCCTTTGAGGACAAACCTTCACCGATCGATCCGCACATGATGCTACAGTGCTTAGACGCTGGTGCTCTCGACGTTGTTCCAAGTCCTCTGAACAATGAAAAGATAATGGGCTTGACTGTCCATGCTTACCGAATATACAAGACTGCCAAAAAGGAGCAAACTGCCTTCCTTGCTTCTGCGTCGAAATTCATAGCTGCTGCTCGGAGAAGGAAGCAGTCATGGGTCGGCATCGAAGAAGAGAAACCGTACGCGTACTTGAGAGAAGCTATGTATGCCGGAGTTCGTTTGGGGCTATGATTGGATGTAGCAACTAACGTTTGTTTAGGGTCAAGAAATTGCTCAAAGGTATCTGCGAACCAGAGGCGATCATTGAGGATTATCAGCATCGGTAAGATACCAAATTCTTGGTTGGGATGATGGGACATCTGACACGATTCAGTGACCTCACCATAGAAGATGACCGTAAAGAAGACATTACAAAAGAGGTTGGAAAGTGGAGCTTCTGCGCGCACGACTTTTCAGAGGATGAATTAGTATATGCTGGTTATTTTATGCTCAACCATGCTCTCAAAATGCCCGAGCTCGAAAATTGGCGTCTGAGTGAAGGTATGCTAGAGCAAGCAGACGCGTTCTGGAGTCGCAGCTGATGAATACATCACAGACGAAATTCTGCGGTTCATGCAAGCCAGCCGAGTCGCCTACAACTCCTTTGTCCTCTACCACAACTTCAGACATGCAATTGACGTACTGCAATCACTGTTCTATTTCCTTCTTCAAATCGGTACCATACCACCCTATCCTGTCGGATCAACTCCACCGCCTCTCTCACAAGAAAAGTCACCGGTAGCACAGCTACTGACACCGTTCCAAGCATTAACGCTACTCATTTCGGCCATCGGCCACGACGTTGGCCACCCCGGTGTTAACAATATGTTCCTTGTGAAGCTAAATGCGCCTCTAGCCCAGCTATACAACGACCAGTCTGTCCTGGAGGCCTTCCATTGCGCAGCGTTTTCGCAGATCCTGCGCAGGCATTGGCCCACAGTGTTTGCTGATAAAACCCTCCGGAAATTACTCATCAGCTCAATTCTAGCAACAGATATGGGCGTGCATTCAGATTATATGCAGCAACTTGGTAATCTGCAAGAGAAGATCCACGACAGCAAAACAACGGATGGCTGGGCTCCAAAAGATGTTGAGGCATGTCGAATACTAACGTGCGGGCTTCTTATAAAGTGCGCAGATATTAGCAATGTCGTACGTGCCAATCATGATTCACTCTATCTTTTTCATGCTAATCATTTAAGGCGAGACCATGGATGGTCGCAGAACGATGGACGCATCTTCTACAGCAAGAGTTTGCATCTCAAGGTGCGATGGAAAACCAGGTGGGAATGGAAACCGCTCTATTTGGCGGTCCGCCTGAGATGGGAAACATGATGAAACTGGCAAATGGACAGATCGGCTTCATGGGCATGTTCGCCCACCCATTATTTGCCAGCGTGACGGACGTCATCCCTGCCATGAACTTTGCTGCCACAGGAATCATTAACAACAAAGGTGTCTGGATTACCAGGATAGAGCAAGAGAAGAGAAAACACCGGTTGATAAATGAAGGGGGCTTTAACGATGGGGCTGTATCGCCGCGATCTCAAAGTCCAGCCCCCAGGAAGCCAGGAAAACTCAACACGGCCCAGTCCCCAAGTCCCGGGTACTTCCCTGCTTCGCCGCTCCAAAACGCCTCCAATCCACCTTCTCCCCTCCAGCAGCATGTCAGAGACTCCCGCGACTCATCGATCACCAGCATGTCGGCTGTGATGACAACAGATGATTCACCGAAGAACTTGCCTGAGGCACTCACCTGGAAATCGCCTATTATGGAAAATGGCACGGCGTCTAAGTCCACTGTTACTTCTACACCTCAAGAGGTCACTCCAACATCAACAGGTATGCTTCCTAGTACGAAGCCCCGCCTCGGGGCACAAAGACCAGAAGTGCAGGCAAGAAGATCGGGTAACACTGTACCGCGCAGTCTGCAAATAAATGGGGTGTCTGAGCCTCACGATGAAAGCACGACCACGACCACAGCATCGAGCGAGCATGGAGGTGATGAAGACGGAAGAAAGAGTGAGCTAAGAAAAAGCAATTACACCAGCGCTAGTGTGCCTTTGGTGTACGACGACTCTCTACCGGACCTACCAACCCAACCTGAATTTCCGGAGCAAGAAGGCTCGAACATCGAGAGATCTACGAACCAGGAGTACAATGTACCTGTCTCAAAACACTACCCGGTCCCCAATCGCCCTTTCTCACAGGCTCATAATCAAGCTGGGAATTCAGGCTGCATGTCAGCGCCATCAACCACAGACGGCAATAGCATGGCCACGAGCGGAGATCAGACATACTCGACAAACCCGTCAACAACCCTTTCGCCACCAACCGAAATGACGAGTTTCCCTACCGTAGAGAGCAGTGATGAACAAGTCGAGGATCGCGGAAATGGCTCCTGGCATCCGATAGAGACACGAGGTCCAGATTACGACAGCGCGAAGAGTAGTCCAAGTACCTCGCCAGAGGTCGTACCACCAAACATGATGGACCACGGTCCACCTTCTGTACACAATGGTGGTAGCAGAACAAAGAGCCCGGTCAAGACGTCAGAGACGGTGAGAACGTGGGAAGAAGGAGACGGGGAGAGAAGCATGAGGAGGAGGATTAGTCGTTTGAGGTTCTGGAAAAAAAGGATGGATGAGGATGAGAGGTAACGATTTGCTCAGGCGTATAAAAAGGCTATCATAAGGGTGGGTGGCTTCGGAGAGTCTTGCTACTTTGAGCTTGGCACGACAAAGTAGGCACTGTGTTTTGGGCGTTACTTGGCGAGCGATCACTGATTGAGTGACTGTCTGAGATGTTAAACAGACATGGTGATGGTTATTGCCTATTCGAGCACGGTTGATGTATGATGGATTATGAGGTAGCTTTCGTGTGTAGCATTGTTGTAAGACAACGCGCCACCCGTATGATAAGAATAAGAGGGTACTAGGTATTATCTTCCCATCTCATAAGCACTGCCACTTCATTCCCAGAATATCACAAGCACGAACTTTCCCCGTCGTCTTCTAACTAGTTGAGCAAATCTCTTCGACCACTCCTCGCAAATGTCCACTAAAAGCAGCAAATCCGAACCAACCCAAATTCAAGGCACAACCCTCGTACCGCTACCTAGAGTCGCTATCGAGTTCTGTGTGCAGTGTAAGTGGAATCTTAGAGCTGCATATGTAAGTCCAATTTCTGATTTACGTTGTACATCTCTGTCCAGATATGCTTCCTTCTCTTTCCATCCTCGATAAAGATTTGTATCCACCTAATTACCGTGTCGCATATCCACTTAATACTTCTCTCTTGCAAGCAATCACTCGGCAAATTTCTCTTGACAGACCCTTCCCCCCTTCAATCTCTTGACTGCGGACTTCCATCTTCACGCTATACTACAAAATATCAATCTATCGTTAATCCAACTCCCAAATCCTAAAGTGCCCCATTATAAAATGACGAAACCCATGTATACTTCACTTCCCTCCTTCCGCTACTACTCACTTTCTCACTCCTCTTTTCTGAACCCTAGTACGCCCAAGAACTCCTCCAAACATTCTCCCTCTCCCTCGGCGAAGTCGCCCTCATCCCGTCTACATCTGGGACCTTTATCATCACCATCACACTTCCCCAGCACCAAGATCCGGTACCCATATCGTCAACCACTGCTTCGACAGCCTCAGCCCCTTCTGTAGCTGGAGAAAATCAAGATGGTGAGAACAGAGGTGATGGGCGAGTAAGTACTGAAGAGCATGTGCTCTGGGACAGAAAGTCGGATGGCGGGTTCCCGGAGACGAAGGAGTTGAAGAGGAGGTGTAGGGATCTGGTGGAGCCGGGGATGGGGTTGGGGCATGTGGATCGAGATCATCGGAAGGCTGGGGAGGTTCGGAAAGGCGAGAGGGTCGTGGGGGGGGAAGATAGGGGTGCGAAGGGTGATGGGAAGGGTGTTGATGAGAAGAAGGGTAGCGGGGGCAAAGATGGTGCGGAGGTTGGGAGTGACGAGAAATGTGAGGACTGTGCATAGGTATTGGATTGGCTCTTGTGGCGTTGTTTCAAACGGTTAGGCGGTTATAGAATGATAAGTGTAGAGCAAGGGGCGCAGATGTTTGCAGAATTCTAGAAAACGAAGTCTTCTTGCAGACCCGCAATTTGCAGCTATCTTCACATCTGTTCAGGCAATACAGCACAACACCGAGCAGAAGAGCCTTCGAGCTTCTCATATCTGGCGCAAGTCCAGAGACCTCCAACGGTCTCTCTCGAAGCGCATAGAAATTGTCAAAATGAAACCGCAAAATGAAACCCCATAACCCCCTAAGCATTTTCTTCCTGAGCCTTCCAAAACAGGAGAATCTAGCTGACAGATTTTGGCGCTCTTTCTGAGCCTAGACAGCAAGTCATGACCTCTGGGTGAAAAGTGACATCGGTATAGACTCATAGTAGGTAGGTTCATAGTGGGGATCAGGGCGATTAGATGCAGTGAGGCCATATCCTGGACGCCGAGCTCAATGCAGTATTAAATGCGACGCTGTCTTTTCACATGACTGTGCAGCATCCCTTTGATTGTTGTGGGGCGTATGGATCTTCCCGCTTGTCGACCTGGTAATGACCATGTTAGTCAGAGGCTGTGGCTGTGTGCTGGTGGAGGGCGTCAGCTTACCGTTCCCCATACAGATGGCACCATGTAGTCTCGAGTAGCATTACAGTAATTTATAAGGCTGAAATCAACGTCAGTCAATTGTAGACTGCCTGTGAATGCGTCGCAACCACTGACTCTTTTGAAGCTTGCGCAACAGTCACACGCGGCCGATCAAGATCCTCTTTAAGGCGTAGGTTGAGCTCATTCAGCCGCCTGAGCTTCAAATCCGCCATGCTTTGCTTCCTGTTCTTCCCATCTCCGCCTGCGCGGATTTCGTACGACGTGGGCATGGTGTGGATGGCTCGAAATTGCGATTCGCAAGGACTGGATTGCCGAGGAGGGGTGATTTAGAGGTCCACGGATGCCGCACGGTCGCAAGTGTGAATGAGTGAGCGATGCTGACGGATGACGCGCGTGGCAGGGAGGATAGATTGAGATAGATGATTGATTGTTCGTGCCGAGTTGCTTGTGCTTCAGGACCTCCCTCATTTCCCTTCCAACTGCGACGGTGAAGCAGCGTTCACGCTAAGGGCTTAGTGTCGCTCCCCTGCTATCCACACTCAAATTTCACCGTCGCGCAGCTTCCTGCCAACATCCTCGGATCTCATCAACTGTGCAAAGCGTTCTGTCTCTAGGAAAGACCATCAGTCTTGAGAGATAGCATCAACATCTCTGAGATTCCAAACCTGTCTTCAAAGACTGTCAGGTGCAGCTATTGCCCAGCATGCCGCCTCCACCACATATCAAGCCTGAGAATGTGCTTAAGGTAGGCTTTCTAAAATCACCCATTCACCAGCATGAGGATACTGACTGCCATACAGCGAGCACAAGAGCTCATCGTAGTTGGTCAAACTCAAGCGGCACTGACCGTTCTGCACGAACATGTCACCTCTAAGCGAACGCGAAACAGCCCTATTGCATCACTCGAGCCTGTTATGCTCCTCTTTGTCGAATTATGTGTCGAATTACGAAAAGGAAAATCAGCGAAAGACGGTTTGTATCAATACAAGAACATTGCTCAAAATACCAACGTCGGAACAATCGAGGTAAGGAGGGGACTTCACTACTCACAGCAAATGATGCTAATAGTCTATCCCTAGACGGTGCTGAAAAAGTTCATTGACCTAGCAGAGCAGAAAGTCACAGAAGCACAAGCAAAATCGGATGAAGTTCAATCATCCCTAGAATCTTCCGCAACTACAGCCAATGTCGAGGACTTGGACGCTATCGAAACTCCGGAGACTATCCTACTGGCCACCGTTTCTGGTGAACAGTCGAAAGATCGAACAGATCGGGCTATTGTAACACCGTGGCTTAAGTTTCTATGGGAGACGTACCGGACAGTCCTGGAAATTCTCAAGAACAATGCTCGATTGGAGATCATGTACCAGAGCACAGCTCTTCAAGCTTTCCAATTTTGCCTGAAATATGCTCGAAAGACAGAGTTCCGACGACTTTGCGAGTTGCTGCGAAATCACGTCACAAACGCGGCAAAATACTCGCAGCAGATGCATGCCATCAACCTCAACGACCCGGACACACTTCAAAGACATCTCGATACTAGGTTTCAACAACTTAATGTTGCTGTCGAATTGGAGCTCTGGCAAGAAGCATTCCGAAGTGTCGATGATATCCATTTGTTGCTCAATGCAAGCAAGCGGCCAGCGAAGAACGTTACCATGGCAAATTACTACGAGAAGCTTACCAGGATCTTCCTCGTCAGTGATAATTTCCTCTTCCACGCCGCAGCATGGAGCCGATACTACAACCTCCTTAGACAGTCCGCTGCAGCTGTCGCAGCTGGGCAAAGCTCGAAAAAGGACAACCCAGCTACTACCGAATCTGACATGACCAAAGCTGCGTCTTTTGTTCTTCTGTCAGCCCTGTCAATCCCAGTTATCAGTACATCCCGTTCGAGGGGTGCGCTAATGGACACCGATGAGGCCCGTAAGAACAAGAATACAAAATTGACCAACCTTCTTTCTATGCCATCGTCACCGACCAGAGCTGTCTTACTAAAGGATGCTTTGAGCAAAGGGCTTCTCACGCGCACCAGACCTGAAATTCGAGACTTGTACAACATCTTGGAAGTTGATTTCCACCCACTATCCATTTGCAAGAAGATTTCGCCTATCTTGTCCCAGATTGGCGCAGACCCAGACATGAAGAAATATGTCCTACCCCTCCAGCAGGTTATCCTGACTCGTCTTTTTCAACAGCTCTCCCAAGTGTATGAGTCCGTTGAACTGAGCTTTGTCTACAATCTGGCGCAGTTCCCGGAACCATTCCAGGTCTCGCCTTCCATGATTGAAAAATTCATCATGAACGGCTGCAAGAAAGGTGACCTGGCCATTCGACTGGATCACGTGTCTGGCATTCTCACTTTCGACGCCGATGTCTTTTCTTCTGCCAAAGCCCTGCATGCTGGTAGTGCGGCTGGTTCGGCTGAAGGTGAAGGTCGTTCAGTCCAGCGTCTCCAGAATACACCAGCCGAAATTGCAAGATCGCAGCTCACTCGATTGGCAAAGACGTTACACATCACTTGTACGTATGTGGATCCGTCTTACAATGCCTCCAGATTCGCTGCCCAACAAGCTGCCCTGGCACGAGCTGAAGCTGGAGCCGGAAAGGAGCACGAAGAAACACTGGCCCGCCGTGCAATTATCGAGAAGAAAAAGGAAGCAGCTTCGGATGCCTTGCTCAAGAGACAACGAGAAGAAGAGACGAGAAAGCGGCGCCGTGTACAACAAGCAGCAGAGGCAGAAAGACAAAGACTGGTCGACGAGCACCGGGAACGCGAACGCAAACGACTCAAGGACCAGCAGGATCAAATCAAGCGCAAAGAGATTGAGAAACAGTTGGACGAGCTCAAAGCTAGCGGTAAAGGCCTCAGTCTTGATGACATGAATATCGACGAGCTTGACAGCAGTACCATACGAGCGATGAAGCTTGCTCAGCTGGAGAAGGACAACAGAGAGCGAGATGAGCGAGTACGCGTCACAGCCAAACGTGTTGACCACATCGAGCGAGCTTTCCGTCGCGAAGAAATCAAACACCTTCCTGACGACTACGATCTCCAACGGGAGCATGATGTTCAGGTCTATGAGCAAACAAAATCAGAAACTCTGAAGGAAGCACAGATCAAGCACAAAGAAGGCCTGGCTTTGAAACACCGTCTCGAGAGGCTTGTGGGTCCGTACGACCTTTTCAAAGGTGAACTGAACGAGAGACGTCACGAGGAATTTGAACGCCGTCGCAAAGCAGCGGAACGGGAGTTTGAGAATAAGAAGCGACAGCGCATCAAGGAGATCCGTGAAAAGAAGCAACGTGAGCGAATGGAACGGGAAGAAGCTGAGCGTGCTCAACGTGAGGAAGAGGAGCGAATAGCAATAGAAGCAGAGGAGAAAGCAGCGAAGGAAGAGGAGCGGAAACGAGCTTTGGCCGAACGGAAAGCTGCCGCAGAGGCAGAGCGTGCAAAGAACGATGAGAGTGCACGGAAGCAACGGGAAAGAGAGGAAGAGGCTGATGCCCGACGACGTGCCCGCAAAGCCGAAGCTGCTGCTCCACCACCACCACCATCAATCGCACGTGGTTCCATTCCGACTCGTGGTCCTGCCCCAACAATGGAACGCACAGATTCAAATGAGCGTCCAGCTCGTTTACAGCTGGCTGGTCAATCAGGTGGGACATGGCGCGAGAGGGTTGCTGCGAAGGAAGCTGGACGTGGCATTTCGCCAGCCCCGGCTGCAGAAGAAGCTCTACCGAGGCGACCTGGCGGCTACGCCCCTATCGCTCTGCGCGATGGTGGGCGAAGCATTTCAAGAGAGGCTGCTCCTGATGGACGCGACGTCCGACCTCCACCCCGTGACATCACTCCGAAGCCGGCCACACCACCTGTCAATAACAACACCGATGGCGCCAAATCCACTGGTATCAAGTGGGTTCCTCCACATCTCCGGAAGAAGGAGACTTGATGAAGCTCTCCTGCGAGGACGAGGTGGCGCTGCTGGCGCTAGTCTTATTTTCAACCAAGTGTATTTTACCTGTTCTCCACCCCGATGGAGAGTAATAGTGTGCAGATCAAAACGATCTGTCTCCATGCCGATTCTCAATACACGTCCTCCGGACTGACTCTAAGTTCCTCCCCGTTCTGCCTCACGTGTTTCCTCTCCTTATCCCGGTCCAAAGGCTTCCTCATATCAAACGCGTCCTCGCCCCCTCCTTCCTCCGCCGACGTCCCATTCGGATCATCGCTGTAATACTGGACCACCCTCCGGAAGACACTGTACCCCATCCTCTTGTACATGTCGATGGCAAGCTTGTTGCTGGCGCGGACGTAGAGATCGACGAACCAGGCGGAGGATTGGTTGCACGTCCGTTCCAGGGCCGAGGTGAGCAGTTTGGCGTATCCGAGGCGGCGGTAGGGTGGAGAGACGGTTAGAGTGGTGATGTGGCCGTGCCAGGGGAGGGGGTTGGGGACGGCGTGGTGCGGTGGGGAGGTCTCGAGTTTGCCCATTACTATTATGGGTAGTATCAGCATCATTATCAGTATCAATACCTCCAGCATTTTTGGCGGACTTTCCGGCGTAGTTCACGTACCATAGGCGACAACCTTGCCGCCGTCTTCTTCTACACATTGGAATAATGACGGCCATTTCATCAGGTAGGTGAGGTAGAAGTTTAGGTCGTAGTTCTCGGTGTAGGAGTCTAGGTTGCAGAGGTTGAGGGAGAGGAGGTCGGTGGGGCGGACGCGGCGGACGATGGGCATGATATGGCTGGGGAGAGATATTGGGGGGAGCGGGAGAGGAAGAAGGTAGTGGAGCGCTTGGGATTGTCGAGTTCAGTTGGTCGTGTCTCCCGAAGATTTGCCGCAGGAGTTGGCTCAGTGGTCGTCCGGCTTGGCAGGAAATTCGAGGTTCTGATTGCCCTTGTCACGAGTTGCTACAGCTCTGTTGATAGCTGTATGCAGTGGTTGCAGGCAGGGTAAGTGGAAATCCAACTATTTCGCCGTACGCGCGGTACAGTGAAATGCCTGAGGCTTGGTGTGCGGGCTTGACGCGTTAGGGCTACGTCTCCCGATTGGGTCTCAGAACGGGGGCTGTATGGAGATTAGCGGCCGTAATGCACATCTAGTACTTCTACAGCTTCTCTGTAAGCTAGATTAATTCCTGTAACTTAAGTATTTATTTTTATAGACTATTAAATATATCTAGCTTAAGCTACTATCCCTTGTGTCACTGGAGTGGTGACATTTCCTCATTAAGAGTAGCATTCCCGCGTTATAGCGTTGAAATTGGGTGCAGCCTTGACATCAAGAACATCAAAATCAAAAAGATAAAAAGAGTTTAAATCGGCTATAGCAGGCCAAATATTTAAGCTAATATAATATAAATAGTATTATTAGAAAGCACTAGTAGAACTCTATATATAAGCTTATTTATTTCTATTAATATCTCTTCTATTAAGCTTAAAATTAATATTTAACGTATTTCTAGAAAAATTCTTACAAGTTAGTTAGTTATATAGAGCTAATAATAATAGCTAAGATTCTATAAATAATATTAGCAAAGGGAAGGATATTGTGAAGGCCAGAGCAAGAAAAGACGGCTCACTGTCCGCTTGAGGTCAATTTGTCTCCCATTCCTTAAGAGAGCTCTACTTATCGAGTTCCACTAGGGTCTGCTCCTTGCAAAATGCCATCGCAACAGTTCAATCCGGCGCTCACAACGCTATTCACCTCTTTCGACACGTGATTTCATCGAGCAGACTTGAGTCGAAATAACTAAGGATGTTTTGGAAAGCTGCGATATTTAGGTTCGATCTTTCTTGTGGCTTATATGGAGAATGTGTTAGCTATAACGCTGCCATCGACTCAAGCAATTCATCATGCGAATGCTCTTCTCCACCACGTGATTCGATAGGTGCTTCCAGTGATGCTCTCTTCTTCACGCAACATGTCAAGTTTCGACCCGTGAAACGACCGCGAAATATTGGTTGCATGTGATCGAAGAGAGTCAGCTCATCATCGACCCCGTGCAAGAACTTCGGGTGATCGTGGACGAGCAACTTCTGTAGGACCTCCCTTGCCTGCTTCTCAAGTTCTGCGGCTTCAGCGAGGTCACTGTCCTGAGCCCGAAGAATCTTCGCAAGATGGAATTGGGCGCGACTCAGAGGCTCCTCCGGCCAATGCGCTTGCGATGCACGATCTAAAGACATGCGAATCCATTTTCTTGCAGTCACATAAAGTCAGTATGGAATCTGAATTCCTGACTGACCGACGCTTAGGGTGGAAAGGCTTACGTGGCTTCTGGGAGATTCCCCAAGTGAAAGTACATTGCACCCACGGCGTAACAACTTTGGAGGGTGACATCGTGATGGCTCCCACAGATCTCTTCTCTGGTCTCCCAAATCTCCTTGTGCATCTTCAGCGCCTCTTCAACGTTGCCGGATTGAAATGTTTGGCAAGCAACATCGTAGTAGTAGTACAGATATCGAGGCGTGATAATGCCGGAGGCCATTTCAGAAAGTTCAGCCGCTCTACTTCCGCATTTGATGGCCTCTTCAAAATGGCCTTGTAAAGCCATGACAGTGCCCGTGTTGCGATAATATTTACTGTATTCGAAGGGATAGTCTTTTTCGGTACCCCACTCTTCGTATTTTGCTTTGCAAATGTCAACGAGCGCTTTTGCTCGTTCATAGTCATAGTTCTGCAAGTAGGACTCTGCCAGGTCGTTCATAGCATTATGGAGTAGAATATCATCGACCCGACTCATCTTGCCTTCCTGCTGTGACGCAAGAGATTTTCGTATACTGAGTGACTTCTGACCGTGCATGAAACCTTCAGCTCTCATGGTGATCCCAATGTTGTCGCATAGGAGTGCAATCATGGTGTGGATGTCAGCTCTGAGCTTCGACTCAGCTTTATGTCCAATAGCATCAAGTATTTCCTGCGCGGTGTGCAAGAGCTCTAAGCCCTGATGACTCATTTCTCTTTCCCAAGTGTTGAAGCCAGCATCGTATAAGATTTTTGCGAATTCTAGAGTGCCTTCAATTGGGGGCTGGGACTGTAAAACAGCAGCCCGAAGGGCAGTGATCTGGGGTAAAGCAGCCTCAAATCGTTCCCAATTGTCTGGTGTCGGAACTTGAATTGGAGAGGCTTCAGGTGTGATCTGACGTATAACCGAGAGGGCTCGATGGAATGTTGCTCGTCGAAGGAACGGATCCTTGTCGAGTTTGTAAAGCACTCCGCGCTGAAGCGCTCGGTGAACGGTAAAATACCATACGCCTCCATCCGATTCGCGATTGACAAGATGTCTCCTTACCAACTTTCGCGTCATATCAATAAAGCTGTTCAAAGTATCAGCGATGTCCAATAAAGTGCAAACATGATCATACCGCGCCTTCCGAGCCGTTTGAGGACATGGTCCGGAGACCTCCACTTCGAACTGTGAGATTAGCATATCTTCTGACATGTAGTCAGGGTGCATGAACGCCATTGTGTATATCAATGTCTTGGCATCAGGTGGCAGCTCTTCGAGAGCGAAATCCCAGACGAGATCCAGGCGCTTGTCGTATTGGTACAGGGTAGCTGGAGCATCGCCTTCCCAGATGAAAGAGTATCGCTGTTTAGCCATTTCCTTGAAGTCCTTCAATGTGCATTTGGACTCGCTGATATAACCCCCAATATGAGCTATTGCCAGGGGTAGGCAACCAAACATATCGACAATTGCCATGGCGTATTCTTTCTCTTTGTCGTCAGCTGTATGGTCTCTCTGGAGATAACGAAGGAGAAGCTGAGATCCAGTGTCAAGCTTCAGTGACTTCAAGGGGAGTTCTGTCGTTGTCCACGAACTCAATTCCATCTTTTGGGACGTGACTATTATTGCTGACTTGTTTCGACAGGTATTTGGCCAAAATGGGGAGATATCCTGCCAGCTCTCAACGTTGTCGAACACTAGAAGCCATTTCTTCTCTGCTAAGGTCAGTGAATCTGCCCCAAACATGAATGGAAAGGTCGTACCCGTTGTCTCCAGCCAACTACGTGCATTTTGAGAATTATCCGAAATTTCCGCCGTTGAACCCAGTTCTAGACAAGCAATCTTTGTGGCAATTTGAACATAAGCATGACCGAGTTCTAACGGTCTTTCCGCGGCGAGCCAGAAGACGTGGTCGTACTGCGTTCTGTATCGATAAGTATATTCCAAGGCAGTCTGGGTTTTGCCGATCCCTCCCATGCCACGAAGAAGGCAAGAGACCGGCTCTGCATGTGTCGATGACTTTTCGGCACCCAGATCCGTATGAAGCTCTTTCAAAACAGCATCTCGACCAAGAAACGCGGGGTTTCTCCTCAGCGAGACAATATGCTGGGTGTTCAAAGCCGCCAGGGAAGATGATCCAGACTGAGACGCATCCGCAACAGATGCTCTCATTGAGTATTGACGAAACGCAAGCTCAGTCTCCTTCTCAAAGTCGTCTTTATGGACTTGAATGGCATTCATGACAGCTTTGAGCTCTTGTCGAGATCTGGACGTTATGATGTTCTTCAGCATATTTGCTGTAAGTGTCAGCACAAACCCTGAAGCATGCCAGCTCAATGTCACCTACACGTTGGTTTTCTTTTAATGTACCTTACGGTAAGGACGCAAAACTTGCCATAGTCATTGTAGAGATCCCTCAGAGGATACTCTAGCCGTTTGTTGTCTGGGAAGAGCTCCAGATACTGCTCGAAGATTGGAAGAGATTTGTATAGGTCGGCCAATTGGTCGAGTGTGGTGTCAAGATGGTCTGAAAATCTCACAGCAAGCTAATTGTGGAGTGTCAGGACCGGGTCATGCCCAAAGAGTAATAAAAATACTTCTAGTACGAACTGAGAACCCGACCAAATGCCGGTAGCAGCTGGATGGATCTGAGCAGAAGAAGCTATCGCCTTTTCGAACGACCGTACGTGCTCAAAATGGGGCGAAAGTTTTTCTCGCACCAGCTTAGTGACATTCTTCCGAGTATACTCCTTGCAGAGGCTGTCGATTGATGCCTGAAAGCTCTCAAAGTCTCCTGCACGTAATGCGGCCTCACAGTCTTCGTTCTCCAGCTCTCGACAAAGTTTCGTACAGCAATCTTGCCAGATCTTGACAGTCATCTTTGTCGGACTGCCAGAACCGCATAATCTTGTAGAGGAAGCGTCCAGTACAGTCAGGCGGCGTTCGTTCCTCAAGAATCTCAGACGGACAAGCGAAGTGAGGTTTTAACACTGAAAGGTCTCTTAATTTGCCACCATTTGGAGCGTTGGTAGACCTCCACATTCGAGCCGCGTCGGATTTTAAGAACCAGGGTTAATTAAAACGATTGCAACACGGGCTTGGGTAGTGCCTGCGAGTCTCTGAAATCGTGTGACTATTGCAATCAGCCACAGGATGTTGTTCATACTTGTGTCCCAAGAGGTCTGCGCGGCAAAACCACCTCACTACCATTGCCCTGCTAGAAGTGTGTTCGTGAGGCAAGGCCAGAAACTATTCCTCATTCGTACCAGGCCCGTCACACGCAAACCTTTCTGACAATGGGCGAGCGGCAACGGGTTTGGGCTGTCCATCTCATCCGCTTGTTGCCACTCAACCATCGGCGTCTTCAGTGAAGGTCACACGCGCTGGGGCGTGACTTTACAGTACTCCATGCAACCCTACCCAGGCGAGATTAATGTGGTATACAAGCAGGAAATAGACGCAGATTCTCACAACAGTGATTCATGATGATGATGATAATATTGTCGATGAAGTGTGGGAGAGGGAAAGGCTTTGACAAGATACCTACCGTTTGGCCATCCTGCCACAAAACATCTTGCTTCTCATATCCTGCTACTGCTTTATCCGACGGAAACATCGAAATTGCAATCGTGACAGTGCATGCTGCGCACTAGGAAGGATCTGGCCTGTGTAGCGGTTGGCAGTCCTTGTCCCCAAAGGGTGTTCCCTGTTAATTCAAGAATACAGCAGATCTACTAGACCATCTTATGCTGCAAGTCAAATCCAGAGGGGAATTGCATTAGTCACTTACAGTAGCGTCCGTAACATGAACGTGGTAGAAAGGGGGGTGCATTAATGCAGATCCTACGTCCCAGAACGCCCCGTTTGTAAGTGGGGGATCGATTTGCCTATAAAATAAATGGGATGTCACCATAGCTCCGGCTAGTAGCGTCTTTGCGTGTGTGTGCCCTCGACATCCTCCTCAGACCGTGTTGCGAGCATGCTTATCTGACTATTCTCATCCTTTTGTTTCTCGTCGAGCTATCGACCTTGTTGAATGGTATCTAATTCCTTGCGGGTCTACGCCGCTTTCGCGCTGGCGGTCCACAACAAGAGCAGAGAATGGCAACCTGTGACATTATTGTTACGAATCAACCGCAACATGAGGCGCAAGCAGTACTCTTCGGAGGAGACCAGGACACAGTGCTATGGGATGAGTGCCGGCTGATATGGGATTCTGCTTCTCTTGTTACTTCTGACGCCGCTGAGTCTGAGGTACCACCCATTGAGTCGCAGATGAAGGGGTCATGCTGATTTCTGTTGCGGGACAGGTCTGCGTATTTGGCGCCGAAGGAAAATACTACGACTCGTCTGGAGTGACCTGGCAATTCCGCTTTCATCACTGCTTTGAATTCGAGCCTATTCCCAAATACGTGATACGGCTTTGTCAGGGCCCTACGGGCGCTGAGGTAAAGCTGGTTGACGTAGTCTATGGGACGAAGTCCCCGGACGGAGGTAAACATGTCTTCGAAGATGCAGTCCAAGAGATGACCAACATCGTGAAACTCGAGGGTCCTCAGAAGGGTCTCCAGAATATTCTGAGAATCAGAGAGACTTCTGGTCCAGTAAATTGCCATAAGGACAAAGCTGCGATTTCGGAAGGTTGGCAATCATTATGATGGGATGGATGACAATATTAGTAAAGCTTTTGGAACTCCCTTCTCATAGAGACTCGATGTGATATAGCAGCAGAAAACATGTAAAGGGCAGGCCTCAGAGTTTGCTGCGACCGAGCTTGCTTTTACCTTCATCCCAGCGTCTTATGCAAAGATCAGGGGATGGTTATAGTCACTTGCAAGTGAGAAGACAGAGCTTAAGATCAACATCTTCCAAATACAATGGAACCCATCAATCATATACATCGTAGAAACACAGCCAACCTCAAATTTGCTGATTCCAGGAAAAAAGACCCTGATTCCATGCGAAAAGACCCGGTAAGGCGGTGACGAGGAGTGTAAATCCGTAAGTGGGCTGCATCATGCAACGCGTAGGGTTGTATCATGTAAGACGTTGGGCGACGGATGATTGGTTGCCATCCTTGAAGCCTAGGCCGCGAATCGCCACCGCACTTTCCGTGCTACTGAGACACCTGATTGGGTGCTTAAAGAAGAGGCATACACTGACGAGTTCTGAGGCACGGCGACATTGCTATCTTTACAGTTCTCTTGGGTACAGAGAAAAGACGTTAGAATAGAAGACAACTTCCCAGATATCAGGCGCACTCTTAATCTTAACTCTCATGTGTAAGAAGCGTAACTAGGCTGCAAAATGGTCCGGGCTGGGCTTTGGGCCGGTCCGGTCCCTAATTTGGTGGGATCAAAACCCGGGTGATCCGGGCTGGCCAGGGCTGAGAATAGTCCAGACCAATTCTGAACTATTAAGAACCCATTACATAATACCGGGCTATTAAGAGCCCGGAATAGTGCTAAGAGTCTAAATATGTCTTAGCACTATTAAGAAAAAGTTTAGATTTTTAATAATATATCTATAGAAATAAGTTTGTTTTAATTATTGTTCTTGCTCTATCTCTTATCCCTTGTGTCACTGAATGATTGGCTTTCCAATAGTGGCTTGGCCAAAATTGGGTGCAGTCTTGGCACGAGTCAAGGCTGCAGCAAAATTTCGGTCAAGCCACTATTCCCAATAAGGCATGTTGTCCATCCAGTGACATCTATCCGTGATCAATAAGAGGGTCTCCCCTGTAGGGGGCCCCATCCTCAGCAGGGGTATACCCCTGCTGAGGTCACTTATCACAGACGAGTGATGAACAGTTTAATGATCATATCAGTGTAATAACTATCTTTTTATATATTCATTATAAAATGTATTGTAGATGATCTAATTAAGCGAATTTTGTATATTTTTCAATAGATTTTCTCTTGTGAATCTACTGCGAATTATCTAGCCAAATTTAAGCTTCATAACTACTCTATCTTAAGCTTTACACGTAATTATCTCTCTCTTCTTAAGATCCGTTCGAGCTAAGTACTTCTCTCTTCTTAATATTAAGTAAGTAATTCTCTTACTTAAGAAGAATATAGAGCTCTTCCTTTTTATAATTAATATTAAGTTTGATAATAATATTTTTGATGTTCATTTACTGCAGTAGTTAATTCTATTAAATATAGCTTTATATCAGAAAGCGTTAAGACTTAGTCTTGACACGCAGATATAAGTTAACTACAGAAGTAAATCTCTATAGATTAGTAATCTATTCTTATAGCATAAGAGAGCTGTCATTATATATTTATTATATACGCTCTTAATATATCTTTCGCATATTACTTATATGCTCATAAACTTCTATATCTCAGATTTCTATATATATATAAAAGACGTTTACTATTTATCTAATCTTAAATAGTTCTCTTAATATTCAGATCACTTTATTTAATAGATTATTCGATAGAGATTCTTTAATATGATGATGAAAACGCGAAGTGTAACTAATATAGTTAGTGAAGATTAAGAAAGATTAATTAATAATATAAACATTAATTTAGTAGTAGGCGAGCAGTCTGCGTCTTTTATTAATAATAATGATAAACAAAAGATTATTAAATAGTGTTATAAGCGCTTGCGCGAGTAGATTTAAAAGAAGAGAATGCTCGAAGACATTACTGCGATAGAATTTAAATTCGCAGATAAAACGTCTGCAAATCTTATAAAAATCACAGATCTACTTATTATTATAAATAAATCGCTTTCTCTACTCATTCTTACACTTCTCTATTATATCTAATTTATATTACTGAATCTCTATATTATTTTATAAAGAATCTTAAAGACATAATTGATTATAAGAACAATTAAAAGATTTATATACGCACACTATTATTTATAAATGAGATTAATCTTATTAATTAAGCGATGATTTATTTATAAAATAAAGCGCGCGAATTTTAAGTTAATAATATAATTTTAATTATAATCTGAGATAAATATATAAAGTAATATTAAAGTCTGATTGTTAATTCTATTAATTACATATAATATATATTAATTTGATTTAAAATTATTAAGCAGTAATCTTAATAATTAGTTTAAGATATTATTACTCTTATTAAGAGTCTTAAAAAAGATATTTTATCAATAATTAAGAAAGAGTATAAGATATAATAACTACTTACTTATCTTATATTAAAGATTCGCAGAGAGATCTTAAAAGAGAATAGAATTATTATATTTAGTAAGTAAATTATAATCATGATATAATAATAAGAAGAATTAACTTAAAAGTCACTCTTAAAAGATAAAGATAAATCTTATACTAATTTAATTAACATTATATTAAATAAAAGCGCACGCGAAATGTATACTTCTTATGAGTATTTCAGATGCGAATATAAATTTAGTTATAATATAAATTATCATTTTAATTTAATTTCAGTTAAAGTAGACTTAACATCTACTAAAGATATGAGAAGTGACAGTGTAATCTATTATAATTATGAGAAGTCTGATTATCTCTTTTAAGATTATAAAGTGCTGAGAAAGATTAATCTCTTATTAACATTAGTAAAAAAATAGACTTCGATATTATAATAATGTTCGTGATATTAAGTATGAATCTTAAAAACGCAAAGTTAACGCAATATATAATTATTAATATCACATTATAAAATAAATATAATATTCGCAGACTATTTATATTCTTAGATATAAATGCTCAAAAATGCTTTCTATTATAGAAAGTAATTATTAAAGAAGATATTCGAGTGGATTCTATATTCGTGAGCGCAATAATCTTGAATAATTAATTTATTATGATATATAACTAATATATAATTAAAGTAAACGTGATAAACTTAATAGAAGTATTATAATTTTATTAAATAGACTTTATAACTATAAATATTTAAAGATATAATGTTATATTAAACTGATTTTAAATCTTTAACATGAATTTAAATTATCGTTTTAAATAACGCGAATAATTCTATCGCGAAAATGAGAAGAGCTGTAAAATAGATATTATAGAGATGTTAAAGCTTAAGAGAGCTAATATTTCGATTTATATAATATATATCATATCTGCGAGAATTATATTAGAGATATGCGAAGACTTAGAGAGTATTATATAAAATATATATGAAGACTCTTCAAATTCAGTACAGCGTTATTTTATAGATTTTTACTTTACAAAAATAATTACTATATAATTATTAAAAGAGCTCGAAGACTATATTAATATATTCTTAAAAGAGAATACTGTGAAATTGTCTAATAATATATATATAAAACACGCTATTCTTATTAAGAAAGATAAGAAGATATTATACGGACTCATTTACTTCTTATTCGTAAATAAGTTATAAGTATTACGTGAGTATCTTAAGAGTAGTATAATAAAAGATTGAATAAGAAATTCGGAGTTATTTATAGAAGCTTTAATTCTATTTATTCTTAAGAAGAATAATAATTTGCGCTTATGCGTGAATTATAGAGATCTGAATTGAGTAACTATTTGAAATAAATATTCGTTATTACTAATTTCTGAGATACTTGATTAATTAAGCGGCGTGAAGAGATTCACGTCAATAGATCTGCGTGACACTTACTATTGAATATATATTAAGTAAGAAGATAAGTGAAAGATTGTGTTTCGCACGCGATATAATTATTTTAAGTATATAATTATGTCTTTTAAACTGATTAATATATCAGCGATATTTTAAGTCTATATTAATTAAGTATTAAAGAGTCTATTAAACATTATTTATATAATCTATCTTAATAATATTATGATCTATAATTATAATAAATAGAAGCACGATAATCACGTGCGTTAAGTATTGAAGAGATTATGTAAATTTAACTTATTTATTAAGCTATTAAAATATGTCTTTTCTATAATAGAAATAGACTTTCTTGACTATCGCATAAATATAATAGATATTTTAATGAATATATATAAAATGATTACAATTATTAATTGATCGATTTTAAAGTTATTTTATAATGTGCAGATCTTTCTAAACTTTATTAACTTCTATAGAAGATTCATTTATAAATACTTTATAATAATTATTATAATTACAGATCTATTACTGAGAATAATAAAAGAAAGAAAGACTAAATCGTTTCTTTAAATAGAGAAGATAAATACTGCGTTTTATATATTAAAAGAGTGCTTTTAAACTGCTTCTCTATTATAATATTTTAATTTAGAGAAGTTAATTTAGATTAAGATAGATATATTAAAAAGAGATCTTACAGAAATTCTCTCTTAATTTAGTGATGATAATATGAAGATAATACATTATATTTAAATATTAGTGATATTCTATTTAAGAAAGCTAATATTAGCTGAGAGGAATTATATTATAAAAGATTAAAAGATGTTAATAATTATTGTTTTATTTAAGAAGTGATGTTACTATTTAGAATTATCTATTTTTAGCGTGCGAGTTTTATATAACTACTTTAACTTACAGTTATTTATAATAACAAAGACGTTAAATAAATATTAAACTTAATAAGTCAAAATACTTATTACTTATAATTTTGAGATCTATTATTGTAGAGATAAGAAGAATCTTGCTAATTTATTATCGCGTAAACTGGATTACGCAGTAAATAATAAGAGAGAGAAAGAGAATTCTCTTAAAACGCTTATTTTAAAAAGAATTAGATTTAAGATCTCGATTACTAATTTAAATCGAGAAGAAGAATTTTTAAATTTAGAATTATTTATAGAAATTATGATAAAGACTGCTATATATTTTAAGAAGAGCTAATAAAGTATTCTATTTAAATCTTCTGTAGATGATTAATATAATATACGCGAGATACATATTAATTACGTGCGAGAGATCGAAGATTCTTTAAGAGAAGAAGAAAACTTCTCAGAAATAAAGATTATAAGTTCAGTCTCTATTATATTATTTTACGGGAAGATTCTGAATACTCTTATTAATTATCTTTTAATGCTATAATAAAGAGATATCTTCTATATAAAGAGAAGCTAAAAGAGATTTTTAAATAATCTTATTAAGAAGAGTTAATTTAAGAGTAGATAATGCGAAGATCATGCTAATCTTGTGTGATATAATAGCGCGATCTATATTTCTAATAATTATATAATCAGAATAAAGATTCTGCGTGCGAATTATAATGATTTATAATAAGAAGATCATTTTAATCGAAAGAGAACTTAAGAGATTATTCTGCGAAGCTATTAATAATCTAGAATATCGTAAATTGTTAAGAATTACGTCTTAATATATGATATCTATTAAAGAAAGAAGACATTACGGCATAAATATTATAACATACTTACGTTATTATTATAGTTAGAGAGAGTCTAATAAAATATTATAATAAACTTTATTATAAACTTATCATTTATTGTTCGCAGAGATAAAGCATATAATATTATTCTTATAATAATGAATTAATATTTAAAAATAATATATTATATAGCGTATATAAAAGAAATCGATATTTCTAAGCTGAAAGAGAGACTTATTAAGAAGATATTCTTGAAATTCGAATTTTCTAGATTTATTATCAGTGATAGAGAATCAATATTCACATTAAAGTATTGAGGAACTCTTTATTACTATTTATGTGTAAAGAGATATCTCTTCACAGCATTTCACTTATAAATAAACAATCAAATCGAGCGTGAGAATTAGATGTTAAAATATTATCTTCGATATTATATTAATTATTGTTAGAATGATTAGATAGATCTACTATTAAGTACTGAATTCGCGTATAATAGAAGTGTATACTCAGTTACAGAAAAAATGTTATTTAAGATAATATTGTGTTTTCTATCTGCTTTTCGCATAAAACTCGCAGGTGAGATGTCTGCGCGGAAAGAGAAGAGTTAATTAATAAGAGAGAGAGCGGAGTAGATTAAAGAGATTATTAAAGAGAATAAAGATCTCTAAATTAAATTATAAGAAGTAATAAAGAAGTTCTATAATTCAAAACGCAAGAATATGATTTATAAGATTGAAGATAAGATTTTATTATTATTAAAGAATATTCATATAAGAAAAGTAAGTAAGAAGCTTATTAATAAGTTTCTTGAACTATTTAAAATTAAGAAGTTAATAAATAAGAATACTTATTAACTAATTCTTTTTAAAAGTTATGAAAGAATTCATTTTATATTTCACGTCTCTCTATTAAAGTCATATCATAAATAAGAAGATATTGAGATATCTGAATCTGTAGAGATATAGAGCGAGAATGAATAAGAAGTTAAAGAGATTCTTAATATATGCGTTTCATATAAAAAACGCATGTTTTTAATATGATAATAAAAATTTATAAAGAATTATAATATTTAGGAACTTGAGAAGAACTTATTAAATACTTAAGAAAAGATTATAACTTTTTAATAAAAGTAAAGTTATAAAATAAGTATAAAGTAAGCAGTTATTTAAATATCTGATTAATAGACAATTTAAATAAAAAAGAGTAAGAAGCGTTATTATAAAAAATAAAAAGCGTTTAATTAATAAAATGCACGTGAAATATATAAGAAAAGTATAATATAAATATAAGACTTTAGATAATTATTAATTTATCTATTATAATCTATTCCCGATCATTTATAATAAAGAGTCGCGGTTAATATTAATAATCTTTATTTACTTATAAAGCGCAGCTAATTCTATCTTATTAAGTCTAAGATTCTTACATAATTCTATATTAAAATTATTAGACTTAATCAACTTATTAAACACAATCGATTTAAACGTCTCGAATATAATAGACGTTATTAATTTCTTATTTAGTTCTGAAAGAGTTAGTTCCTTTAAATAGTCTTAAGTTTACTCAAATTAATTAAATAATATAATTTCAATTTATTAAAATTATTAATATTATACTTTTCACTTAAGAATAATATGCTTATAGTCTGCGCAGTAATTTTAATTTATATTCAAATAATTTAAATAAGCAAAGCAAGATTATTCTCAATCTTTGAAAGATTAAGATTAATAATGTTATTATCGTCGAAGATATGAGTACGCTTAAAAGAAAATTTATTAGATAGAGAGCTAGTAATCTGAAGAAGCGTATTAGAAAGATAATAAGAAATCGTATTATATTATAATTTAATGCTCTTAAATATCTTTTTTTTATAATTAATATAAGTATCACGCGTTTCTTTATAAAGTAATTAGATAATAATACATATATTAAAAGAAGACTATAAATAGTTAACATAGACGTTTTATATAGAAGAAGTATGTTTTAAGTATAAAATTATTAAGAAAATATATTAAAAAATAATTATAATCTTTAATAGAATAATAATCATATTTAATATAATCGAATAATATTTTATAAGTAAATAACATCTTAAACTCTTAATAAAGATGTCTCACGCAGTATTAATATTATAGTTAAAACTAATTAATAATAGAGAAGATTGAATTGAGTGTCTTAATTATTATAAAGCATAATATTAGCAGAGCTATAATATAAGTATAATAGAATGTTAACTTATAAGCTTTAATTACTTTGTATTTTAAAGCTTTAAGTAATGAGAAGATTAGTAATAAATAAGAGATTGAAAGAATTACTTACGCATAATAATGACGATAATAATGATAATGATGATAATACTGTTGTTATTATTACTATTATTATTATTGCTATTATTGCGAATACTATTATTAAGACTGAAATAAAGATGATTAAAAAAGAAGAGAAGTTGAAATTAAAGAGAAAAGAAGCAGTCTTATATATTATAAGAAGAAGAAAGTGTTTATTATAAATCAACTTCATTATTTATTTATTATTAATAACGATAATATTATAAATTTTTTATTTTAAAGAATCAATTATCTTAATAAAAATCCGTAACTTATCGAGGAATAAAGCATGCTTTAAGTATATTAGCATTAAATTAATCGCATATTAACTCTTAAATTAAAGTGTGAGAATTTATATAAATAAAATTCATTATTATAAATAGTAACAACTATCTATTCAATAAGTCTCGCATATGAATATTAAGACTTTATAAAATAAAACAATAAACAGCATAATAAAAGTTCTATTATAGATAGAATAATTTAATAATTATAAAGTGACGTTTACGTTATTTAAAGATTAAATAAGCGAGATGCTAAATAATTAAAAGATCAACTTAATAATAAAAATTAAGTAGACGAGATGCTTAATAATCGAGAGATCAACTTAATTATAGAAATTAAATAAGTAAGATATTAAATAACTAAGAAGTTAATTCAATTATAAGTATCGAAAAAGTGAGATGTTAAATGATTGAAAGATTATTTTAATATAGAATATTATCTTCTTTTTTTATAAAAGTAACGAGATATTATAAAAGATCTTAGTATCACACTGAATAACTCTGATAATCATACTTTATATATATAAATGTATTATTAAATAGTTATAAGCTTATAAAGACGATTAGAATCTTAAGAATAAGACTTTTAAGAGAAGAAATAATATTAGAAAGCGCTAAGATTTAATTTTAATACGCAGATATAAGCTGACTGTAAAAGTAAATCTTTATAGATTAGCGATCTATTCTTATAATATAAGAGAGTTGTTATTATATATTTACTATATACGCTCTTAATATATCTTTCGCATATTACTCATATGCTCATAAACTTTTATATCTCGAATTCTTATATACACGTGAAGAACGTTTACTATTCATTTAATCTTAAACAATTCTCTTAATACTTTATTTATATTTCATTTTTAATTTATATAAGAGCGCTTTTAATGAATTTTATTTATAGAGATTTTATATGACTTAAAATTATTTATTTAAGTAAATCGACTTATTTTTGAAGTGCTTTAGTTATATATAAAGTTGTCGAAGCTGAATAAGAGAATTCTGAAAGAGTAAATAATCGATTTAATTGAGAAGAAGCTTAATAATCTTATACTTTTATTAGTATAATTTGTGAATTATAAGAAACTAATTCATATTCTCGAAATGAGAATAGAATAGAGTTCTTCTTAAATATCTCTTTTTAAATACTTGAAATAATAATTAGAAATTTAAGTTTATTGAAATCTGAGCATTTTGTATGAGTAATCTGATTAACAGCTTTAACATAAAAATACTTAAATAACTGAAATAAAATAATATTAAGTAGTTAAAGAATATAACTTATATAAGAAGATAGAGTAAATATATAAATATTCTTATACTCACAAAATTCGAGTATTTCGCGTGTAAAATAACTTTTTAACTCATTATAAAGTAGAATTTAATGATCTCTCTATTAATATTTTCAACTTTAATAATTGAAATATTGAATATATTAATATGTCAGCTCATTATTATTATATTCACTTTCTAAGATATTTATAAGAATATTATTTTTAAGATCGCGAAAATAACGTTCTTAATATATCTTATTAAATAAAATAAATATTTCTTAAATAATTATTTCGTTAGCGCTAATAACTTTAATAAAGATTATAAGCTCTCGATTATTATTAAAAGTAAGATAGAATCTTTTAGAGATTAAAAAGATCACTATTCATTAATTCTTACTCACGTTAATTTAAAATTCTATTTCGTCAAAATTTTAAATATTCTTATTTATTAAGAGAACTGCTCAAAGTTAGGCGAGCAGTAAATATTCTTCATGTATATATAAGAATTCGAGATATAGAAGTTTATAAGCATGCGAGTAATATGCGAAAGATATATTAAGAGTGTATATAATAAATATATAATAACAACTCTCTTATATTATAAGAATAGATTACTGATCTATAAAGATTTACTTTTACAGTCAGCTTATATCTGCGTATTAAGACTGAGTCTTAACACTTTCTAATATTATCTTCTCTTTTAGAAGTATTATTCTTAAGATTCTAATTATCTTTATAAACTTATAACTATCTAATAATATATTTATATACGTAAAACATAATTATTAGAGTTATTTAACATGATGCTGAGATCTCTTATAATATCTCGTCACTTCTGTAAAAAAAAGAAAGTAATATTCTATATTAAAATAATCTCTTAATTATTTAATATCTCGCTTTTTTAATACTTATAATCAAATTAACTTCTCAGTTATTTAATATCTCGCTTATTTAATTTCTATAATTAAGTTAATCTTTTGATTATTAAGTATCTCATCTACTTAATTTTTATTATTAAGTTAATCTCTCAATTATTTAGCATCTTACTTACTTAATCTCCGAGTAATATAAATATTACTTTATAATTATTAAGCTATTCTATTTATAATAGAACTTTTATTATACTGTTTATTATTCTGTTTTATAGAGTCTTAATATTCACATATAAGACTTATTAAATAAATAGTTATTATTATTTATAATAATGAATTTTATTTATATAAACTCTTTTACTTTAATTTAAAAGCTAATATATAATTAATCTGATATTAATATGCTCAAAACATATTATATTGTTTAATAAGTTGTGAGTTTTTATTAAAATAATTGATTCTTTAAAATAAAGAATTTATGATATTATCATTATTAATAATAAATAAATAATGAAGTTAATTTATAATGAACACTTTCTTCTTCTTATAATATATAAGATTACTTCTTTTCTCTTTAATTTCAACTTCTCTTCTTTTTTAATCATCTTTATTTCAGTCTTAATAATAATATTTGTAATAATAGCAATAATAATAATAGTAATAATAATAGTAGCATTATTATTATCATCATCATTATTATTATTATTATGCGTAAGTAATTCTTTCAATCTTTTATCTATTACTAATCTTCTTATTATTTAAAGCTTTAAAATATAAAGTAATTAAAGCTTATAAATTAATATTCTGCTGTGCTTATATTATAATTCTATTAATATTATACTTTATAATAACTGAGATACTTAATTTAATCTTCTCTACCGCTAATTAGTCTTAATTATAATATTAGCGCTGTATAAGATATCTTTATTAAGAGTCTGAGATATTATTTGCTTATAAGATATCACTCGATTATATTAAGTATGATTATTATCTACTTATCGCGCCTGTTATCTTATCAACTTCTTTATTAATATAAAGTACTTCAGAGCTTTATAATCTATAAACATCTTAATAATATCTTCTTCAATACTCTACAGCTCTAACTCTCATTCTTCAAAATATCAAATTATTATTAATAATTCCTTATTATATATAATATAATTCCTTTTTATCAGACTCATACTGCTTAAGTAATAAGTAATAAGATGTAATTTCTCATTCAATCCTTTCTATAAGAGAATTCCTTCTATAATATAATCACTTACATCATATTTTATATAAATCTTCTTTCTCGAATCAAAATGCTAAAGAACTAAATTAAATATCATCAACTTCTTCAACCTCTCAAATATCTCGATATAGAATTCATTTCATACTAGCGAGATATTCTTTCTTAATAAATTATTCAATAATCTTATTATTTAATTAAAACCCTTATAAAATCGGCGATAATAGTTAATGAATTCAAGAAATTATTATACTGCTCATACATCTTCTAATTTAGATATCTCCCACTTCTGAATCATCTTAATTCGAGCTGAATTCAATCGCATTCTATTCACACTTACTAATAAATCTAAGAATTTAATCTCTATAACGTAAAAGTCACATTTCTTAATATTCACTTAAAGTTCTACTTTCTTCAGAATCTTTAATATCTTCTTAATATACTATTTATATTCTTCTCGCGTGTTATTAAATATCAGAATATCATCTTAATATAATATCACAAATCATTCTAACATACTTAGAAACATATCATTTATATATCTCTAATTAATTAAGAGCGCCAAGCTTAATCTAAAAGACATCACTAAATAATAATAATTTCCGTATATTATACTGAATATCATCAAATCACTGTCTCTAATTATGATTATTTTAATACGATGAAATGCTTAACATATATTCATCTTCGTTAAAAACTTCGCTTCAGTAAGCTATCTCAACATCTCATCAATCTTAAATATCAAATATCCGTTCTTCTTCGTAAAAATATTCAGATCTCAATAATTCACGCAAAATCAAAATCCTTTATTCAATTTTCAAATTAATAGAATCGGAGATGTAAATAATGCATTACTTAACTTAATAAATCTTTTTCTAAGATTCTTCTTAATATATCTCTTAATCATATTAAACTCCGCAGAATTTATATATTAATAAGACTGTCTTCTAAGCAGTTCGACATCCTTCTACAGTTCTATTTAATAATCATATTAATCTTAATGCGGAAAAAGAGTATCCGAAATCTTTTTTGAAAAGATATGAATATATTTACGAAACTCAGGCGGAATTATCTCTCATAAATTCTTCTTAATCTTCTCATCATTCTTTCTCTACTTCTCAATATTCTCGGGGATGATTATAATAATATTCATTCTAAATTTTTTAGTCAGCTCTTTAAAAGTTGTTAAACTCATTATCTTAATATTCTTTAAATTAGAAGAGATTAAACTCATTAAACTTATATTATCTCTTTGTTTTCAAGATCTTTAAGACTTTATTCTTTTCTTTATAAAAGACTTAGCTAAGAATAAGATTAATCTTAAATCGATCTTCATCTCTTCATACTTTAAAATTTTAACAAAAGATTATTTCATCTTCTATTCTAATCTATTTAAATCTGAATATATATGTTTAGAGTTATTCTTATATATCTGATTATGATTAGATATGTTCTTCTTTATTTAAGAATAATTAGAGTTATTCATATCTAACTCATTTTCATTTTTTGATATTTCGTCGTATCGCACGTATGATAAAATAGTTGAATTTCTATCGTTATATTAATAATATTCCGATTTGAAATTCACAATATCGATAATGAGATTAAGTACATAATTATATAATCTCATTCACTTCTTCTTTAAAATAATAGAATACATCGTCTGAGTTATATAAAAGATTTATAATATCTGTCAATATTTTATAATCATTATAAATATATGAATCGCCTGCGTTATAATAAAATATTTTCTTTCTATAAAATCCGCTAATGAAATCTTCTTAATTAGATTTATTAACTTGATTTACAATCTTTTACATAAATTCTTAGTTAATTAATAGTTTATTATCGCTGTAAGTTGATAGTTAATATTTATTAATATAAATATGTTTAAAGAATTTGTCTTTTCTTCACTTAATAAAGTATTTATCAGAAATAGAGACTCTATTCAGTCTCTAACTACTATAGAGATAATCGCAGATGATATTCTTAATTAACACTTTTATCTAAGCTTCTTTACAGCTATTTTTACGCTCGTAAATCTATTCACAACATCTTTATAATAAACTACTCTTTTTTCAATTTCTTTAAAATATTAAAATCTTCTTTCTTAATAGCTATTAAGCTTAAGCAGTTTCTAATTATATATTCTAATTATTAATATTTATAGCATCTGAACTCTTTCTAATCAACTTTCGGTGCATAAATAAACGCTATCTTCGCAAGTTAAATTTCATCTTCTAACTTTTTAATCAATCTTCTCTTTCAGAATCCTAAATCTATCTAAGTAGATTGGAAATCTTTCGCATATCATCTTACTTTTCGCAAATTTAATTTTAAAAATTGTAAATTCTTCACAATCTTCTTAATAATCATATATCTCTTTAAGACTATAATCAACTTCAAATCATTAAATATCTTTAATTTAATATCTCTAATCTAGTTCTTCTTTAAGATACTCGTCTCTATAATATATTAAAAGAATTCTTTAAGAAAATTAGATAAATTCTTATTTAACTAACGCAGATAGTAATAGCTATCTCGCGCAGTATCTCTTTAAAAGAAATCTTCAAATTAATTTAATAATATCTATAATAGATTCTCAATCATAATCATTTAAGATATCTTCAAATATAGCTTTAGTAGATTACTAATCTCTTTCTTAATTCTCAATCTTATATAAATCATATAATTTATTTTTGTAGAATATCGATCTTTATTTATAAGCAACTTCAGCTTTAATATTAATAATCATATCACGAACTACTAAAAAGTTCTTATCTTAAAAGCATCTGAATCTAACAGCTTCTCGCTCTTATTATATTAATCACTCGCCTATATATTAAAGACTGCTTCTGACGTTTCTCAGACACTCTTCACACTATTCTGATATAATAGAGAAGCTGCAGACATCACAAATCTCGTTAATAAATTCTTCATCAATATCTTCTTATCTTTCAACATTTTTATTAAAATCTAATTCTTCTAAATTAGTTGTTTTTATTTAATTATTTAAATATCTCTTTCTTCCCGTTAATAATTCTATAACTCATAAATTATTCAATAATTTTCTATTATCTTGTTAATCTCTTTATTATAAGTCTTAATCGTCTTATTATATAAATCACAAAACTTCTCAAATATGCGTAGTATATTGCTCACGTTATTCTATATTCTTGTAACAAACTTTATTACTTCTTAATTCTTAATAAGCTGTCTTAAAGTTATCATCTCTTAAATCATTTCTATCTCAATATTCTTTATTTATAAAGAAGATTATCGTTAATCTATATTTAAATCATTTTATGATACAGAATCTTTCTCTAATCTTTCTTAATTAAATCGAGTCATATTAATATTAATTAACTCAGAAATCGAATTTTAAATTCTACTTTTAATCACACTATTTTAAGTGCTCTCAAGATTCTTTTATTCATAAATACTAACTATTAACTAATAAATCTCAGATCTATTAATTCAATTCTCAGATTATCTTGCTTTTTTTATTTTTAAAAGATATCTCTAATTTCTCTCTCTTTAAAGATAGATAACCGAACTTAATATATTAAGTTTGTTCACAAAATCTATCTCATTATTAAAGAGTTTAAGAATAATTCAAAGAAGATTTAATAGAGATAAGTCAATTTACTTGAAATTTAAATTAGTTAAAGAGTGACTATTTTATATTTATTTAAATAATAAAGAAAGTGAACTTAAATATATTATAACAGCTTAAACTAGATATATTTAATAGTTTATAAAAGTAAATACTTAAGTTACAGAAACTAATCTAGCTTATAAAGAAGTTGTAGAAGTATTAGATGCGTATTATAATCGCTAATTTTAATATAGCTCTTTAGCTCTAAAGCTTAATTAGAAGATATAACTCTAATGTGTTAAGCTCGCGTGTTAAGTCTCAAACATTTCGTTATATCGCATGTATAATGAAATAGTTGGATTTTCATAATCAAGTCTGCAATCATCTCTCGCGTATAACTATTCTTTATAGCTGTAGTGTCAAGAGAACTGTTCGGGATCAGATGAACAGTAAATATTCTTCACGTGTATATAAGAATCTGAGATATAGAAGTTTATGAGTATATGAGTAGCATGCGAAAGATATGTTAAGAGCGTGTATAATAAATATATAATAACGGTCCTCTTATATTATAAGAACAGATCGCTGATCTATAAAGATTTACTTTTATAATTAGCTTATATCTGCGTGTTAAGACTAAGTCTTAACGCTTTCTAATATTATCTCTTCTTTTAAAAGTCTTATTCTTAAGATTCTAATCATCTTTATAAGCTTGCAGCTGTTTAGTAATATATTTATATACGTAAAATATAATCATTAGAGTTATTCAGTGTGATACTGAGATTACTTGTGATATCTTATCACTTTCGTAGAAAAAGGGAACAATATTCTATATTAAAATGATCTTTTGATTATTCAGCATCTCACTTTTTTAATATTTATAATTAAATTAATTTCTCAGCTATTCAGTATCTCGCTTATTTAATTTTTATAATTAAGTTGATCTCTTAATTATTAAGCATCTTATCTACTTGATTTCTGCTGTTAAGTTGATCTCTCAGTTATTTAACATCTCGTTTACTCAATCTTTAAGTAATATAAACGTCACTTTATAATCACTAAGCTTATCGTTATTAATAATTTATAGATAATAAAGTTGATTTATAATAAACACTTTCTCCTTCTAATAATATATAAGACTGCTTCTTTTCTCTTTAATTTCAACTTCTCTTCTTCTTTAATCATCTTCATTTCAGTCTCAGTAATAGCATTAATAATAATAGCAATAATAATAATAATAATAATAATAGTAATATTATCATCATCATCATTATTACTATTACTATTATGCGTAAGTAGTTCTTTCAATCTCTTATTTATTACTAATCTTCTCATTACTTAAAGCTTTAAAACGCAAAGTAATTAAAGTTTATAAATTAATATTCTACTGTGCTTATATTATAATTCTGCTAATATTATACTTTATAATAGCTAAGACACTTAATTTAATCTTCTCTATCACTAATCAGTCTTAATTATAATATCAGTACTGCGTGAGATATCTTTATTAAGAGTTTAAGATATTATTTACTTATAAGATATTACTCGATTATATTAAGTATAATTATTATTCTATTAAAGATTATAATTATCTTTCGATATATTTTCTTAATAATTTTATATTTAAAATATGCTTCTTCTATATAAAACGTCTGTATTAACTGTTTAAAGTCTTTTTTTAACATATATATTATTATCTAATTATTTTATAAAGAAGCGCGTAATACTTATATTAATCGCAAGAGAAAGATATTTAAGAGTATTAAATTATAATATAATATGATCTCTTATTATCTTTCTAATACGCTCCTTTAAATTATCAGCTCTCTATTTAATAGATCTCTTTTTAAGTATGCTCATATCTTCAGCGGTAATAATATTATTAATCTTAATCTTACTTTACTCATTTAAACTATTTAAATATAAGCTAAAATTACTGCGCAGACTATAAGCATATTATTCTTAAGTGAAAAGTATAATACTAATAATTTTAATAGACTGAAATCATATTATCTAATTAATCTAAGTAAATTTAAGACTATTTAAAGGAACTAACTCTTCTAGAATTAGATGAGAAATTAATAACATCTATTATATTTAAGACGCCTGAGCTGATTATATTTAATAAGCTGATTAAGTCTGATAATTCTAATATAGAATTATATAAGAATCTTAAGCTTAATAAGATAGAGTTAGCTGCGCTTTATAAGTAGATGAAGACTACTAATATTAATTGTGACTCTTCGTTATAAATAATTGGGAATAGACTGTAATAAATGAGTTAATAATTATTTAGAGTCTTATATTTATATCTTACTTTTCTTATATATTTCACGTGCGTTTTATTAATCAGACGCTTTTTATTCTTTATAACAATACTTCTCGCCCTTTTTTATTTAAATAGTCTGTTAATTAGACATTTAAATAACTGCTTATTCTATACTTATTCTGTAACTTTATTCTTATTAAAAAGTCACAATCTTTTCTTAAGTATTTAATAAGTTCTTCTTGAGTTCCTAAGTATTATAATCTTTTATAAATTCTTATTATTATATTAAAAACATGTGTTTTCTACGTAAAACACATGCATTAAAAATCTCTTTAACTTCTTATTTATTCTCGCTCTATATCTCTATAGACTTAGATATCTCAATATCTTCTCGCCCGTAATATAACTTTAATAGAGAGACGTGAAACATAAGATGAATTCTTCTATAGCTTTTAGAAAGAATTAGTTAATAAGCATTTTTATTTATTAGCTTCTTAATTTTAAATAATCCGAGAAACTTATTAATAAACTTCTTACTTACTTTTCTCATACAAATATTCTTTAATAATAACAGAATCTTATCTTCAATCTTATAAATTATATTCTTGTGTTTTAAATTATAAAACTTCTTCATCACTTCTTATAATTTAATTTAGAGATCTTTATTCTTTTTAATAATCTCTTTAATCTACTCCGCTCTCTTTCTTATTAATTAGCTCTTCTCTTCCCGCGCAGGCGTCTTATTTATAAGTTTTATACGAAAAACAGATAGAAAACACAGCATTATCTTAAATAATGTTTTTTCTATAATTAAGTGTATACTTCTATTATACGCGAATTCAGCACTTAGTAATAGATCTATTTAATCATTCTAATAATAATTAATATAATATTAAAGATAGCATTCTAATATCTAATTATCATACTCGATTTAATCGTTTATTTATAAGTGAAATATTATAAAGAGACATCTCTTTATATATAAATAATAACAGAAAGTTCTTTAATACTTTAATATAAATATTAATCTTCTGTTACTAATAATAAATCTAAGAAATTCGAATTTTAAGAATACCTTCTTAATAAGCTTCTCTTTAAGTTTAGAAGCATTAATTTCTTCTATACACGTTATATAATATATCATTTTTAAATATCAATTTATTATTATAAGAATGATATTATATACTTTATTCCTGCGAATAATAAACAATAAATCTATAATAAAGTTTATTATAATATCTTATCAGACTCTCTTAAACTGTGATAATAGCGCAAGTATATTATAAGACTTATATTATAATGCCTTCATTCTTTAATAGATATTATATATTAAGATATAATTCTTAATAGTTTGCGATATTTTAGATTATTAATAGCTTTACAGAATAATCTTTTAAATTCTCTTTTAATTAAAATGATCCTCTTATTATAAATCATTATAATTCGCACGCAGAATCTTTATTTTAATTACACGATTATTAGAAATATAAATCGCGTTATTATATTATATAAGATTAACATAATCTTCACATCATCTACTCTTAAATTGATTCTCTTTAATAAGATTATTTAAAGATCTCTTTTAGCTTCTCTTTATATAGAAAACGTCTCTTTACTATAATGTCAGAAGATAATTAATAAGAGCGTTCGAAATCTTCCCGTAAAATAATATAATAAAGACTAAACTTATAATTCTTATTTTTAAGAAGTTTTCTTCTTCTCTTAAAGAATCTTCGATTCTTCGCACGTGATTAATATGCATCTCGCGTGCGTCACATTAATTATCTGCAGTAAATTCAGATAGAGCACTTTATTAACTTTCCTCAGAATATATAGCAATCTTTATCACAGTTTTTATAAGTAATCCCAAATTTAGAAATTCTCCTTCTCAATTTAGATTAGTAGTTAAGATTTTAAATCTAGCTCTTTTTAGAATAAGCGTTTTAAGAGAATTCTCTTTCTTTCTCTTATTATTTATTACGTAATCCGATTTACGCGATAATAAATCAGCGAAATTCTTCTTATCTTTATGATAATAGATCTTAAAATTATAAATAGCGAGCATCTTAATCTATTAAGCTTAATAATTATTTAACGTCTTTATTATCATAAATAATTATAAGTTAAAGTGATCGCATAAAACTCGCACGCTAAAAGCAGACGATTCTAAATAGTGATATCACTTCTTAAACAAGATAATAATTATCAGTATCTCTTAATTTTCTATAATATAATTTCTCTCAGTTAATATCAACTTTCTTAAGTAAAACGTTATTAATGTTCAGATATAATATATTATCTTCATATTATTATTACTAAATTAAGAGAGAATTCCCGCCAGACCTCTCTTTAATATATTTATTTTAATCTAAATTAGCTTCTCTAAATTAAAATACTGTAATAAAGAAGTAGTCTAAAAGCACTCTTTTAACATGTGAAACGCAGTATTTATCTTCTCTATTTAGAAAAACAATTCAGTTTTTCTTTCTTTTATTATTTTTAGTAATAGATCTGTAATTATAATAATTATTATAAAATACTTATAAATAAATCTTCTATAAAAATTAATAAAGTCTAAAAAGTTCTGCATATTATAAAATAACTTCAAAATCGATTAATTAATAATTATAATTATTCTGCGTATATTCATTAAAACATCTGCTATATCTATACAATAATTAAGAAAGTCTATTTCTATAATAGAAAAGACACATTTTAATAGCTTAATAAATAAGTTAAATTTGCGTAATCTCTCTAGCACTTAACGCACGTGATTATTATACTTCTATTTATTATAACTATAGATTATAATATTATTAAGATAGATTATATAAATAACGTCTAACAGATTCTTCAATACTTAATTAATATAGACTTGAAACATTATTAATGCATTAGTCAACTTAAAAGATATAATTATATACTCAAAATAATTATATCACGTGTGAAACATAGTTTTCTACTCATCTTCTTACTTAATACATATTTAATAGTAAGTATTACGCAGATCTATTAATATGAATCTCTTCGCGCCGCTTAATTAATTAAGTATCTCAGAAATCAGTAATAATGAATATCTATTTTAAATAGTTACTTAATTCAGATCTCTATAATTTATATATAAGCGCAGATTATCATTCTTTTTAAGAATAAATAGAATTAAAATCTCTATAAATAACTTCGAATTTCTTATTCAGTCTTTTATTATATTACTCTCAAGATACTTGCGTAATACTCATAACTTATTTATAGATAAGAAGTAAATAAGCTTATATAATATCTTCTTATCTTTCTTAATAGAAATAGCGTGTTTTACACGCGTATTATTAGATAATTTCGCAGTATTCTCTTCTAAAAATATATTAGTATAGTCTTTGAGCTCTTTTAATAATTATATAGTAATCACTTCTATAAAGTAAAGATCTATAAAATAACGCTATACTGAATTTATAGAATCTTCGTATGCGTTTTATATAATACTCTCTAAATCTTTATATATCTCTAATATAATTCTCGCAGATATGATATATATTATATAAATTAAAATATCAGCTTTTTTAAGCTTTAATATCTTTATAATATCTATCTCACAACTCTTCTTATTTTCGCGATAAAATTATTTACATTACTTAAAATAACAATTTAAATTTATATTAAAGATTCAGAGTCAGCTCAATATAATATTATATCTTTAAATATCTATAGTTATAAAGTCTATTTAATAAGATCGTGATACTTTTACTAAGTCTATCACGTCCGCTTTAATTATATATTAATTATACATTATAATAAATTGATTATCCGAAATTATTACGCTCACGAATATAAAATCCGCCCGAATATCTTCTTTAATAACTATTTTTTATAATAGAAAGCATTCTTAAGCATCTATATTTAAGAGTGTAAACAGTTTATAAATATTATACTTATTCTATAATGTAATATTAATAATTATATATTATATTAATTTTGCATTCTTAGAATTCATACTTAATATTATAAACACTATTATAATATTAGAGTTTATTTTTTTATTAGCGCTAATAAGAGATTAATCTTTCTCGGCGCTTTATAATTCTAAGAGAGATGATTAGACTTTTTATAATTATAACAGATTATGCTGTTACTTCTTATATCTTTAACAGACGTTAAGTCTGCTTCAATCGAAATCAAATCGAAATGATAATCCGTATTATAACTAAGTTCGTATCCGCGTTAAAAACGCCCGCGAGAAGTATATATTTCACGTGCGCTTTTATTTAATATAATATTAATTAGATTAACACGAGACTTATCTTTACTCTTTAAGAGCGGCTCTTAAGTCAATTCTTCTTATTATTATGCCGCGATTATAATTTACTCGCGAGATATAATAATTTTATTCTCTTTTAAGATCTCTTTACAAGTCTCTAATATAAAATAAGTAAGTAGTTATTATATCTTATACTCTTTCTTAATTATTGATGAAATATCTTTTTTAAGACTTTTAATAAG
>JAABUK010000908.1_pt1 | contig 59463 bp, 87 predicted proteins | sample 5559141 | NCBI WGS metagenome assembly JAABUK01 (sample SAMN10711869, study PRJNA513367) | rock metagenome | isolation source: Antarctica rocks | place: Antarctica: Victoria Land, Pudding Butte nord | collected 2016-01-03
AACAACAACAACAACAACAACAACAACAACAACAACAACAACAACAACAACAACAACAACAACAACAACAACAACAACAACAACAACAACAACAACAACAACAACAACAATAATAATGACAAAAGCAAAATGTAATGTCATTGGAAATGACTCTTACTTGGTGCTGCCTTGACTACTGTCAAAAGCGGCAGGCATGTTGATGAACAAAGGAACACAGAAGACAATATTTTGTTCCCTTTTCCCTGGATTGCAAAGCTGTGTCCGACTGTGACTATGACTGTGACTTTACTGATTGCAGGAATGACTTGGCTTGACTATGTTTGCATTGATTGCATGGATGACCTGGCGTGACCCTTATGTGTTTTCATTGCATATGTGTCTTTGCCATGCAATTTACATAATTTCATGGGATGATGGCTTGCTCCTGTGGACATGCTGACTGCTCACACCAACTTGCTGCTGCCATGCCAGTGATGTGACACATCAGTCCTAGAATTATGTCAAAACCCACAAATGCCAATGTGAGCTTGGCCATCACAGACTTTGCATTCAAGAATGCACAACAGCAGCAATGTGAAGGGACGCAAACCTGGAACGACTCCACAAAGCGCACAATGTGGTCGGAGGGCTCCTCAAGTGATGCGCAATGGCTGTCACCACCAGTGCATGCCTGCGCAAGCATGCAGCATCACATTATGAATATCAAACTGGCACAAAGGGCTGGCAATATGCGTGTAACCATTAGCTTGCGACATGACAGACCTGAGCAATGTCGCAGCAACAGCAAATGACTCGATGCCAAGCTTGGGCTGCATACCAAAATTTGCAGTGATGCAGTCGTAAGCAAGAGCCCCAGTCAGACACAGGCAAATGCAGTCAATGCAAACAAGCTGCCTTGTCAGCAAGCATCAAGCTAGTGCTGATGATGTTGTGCTTGCATTGTAAACCGGCTCTCAGGCTGTGACTCATTGTGGCACAAGAGCATGCATCATCATGTGAAGCTAGCATGCACCACGGTATCACAAGAACTTGCATGATGCAGTCGCAGTACGTACCTGCAAGACTGCTGTGTGGTTCTGCAGCAATCTGCCAAAGTAGGCTTCACGCAAGCCAGCCAGCTGCACTTTGGGCCCTCTCTCTGTGAAAATGCGCTTCAGTATGTACTTGCCACCCACATTGCCAGTGCCTGATGTCTGCTGGCCTGCAACTGTCACATGCTGTATCACAGGCCTGGTTGATCTCAGGATACACTTGCTGATGCACGTCTGAAGCCACTTCAGTATCCAGACCTGACATGATCTGACCTCGTTTGGCATGATCTGACCTGGCATGACCTCATCTGCCTTGAGCTGATGTGGCATGACCTAATCTACTTGACCTGGGCTGGCATGACCTAAGCGGATGAACCTAGTGCATCGTATGGCCATCTGACAATTGATATGCAGCAGCAGTGTAAGAAGCTACATGACAAGCAGACAATGACAAATGCCAGAGCAACACTGATCATGACCCTAAAAATCATTTTGCCGGTGACAGTTGTTGTGATGTTAGCTGGGGTCTGCAGATGACCGACCCATAGCTTGCTCTGCACGCCACACCTCCCCAAAGCTGCCGCGTGCAAAGTTGCGACCTCTCTCATACTTCTGCCACTCGCTTCGCAGCTCAGGTGCTCTTGCATGCACAGGCTGCAGGTCTGAGGCATTGGCGTCTATCAGCCCCTCAAAGTGCAAGCTGTCTGTTGGCCAGAACCATGCTTGGCTATCGACCTCAGCATGCGTGGTTGTTGTGTGAGTGGGCATGGCAGAGACTGCCTGTCCAACTGCTGATGCAGTGCTGCTCAGCCAGTCTGTGCTGTCCGAGTGCGCGTCTGAGACCACTGACTCCTCATCAAGGCATGATCTGCTGTCTTGATTCCACAGGCAGCTCTTGGGGGTGTGCGTCTGCCTCTGGACCAGCTGAAGCATGCTGCCAGGACTGAGCATCAAGTGAGCAGTACCACTTTGCACATATGATCTCTGATCAAACTCCTCCGGCTTTAAGGCACTAGCACCAGGGCGGTGTGCTTGGTCTTTGTATGCTGTTGCAAGATGGCTAGATGTGGCAAAGCTTGGCTGCAGCCACAGTGACATGGAACTCAAGATTGGCAGGCCAGCCCAGCTGGTGTGCACATGATCTGCATACCGGGGCAGTTGTGCAACCTGGTCAAGCAGTCTGTATTGGTACCTCCCAAACTTGGTGGCATGGCCGATGAATGTGCCCGGCACAATCTGGCTGTTGTCTTGCCAGAGTGTGACACCTGGGAAGCTTGTAAGGCCGGGGGTTTGAAAATCAAAGTGCTCAGCAGGCAAAGCATGGTCATTATGCTCACTTAAGTGACTACTGCCTGTCTGCTTGGCGTATGAGCTGAAAGCGGACTCTGTGTGTTGTATCAGCAACACTGTCCAGCTCTTGCTGCTGCTGCTGCTGCTGCTGCTGCTGCTGCTGTGCCAGCAGCAGTTTACATTCCTGCTGTGGGCATGCGCCATTTGCATTGCAAGGTCTCTTGACTGATGCATCTGCCTGTGCTGAATCTTGTGCTGTGATGCTGTCACTGCTGCCAGGGTTGATGTCCAGCACTACAACAGCAAGGTTGTCGGAGGAACCAGCGTCAAAAGCTGCCTGCTGAATGCTGCTGGTAATGGCTTGGTGTAATGTGTCTGGGCCGTGCGTCTGTTGCTCAGCCTGTGTACCATGCAAGCATGAAGCATGGCCCTCATCACAGCATGCGTTATGTATGGCTTCTGACAATGCAGCATCTGAGGCTGAATCAGAGCCTGTATCTTGTGCTGCTGAGATGTACTCTTGGCCATGAACTGGCATCAGTGGGATTGCAGTTGTGCCTACAGCTGATACATGATGACCTGCGTGGCATGTAAGCTGTGTTCAAATCACATCCATAAATGTGCTCACATGATGCAATGCTTTGTGGGCAATGGGGTTCTCAAGTTTTGTCAGCAAATACGGTATGCAGTGCAACAATGCTTACAACCCACACATAGGAAAAGAAACACAACCCCATGCAGCAAAACACAATCCCATGACTGCCCTGATTCAGCAGCTCAAGTGATGCTCACCCTCTTGAGTCCCAGCAGCAATGTGACAGACCATCTCTGTGGACAAGCTTTCAAAGATGCCATCTGACGCCAGAATCAGCCACCTATCTACTGCTGAGATACTGTGCCACCGTAACTCAGGGTGTGAGACGAGACCAAATTGACGATAGGAAAAATCTCCGATGGCTCGTGATACTGCCAGCTCACCTTGCAGACGAGCAGGGCTACCTGCAGAACATTGCATACTACATATGCAGCCATTCATGGAGCGTATACTGTCGATGATTGGCAGTCAGCACACATTCATTGAGCATATCGCCATGCCTCTAGTGTTGCGCATAACGGCGTGCATATCTGAATCACGCACAGTTACAGGTACCTTGAAAGCAATGCTGACAACCTATGTAGCACCGCAATGCATGAATCATAGCTAGTTGGTGGAAAATACAGTCCCTACATTGCAGGATCCTACAGATATTATGCGTGAAGACAGCGAACCATGCATGATGAGTGAGCAGAGGCACAAGTTACTGAAACAAACAATGACACTTAAGCCCATGCCTTGCACGGCCTGAAATGGAATACATACAGAATCTTGTTAGCCATGAATCTAGCATAAGTGGGTGATCCGCATGCCATCACGCACAGAGCTACAGGGCGCAGCACGGCAGTCAGTCTGTGTAGGCTGCTCACCAGCTGTTGCTGTGCTGATTGTGCCACCTGCTGCAACAATCCTAGCACGCTCATCTGGACGATCGGGAGAGTGATCATTGGTCAACGGCACAGCTCTAAGGTTCAGTTTGTCTGCGTGTTCAGGTACAGACCTATGCTGACCAGCTGGGTGCGTGACAGAGGTTGGATGCTGTCTGGACTGCTGCTGACACAATATAGCTTTTGAATCACCCAAGTGAGCTAATAGGATCTGCTGGTTAAAGGCAAGAGCAAAGACTGCTGTTGTGCCAGAGCTTGTTTGTTGTTCTGATGACTTCAAGACAGCATCATCCACCTTCTGTACAGAGGTGTGCACAGCTGTTTCCAATGCTGACCTACACCAGGCGTGAGTTGTTGTGCCAAAGACTGTAGCCTGTGTTAAAAGCTTGCAAAGTGCGTCATAGGTTGAGCAGACATTTTCCATGGCGCTGATTGTTGTGTACCTGTCAAGATGAGCCATATTGCATGGCAGCAACTGTTGCAGGATTTCCATGTGAAGCAGAGCTGCAGCTGTGGACGCTGCATGGCTGCCTTCATGACCGTCATATACAGCAGCAAACCTGGAGGTGACAGGCCAATCTCTCTGCAATGATCGTCATGGCACTGATCTGCTTTATGCCTCATACCTGAAGCTGGGAAGACGGGCATCGTGCAAGCAAACTGCTCTGTCTTCCATCTGCAAGTAGAGACACCCCAAACTGTGTTAATTAGCTCTGATCCCGAAACCCTTCGCAGCCATTTTGTACAATGAAGTTTCCAGACCTTTCGCCTTCTGCCTTTGCGCGTGGCTTGTCCACATCCGAAACTTTCCAGCTGTTGATCGAAAGGTGAACAGACGGGAAGGCTCGTTGCGGGCTGACACCGCAGCAGATGGGCGGACACCATCAACACAATAGACACCATGACAGTGCGCTTCCTTACCATGGCTGACTGGGTTTTGATTCATGCCGTCACATCCAGGCATCCATATAACTTTCGGTTTCGGCATAACGCCTGCAGGCCGACATAACGCCTGCCAGGTCTGCACACATGCTGCACACAACCAAGGTCTTTTCTGGCGACTTGGCTGTCTGTCTGTCTGTCTGTCTGTCTGACTTTTAGCTGACAGATGGCCGAACGCCAAGTGCAGATCGTCTCGAAGCACCGCTGTGGCTTGCCCTCCCGAAGTGACAAAAGCTCGCCTGAAACGTCCTTGCGCCCTTTGTTCGAGGAGCTAATCACTTTTTACGCACATGCCGTCACCAGTCCTCACAAGCTTGTAGTCGACTTGGCTGAGAACAGCTTCGCTCTACAGCATTTGCAGTGTTTTGCTGAGTGGCTGTCTAAGCAAGGCATGCACTTGTATGCACTAGATTTGTCGCTGAACCGCATCTACGCAGATGTGTGGGAGGATATCCTGCCAAGCATACACACTTTACTGCAGCATGTGGAGCTGCTGAACCTTGGAGGCAACCACCTGCCTGCCTTGCTCAACATCCCTACTTTACAAGATGTCCAAAGACGCAAAGTTGCATTCATTGCTCCCGACCACAGTTTCTCCAGGGGTCCTTGGCTGGAAGAAGAAGGCTCAGCTGTTCTGTCGGGAAATTTATGGGTAAGCAAATGGAGAAGATATCTGCACGCTGAACATAATGAAAGCGTGATGGGTGGCTCCTGGGCATTCTGGTATAATACTTGGCTTCTCTTTAAGTTGACGCTGAATTCTTTTCTCTTCCTTTCTTTCTTGATGGGTGGCTGGTGCAGGGAGAGGTGGTGACATGGAAGAGTTGGACAGTGAGTCAGAGGGGAGAGGCGAGAGGCTGCAAACAGAGGCTGCAAGAAGTCGCAGACAGCAGTGCTTGCTCGTTGAACTTGCAAAGGCTAGTCAAGCCAGTGAACATGTCATGCAGTATGTTAGAGCAGAGGTGATTGACAGAACGTCACTTGGTATATAGTTTGCTGCAGGTGCAGCTGTTGATCACCATCAAGTGAGTGCTGAAGGGCTCACATGTTCAGTTGCTGGTATCTGGCCAACAACATCTTGGCAGACATGAACAAGCAACCCGGTTAGTTCAAGGGATGAACAGCATGGACTGGAGCTTTGTTTACAACAGCAGCTGTTGCTGAGCTTTGTGCAATGGCATACATACTCTTGCACTTGCAGTTTTGTGGTGACACAGCTGGCTTGTTGCACAAGACAATGCATGGTGATGTTTGGGCAGGCTCGGCTGCAGAAGCTCATGACTCAGGCAAACTGCATCCATGTGGTTTTAAGGCTCACTCCTTAGAACAAGACGAACAGATGATCGAGTCTGGCGACACCATCTTTGGCTGCCACACGGCATATTGTGTTTCGCAGAATGCACTATCGCAGTTGTGCACGTTATGTTCAGGCTGAGCAGCAGGAAGTCAGTGTGCAGGCTGTTGCAATGAACGCCAGCTGCCTGCAGACTCTTCCTTGTGATACTAGGCACCTCATTTGTCAGCTATAAGTGTGGTCTTGCCTTCCTGTTTGCAAGCGAAGTGAAATTTGGACTAGGATGCGCTACTACGTGCCTTTGTAATTCAAATGTGGTGCCATTTTTGTATGCCTCAGAGCTGAGTGCAGCTGCATGGCGAGTGTTGCAGCTAGACATGCCTCAGAGCTGAGTGCAGCTGCATGGCGAGTGTTGCAGCTAGACAGGAATTCAATGGTGCTCCAGGACAGCAAAACAAACGTGCTAGATTTGATGCATCGAATAGTTAACTACAGCAGGCATGGCAAATATTGCATTTTTGACAAGCTGCAGGCTGAGCCAGGGCAATGATCTAGGCAACTGCAGCACGCCATCTTTAGACTATAATGTACAGGCTACGATTAGCCAGTTGCAAGAGATGTCGAGACGTGCAGATAATCATATACTTAGTGTACAGGATCTGATGCTTGATCAAGTTTGGCATCCTTGCCAGTGAAGTGCGACCTCAAGCCCTCCCAACACTTGTAATAATTTCTGTCTACATGGGGTGACCCCAGTGCAGCTGCTGTGACCCTGGGCATATAGTTGGTCTCAAACATGAATGCTAGTGTGTCAGCCTGCAGTTGCCTGGGCTCCTCGTTTGCCTGCTGGATGGCTAGCTCATAAGTACTTGTGTCTGGTCCATGCGGTGTCATGCATAGATGCAGACTGGCACCTGTATAGCATCACCACAGGCTTGGGCATGCCTAACATAGCAGTTCGAATGCTTGTTGCAGCTGAATGCTCATGTTCATGCCATGCATGACTGCCAGCCATGAGAGCTGCAGTGCTTGATGCTACACACGCTCCTGGAGCTTATGCAGCTGTGCAATCCATACATGCTAGCTCAGCTGCACAACATAAACGCTTCTGCCGTGTCTGAGGTTTGTATTTTTTGCTCTGACTGCTGGCATTCTTTTGCACAGACAGAAAGGGAGTCGTTGCCATACTGTCATGCCTCAGATTTTGTACAAACAGTTGCAATGCTGTCACAACGCTGGACAGGATAGCACTCACCCAAGGGGCAAGCAAGCAGACAGGGCTTCAAAGGCATCTTGACATAGCAAGCTCGACAGATGCAGGTGACAGCAATCTCACCTCCTGGCAAAAACCCCTCCTGCTTGGCCTCGTAGGTGCCTCGTATGAGGCCCATGAACTCACTCATGGAGTTGCGGTGGTAGTATGGCGGCCTGAAGGTATGCTGTGCAACCGTCCACCTTGGCGGGAAGATCACAAAGTCTGCCACTGCTGTGCCTGTACTTCAGCAATTGCTGTTTTATCAGCAGCAGCAGCAGCAGCAGCAGCAGCGGCAGTAGAAAGGAGCAGCAGCAGAATGGCAGCAGCAGTGTATCAGTGAGCAGCAGCACAATTTCAGCCTTGTAGAAGGCTGCTATTACAAATCAGGTGCCATGACATGCTGGGAAGGCATTATCCTATACTTATTTATGGTTGACGGTTTTACGGTTACAGAGTTTTAACCTTACTGCTGCAAATGGCTAAAACATGGTGTAGACAACAAACATATTGGTTGTAACATGGTTTAGGTGGCACAGCATTGTAAGTAAACAGTGAAAACAAGATTTACCTGGAATAGCAGAGGGGCACGTCAGGACCGTGAAAATGGACGGGTCAGGATGATCAAAGGCCACTGAATTCATGGGACAAAATCTGCCCAGGTCATATTTGTATGGCGTGTAGTTGCCATGCCACGCCACAACATTGAATGGGGAAAAGGACTGCGCTGCTGAGAACAGTTCTCCCTCGTACTTCTGCATGACAAGATAGTGGCAGCTGCGGTCTTCAAACCAAGCCACAGGCGTCTGAAAGTGGCGCGCATCTGCTAGTCCGTTACTGCCTGTCATGTCACAACAATACATCGGCTACTGCTGGGCTGACAGCTGAAGTTGCTTCCAGGCGGCTTTTGACTTGTCAAGGGTGTCTTGACGTGAATGACTGGCATGTTGGGGGAGTGACTATTGGGCATTCAGGTGCACATGCTCACTGGTAGCCAATGCATCTGTTTTTAGCTGTACAGCAAACTTTGTTATGCCATGCTTGATGATGCTGATGCTTTGAGGTGCTGCATGCCTCTTCACGCCAAGTGCACCATGGCTTTGCAATGGCACCTTGACAAAAAGCTGCAGCATGAAGCTGTGCTGGTGCGTGGTGCAGTCAAGTACAATCCATGTTGTCAGGTAGACAGGTTTGCACCTATGGGCCCCAGATCTGGCAGCTCAAAGTGGCCTGAGAACACCTCCAGCACATAGCCCCTCGCTGCAGCTGTGTCTTGAAGGCCCACTGAGAAGCGCATGCCACGCTGGACAACACAGATTTCTCCAGGGGCAACATCCAGCAGTCCAAACTCTGTAGTCACCCTGAGGGTGCCTGCATGCCCAGTTAGTCAGCAACCATCATATGCAAGACTGCTTTCTGGCCCTGGGTGTCAAGAGCGTGTGATTTGAAACACCAGCATTTACAACATGTGATGCATCAGTACTGTGTAGGTTGCTGTACATGCTTGCAGCATGGACACAGAGATGATGATGAATATGATGCGTAAAGTATTGGGTGTGGTCCAGATTTGAGGATGTTGAGGATGATGAAGTATTTGGTGTGGACCAAATTTGAGGCATGATTGTGTTGGCTGGATGTCGCCAAGGTCAGACAGCATGCAGTTCGCGCATCACCTTGCTGAGGAACAATGAGCATGTCTCCATCAGCATTAGCCAGACAGCTGTTGTCCATCGATACACTAGCTGTGTAGACATGTATGGCAAAGCCATCCTTCTTGCCAGCGCTGCCAGCACCACACACAGTTGTCAAGCCCCGCACAAAGTCCACAGAGTCTGAAGGTATAGCAAAGGGGCGCCATCGTAGCTGATTAGGCGTGATAACGCCTCTGTCAAACTCTCCTGCATGGGCACACCTTGGCTGAGGACGAGGCTTTCTCACGCTGCAAATGCACTCACAGTATTGAGCAGCATACCTGTCAGTTGTTCAACTGGGAAGTCCAGAGGGTGGAAGGGCTCGTGCGTCACAGAAGGCCGTATTCTGTACAACCATGCGCGCTTGTTCTCTCTGCACCCCATCAAGGGAAGGTTATACAGGGCTTTGGTTAATTGATATGATAGATTTGGTGCATGGACTGTACCTGCGAGGTGCTGTGAATGCTGTACCTGACAGCTGCTCAGCGTACAGTCCATAAGGGGCCACCTGCAAAGCACCTTTTGCAATTTATGGCCATAGAGTATGGCCAGCCTCTGAGACAGTCGTGATCATGAGTACCCACTCTGGGGTTGTTTTGCCCTTTAGGCAGAGATCCTGACAGAGCCTCAGACTCGAAGTGATTGCCTGCAGCTCTTTCAGGTTCAGCAACAACACTTGAACTCAACAAGTGATCGACACTGGCTGAGTCTCACCAAATCCTGAGAGGTATTGTAGATCGGGCGGCACAGCATCTGACATCTAGATTACGAGTTTAGGACTGCAGCAGACTGGGCACGCAGCTACGCACGTCCAGAATATCCCTGATGCACTAGGTGTTGATCAGTCTGCGAGTCAGTGTTTCTGCGTTATGCAGGGAAACAGAGAGCCAAACAGCCTTCACCGATGATCCTGAAGGTCACTGATCGAACGCTTTGGGACCGAGACAATCAAGTGCACAGTCACGACCAGCTTTGACCGGGCAGAAGTTGCTAGAGTAGTTGCTCTCTGGCAAGCCCAGGGCAAATGACTGTAGATGTGTGCGAAGAGCTAATTATGCATTGTTGGTAAACGGACACTAGCCAGTGCTACATTATCTTGTCTAGATGTGGAGTATGCCATACCCTTGCCATGCATCAGATTGCAGGTGTGACATCAGCAGTAGCTGCTGCTGAACTAACACTCTTCTTCTTAATAGACTTTTGGTTGCTTGTGGGTATGCGCCACATGTAGTAGGATCCCAAGGATCTATACGGCCGCCAGACGTCCCCAATAGCATCAAACTCAGCAACAGAAGGCTTTGCCTGCAGGACAGCAGACCATGTTATTCAAGCGAGTTGTTCAAGTCACATGTTCAGGAGGTGTAGCAGACAAACATCTGCATTGCAGCTGAAGCGAGACGGCATCAATACAGCAGCAGATACAGCGAGCAATGCAAACGCTAAATTGACTGTCATGTTGCAAAAGAGTCCACTGTCATACGTTGGCTATGCACAGCCATCCTCACCCCTTGTTACATCATCCTATTACTCAAATCTGCTGCCTCTTGACCAATTTGAACTTGCAAGACATGCAGCAGGACAAGATGTACCTTCAGCTTATACAGCTCCTGCAAACCCTTCCTGACAGCCAGATCCCCTAGTGGAAAGACATCTGGCCTGCCAAGGTGAAACATCGCAAACATGTCGACGGTCCATCGCCCTGCAAGCACAGCATTGCTTTCAAGCAAGCAACCATCTTGCTGAAGCTAGCTTGTCCAGCAAGTGCATAGTGCCATCCCATATTGCCATGCCATCCTTCCTTTGCAGCTACAGTCATGATACGTCTGCTGATCCCTGAACGGAAGATCTGTAGTTCTGCTTGTCTGACATCTGCTTGTTCATTACAAGAGACATCTGCAACTTGTTGTGCATGATCATGACGCCGAGCATGTCATGCTTGCATGGCTGTGTACGGTATGCAAAGGCCTCTTACCTATGCCTTTGACTTTTGTCAATTCTGCAACTAAATTGTCATCGTCCATGGTGGCAATCTTCGCATCACTCAACTGGCCAGACTGAAAGTGCTTTGCCAAATCCAAGACATAGCCGGCCTGCAGCTCACACAATCACCATTGACTTCCTATGGTGTATACATGCCATGTGGACATGTTCATGTTGCAAGTCAATGTGGTTCATGAAGATTACCAACACTTGTAGTGTGTTTCCGTCGAGGAGCTGTTTAGTAAGTTGACATGCTCTGCACATGAGCTACATAGTAGCAACGACCCTGACTGGACTGAAAGCAGGCACAAGCAACAGATGCCAGCGACACTTGCATCATTTGTGTAATATGACTGATGTCTGACACCACATGGGCGCTAAGACAGCGCATTGTGCTCCAGTTTTCTAAAATTGAGCCCATGGATGGTCAAGCAGCTCTTCTTTTTCTCATACCTTGGCGTAGGAAAGGCCAACTCCCCTTAGCTGCTCTTTGTCCAGCGCCAAAACAGCCTCTGGAGTTGCAAACTCTTCACACTGTATCAGCACACCACTCTGTTCCTAACGACAGCCAATAGCTAAGCAATTGCAAAACATCATCTACAGGGCAAAAACAGCAGGCCTGACCTGACACAGTGCCATGAAGCGGCCCTGTATCACGCTGGCTGCCTTCACTGCTAACTGCTGTGATAGGATGCTGCGAGCTAAGCTGTTGAACATGTTGGTGAAGCCTTTGGCTAAGAGCCTGTCTGGTACCCCATGCTGCTCTATAATTGGTGCCAGAGCTGCAACAAACCACATGGCCATCTGATCAGCCTTCAGCAGGTGCATACTGGAGTGCAGGTGCTCATTTCAGTTGCTAAGCATGTGACGAGTGCTGAGCAACAAGTGCTGAGCAAACAACCCCCCTCAAACAAGATGACTTCTGATCACCATTGATTGACTTGTTACAGACAAGTACCTGCATCCCTCTGGGCCAGCAGCCTTGCTGCTGCAGCCATACTGTCTTTTGTCCAGCAGTGAAGGACATTGGGGTCCGCAGGAACATCTGCAGGGGTGCTGGCCGGAACCCCAGAGGGTTGTGATGCTATTGCAGGTACTGCGGTGAAGGTGGTGTCAGCTGAGCTACTAGTTTGTGCTGATTGAGCACCATCATCTTCTTCAGCTGTGTCAGTAAGTCCTCTACGCTTGGCTTTGGCAGGAGTGATTTTCCTCCTCTTATTTGCAGGTAGAGGTGTGGTGTCACCAGCCTGGTGGGTATTGAGTGTCCTCTTGTCGGCTGTACGAGATCTGGTCACAACTCTGTCAAACACTTGCTTTCTCTGTCTCAACGTGTCCATTGCTGGACCAGGAATAGTAGCAGTGAAAAACCCTCGGAATCGGGCAACACAAGCTGAGGTAGCCGTCAACGGAAACACGTGTCTCAAGTACCGGACTTGCAGCATGCCCTACATGCAACAAAACGCTGCAAGGATGCCAACGCGTCGCTCACTTTTGCACCAAAGACAACAGCTGTGTGTTTGACCAAGCAGCGATGACTAACGAATCTGACTGGATTGCAGTGCGCTGAAAAGAACATGGCGATCCCGACGCTGCGTATGACCCTCATCTTCGACAGCTGACGGCGGCCAAACGGGTGCACCATAATCATGTCACGAAAAGAGACTGCTGGCACCCATCGAGCGAACACACAGTCAACGGCTGGAACCTGGTTTCAAGGCATGCACTGATCAGCCCATAACAGCTTCGTGTTTTTCGTGAAGGTCAGACACAACGCAAAATTGAGCGCAACAATCTCGCAGTGCAGGCAAGCGTTTGCCCTTGTATGGGGTCGTAGGGGCCACCTTTTTGTTGGGTGGGTATGTGTTCTTTTTCAACAGCGCCAATATACCAGAGAATAGCAAAACGCAGAAGCTGCCTGGAGCAGAATCAAAGACAGAAGGCAAAGGTGCGTGTCTTGGGCTCCTCTGTTGCTGGCTGGCTTGCGCTGTCATGAGCATGCTGCTGACTGAGTGCACCCCAGGACGTGTTGCTGTGCCTGTGCAGAGTATTCGGAGAACCAACCTACACGTAAGCTGATGCAAGCAGCAGGCAAGAAGGAGGGAGATGCAAACATCTTTCCCAGTGAGTCGGCACACAGCTTTCTTGATAAGCTTGCCAGCATCTACGCTTTTGCTATGCACACCTTTGCTTGTCTGCAGATAAAGATGCTGGGAAGAAAATGAGCGACGCAAAAGATAAATGAAAGAACAGCATAATGGGCAGCTGGCTGTTACATACAGTGCACAGCCTCTGGGCAACTGTTGTTCCATCTTGGTAGCAGAACGCATGAGTCTCACAAGCTTGCCAGGAGATAAGTAAGATCAGCTTTCCCCAACAAGTCAGGCCCTTAGGGGCATCCGGAATGATGATGCCAGCAATCGCCTCTAAAAGAGACATGTGTTTGGAGCATATCAACATTCGAATCTGCAAAGTTCTTGCAGGGTTGACATCTCTGAACGAGCTGCTGTGGTCTGAAGTCAACGTTGATAAGTAAACTTGATGTAGGCTGCCATTTAATGTAAGGTGCTCACTGCAAAATGCAAGCACTTGCGAACTGCTGATCAGGCGAAGCCGTCTTTGTAATCAGGTATTGTGGTAAGGTTGTGATCATGTGTGTGACATGTACAAATGCTTGCTTTTCATGGGCTGATTTGGCGTTTTGGCATGGCCATGTTGTACATATGCATGCTGCCACAGGGCATGCACAGGTTTTCAGTCTCTGCCTGTGCTGACATAAGTACTCATCATGGAATGCATGCAATATTGCATGCTGCTTGCATGGTTAACCAGCATTCTGCATTTTCATGTGGTGACTGCCATGTTAGTCCAAGGCTTGCACCTTCGCCGGGAGCATCCTTCGGGCCGGCGTCAAGGCAAGCTTCCATTTTTGGCAGGGCGATTTTGACCTCAACGGCCCTGTAGGGGCGGGCTCAAATGCCTCATGCTGTTGCATGTCAGACTTGGTTCGATAAGTGGGCCCCGCCGCTGCATCCCAGCCAACCACCTGGCATTGATGTCAAAGCCAAGGTTGCGCAATTGTGGATAGCAGGGCCCTTTGCTGCGCCGGTCAGACGCTGCAGTCCCTGACTGAGCTTGTCGGCGGCACTGGTCTCTTCAGAAACCCACACAGCTTCCCAAACAGCAGCCCGAGGTGGCCAGCTGCTGTTGTCATACCCGCTGTCGCTCGGAAAGCAGCGAGGCCTCGCCTGCCAGCTATACAAGAAGCCGGGCGTTATGCGCCGAGCTATATGCATTGCCGGGCCGGTATTGGTAGCGGCGGCTTTGCTAGTTTCGGCCTCAGCTCAAAGTCCGGTGAGCTCGACGAGCAATATAGATGAGGCAGGCCGGCCCTTGCCTCTGTAGAGGCCTTGCTTGACATGCCGTGTGCTGCAGCCTGTGGACACAACGCACTTTGCGATAGTTGGGCCAGACAATAATTTTCAAGTGGGCTGTGAAACCTTCTGGCCCGCAATCTTCAACCAGTAAGCTTGCAACAGCACGTGTGTAAACATTCACTGTGCGTGATATGGCCTGCAAACAAACATCAGCCACAGCTGTCATACTTATGAATGCCAAAATCCGTCGTCTGATGACACATGACTTGCACAGCGCTGTGCTAGCTTACCCTGCCTTCTGACATATTTCAGCTAGCCGCATTTGCTTCACCTTATTCTGTTTGGGTTTGATACTCAATGCCAGGTAAGAAAACCGCACATTGCATCAATGTGCAGCTTGACATTCATGGCCCAGTTTGCTTTTGTGCACTCTAGAGATCTGTCTCAAGAGCAGTTTTGGTGTGCAGATGGGAGGTGCTAGAGGCAGCCACAGGTGCACCAGTCCTCTTTGCTGCCTCACTGCCTGCCAACACATCAGGCCCACAGGTGCGCACTTACACCTGTTTTGCTCACTGTTTTGCTCACTGTTTGGCATCTGCTGTCAAGCAGCTTGCACACTACATTGCCAACATGCCATTTAAGATTGCATTTGCCAAGCTGAGGTCAAGCTTCTGCGCTGGAGTCATTAGCCTATTGAATGCCAATCATGTCACGCTGTCACTTCACACTTCAATTGCTGTATGTGTGGAGCTTCTTCTGACAATGTTTTAGTGGCCCAAACGCAATTGGAAGCACAGTTCACCGACTAAATTGACCTGTACCTGACATGCCTGCAGCAGCTTTCAACAATGGTCATGTATGACATGCAGCTGGTGAGGAGCTACATGGACACTGCTGTCGCCAACAATCTGAATGTGATGCGCATTTGGGCTCAGACTGTGGGCTTCAACCGCGCCCCTTTTCAGACCTCACCCGGAGTGTACAATGAGAACATCTTCAGAGGGCTGGACTACACTCTGGATCAGGCCAGACAGCGCAACCTGAAGGCAAGAATCTTGTGCCTTGTTTCAATGCCCAAATGCTGTGCCATACAGGCTGCAGCTTACACGCCTGAGAGCAGCTGCTCAAGCGTCTGTTGACTCTTTATGATTTCTGTGTAGTCAGTTGCAGAGTTGCCTGCAGTTGCAAGCTGCAGACCTTGCTGTTTCCTCCACAACTTAAATTGCAGGCTGGATCAAAGTCCGATTGTCATTCCACCATGACGCAGCCTTGGGACCAGACATCAAGCCTTGAGACCAGACATCAAGCCTTGGGACCAGACAGCAAGCCTCGGGACCAGACATCAGGCCTTGGGACCAGACATCAAGCAGGTCTGCCCTAAAATGCCATCATTGGCATGATGCTATACACCTGGCCTGTGCAGGTGATCATGGCCTTTGTAGATAACTGGGTGGAAGGCGTGGATCAGTATGTGGGCTGGGCTGGTTTGTCAGACCATGTCAGCTTCTTCACAGACCCAAAGGTGATGCAGCTGTACAAGAACAATGTACAGGTGTTGACCAGCAGAGTGAACACCATCAATGGGCGCAAGTACAGCGAGGATCCAACCATTTTTGCCTGGGATCTGATCAATGAGCCCAGATGCAACAGTGACTGCCCTGCTGGCACCATCTCGGTAAGCACTGGCTGTTCAGACCAAATCATATGACCAGACCAAATCATATGTACTCACCATTGAGGGGCTTGACATTGGCAGTTTGAACGCAGACCTGCATGCTGCAAATCTTCAATTTGCATGCTGCCTGCTGCTGTATTGGATCCAACAATGTTGTTGCTGCAATTTTCAAAGAGCAGTATCCAACCTGCTTTGAACATCTTCTCTGTGCATGTGTTGTGGTGTCTTCCCAAGCTTCATAGCTATAGTGACGCAGACATTGCAGTCTGTCGTTTGTACTGCCGCATCAATGAGCACAAGCAGATCCATGTTGCTGATGCTATTTTGTGACACAGGGATGGGTCACAGAAATGGCTGCATATGTGAAGAGCCTAGACCCCAATCACCTGCTGACAGTTGGGGAGGAAGGTTTCTACACATCCACCACAAATCAGACCTACTGCAACCCCTCCTCAAGTGCACGTGGGTGACTGACTGAGTCACCTCAAACACTGAGGCAGCTTATTGAGTTCTGCGCATGTGCTCAAACTAAAGTGAAAATGCATTACTGCCATGTACCAGCTTCTGAGTTCCTGTGCGTTTTGCTGCACCTCTACCACATGCTCTTGCCAAACATGTACAGCAGAGTGTGACCCACATCTTCATTTTGCTTGTTTCGGCCTCGACATAGTGCATCTATACAGCCATCTGTTGTGATGAATACAGTACACAACGCGCAAGTTCTGCACCATTGGCACATGATGTGACATGGTAAGCCATGCTGTGTTGATTGCATGCAGCTGGGTGGGTGAGCTGGGTGCCAGCCACAGGGCAAGATGCTGTTGCAGACCACGCCTCCCCAGACATCGACTTCATTGCCTTCCACTCCTGGATTGACAACTGGCAGCCAGGCGTAAGTCAAAGGCCCCCCACACATACCACACCAAAATGAAGCGTATTGTGCATGCTGTCCAAGCCACACATATAAAACGAGGAAGAGGTTCTGTGCATTTGTCAACTTCAATCACACGGCTTGACTAAACAGTGTGCTTGCTGGTACCATGGCAATGGCAGCTTATGGAGTTGAACAAGCTTAGAATATGCAGGCGCCGTGAACAGCTTATATTGCAGTTTGGTGCCTGTTATTTCCATAAGCTGTCATGGACATAGTCAACATCTGCTGAGCACTCTTTGTTTGCACGACATGTCTGCTACCTGCTCTGACAAGCTTCAGCTGAACCATGACGTTGCATGCAGAATGTGAGTGAAGTGTTTCAGAGGAACTGGATTGAGTGCCATGCCAACGATGGGATCCAGCTGAACAAGCCGGTGAGCAAGCCTGTGCATTTGTCACTTTCATCCTTGCTCCCGTCTATGAACATGCGATGTCTATGCAAGCTGCTGCTTGAACCGTGAACCAAGATAGCACAACAATGTGCAGCTTACCAAAACTCTTCTTCTTTGGTATACACTTGTAGCTGTATTGATGCACCTATTAATATTACACATTTTCATATTTAAAATGACTCATATCACATCTGAAAGGGGTGAACGACACTATAGAAATTAGGGACGGCACATGGAGCTGTGCCGTCTGTGCACACATCTGGATGCTGACCATGCAAGCTGCCATCTGACTGCCAATGGGTGCATGATCTGTACTATCTGCCTGTTGGGTATGCTCCAGACCTGACCTCAAAGACTTACCATGATGGGTGACACAGTGCTGCCATTGCTGCCACAGGTGATTCTGGAGGAGTTTGGCAAGTTCATCAATGCCACTGTGGGAGCAGACATGAATCAGCGCAACCAGTACTATGGCATCATCTTTGATGAAATCAACAAGCTGACTGATGCTGGCAAGCCCATCAAGGTGAGCCTCCTATCCAGCAGCATCATTGCATGCATGTATGTGCAGATCAGCGCTTACATGGCATCTGTGCAAGTGTCTTACATGATCAGCTGATGTTCCTGGATGTTCCTGGATGTTCACTGCATGGAATGCGTCACAACAGCAGATACATTCCCGGCTGAACCAATATCAGCCTACAAGGCACTTTAGCAACAACTTTTGCTGACTGCCTATCCTGCTTACAACACCAGACCAAACTTGTCAGCTGGACAGGGTTGACAACTCAAGCACATGACTAAACCTTACGAGCAAGCTAATGTCATTCACACATGATGTTTAGATTGCACTGTACAAACAGCACAGCGCCGGGGCGCTTGTCACAGCTTTCTGATGCACAGGGAGTGGGTTTCTGGACTATTTATGAGCCCGGCCAAAACGCCCCAGCCTCCGAAGGAGGGGGCAGGGGGGTATACGGCATCTACCCTACTGATGACACCTTTGGCCTGATCAAGCAGGAGGCTCAGTCACTCAATGCTCGAGCTGCGTCTGTGCCTGGGTGTAATGCCACTGCTCACACAGCTCCTGCAGTCACCACCAAGGACTGCACCTCAACCCAAGTCAAAGGCTTGGTGGGCACTGGGTGAGTAGTTCTGCATACTGTTTTGCAATCACACAAAGAGGATACTCACTAAAAGCATAGATCTAGCAGTACCCACTAAGATTATGATATGGGTGCGATCAAGTCAACTTGGTACATGTGCATTACTGTTGGGATGTGGCGGGTTGCAACTCAATTTCTCATGCTACTGCACTAGAAGCAACACAGCTTGTTACTCCTGTCGTGAGCTGCTGTAGTCTCGTCCCAAATCTGCAGAGCTTGAGCCCACAAGTGCTTCAGGATCATGTGTGAAAAGGAAGAGAAAAGGCAATGCTGCTGGGCATTCAATATAGAGAAGCTTGAGACTGCGTGCAAAAAGCCCACTTGGTTGAGTGCATGCTCTAAAGTTGTCTGCTGTGCTGTCACTGCTAGCTCATCACATTGTGGTGTGCACGTGCAGATTTGAAGGACCAACGTGTAGCATTGACATCAATGAATGCGTCCGGGGCACTGACAACTGTGCTGCAAATGCTGCTTGCATCAACACTCAAGGTATGTATGGGTGCAACAGCAGTTTCTGCCACACCCTGCAGCAAATGACTGTTACGTGTGCAACAGCAGTTTCTACAACAATGTTGATGTAGATAGCTCAAATGGGTGACTCTGCTTGCTTCATGCTATGATGGCACAATTGGTCAACGTTGTCCACAAACTAATGTACTGTTGGTTGTGTGCCTTTACATGCATGAAGATATGAGCCCAGCAACTTGGTAACCTGTGGAGGTGCGGTGTTCTCTTGAAACCCAGCTTAGCATTGTCAGCAATGTATGCACTGTCCACAGGAGGGTTTCAGTGCCAGTGTTGGCTAGGGTACACAGGGGATGGGGTGTCCAGCTGCACTGCAAGCCCTGCTGTCAATGATCTGCCATCCCAGTACGTGACTGAAGCCACTCAGGGACCCCTCATCTGTGATGTCACGTACCCCATTGATGCCCCAGGGTCGGCATACGACCCCACCCTAATTGCTGGACTGACCATGAACCCACAAGTGGTGAGCTATTCTACAGCAGAGCCGACATAACGCTGTGCATCCTGAGGAAGTCTGTTTTGGATTTTGAGCAGCTCACTGGTCTTGGTTGTTGCTGGTAAATTGCTGGAAGCATAGGCAACCTGTATTGCAGACAGTGTTGCTGCTTAACACAACTGCTGGCTCTCGATACTCAGTGCTGCACACCAACTCGGGCTGCCAACGCATGTTTGGACGCTGTCTGGCATCCCTTGCAGCTGCACTGCCTGTGCAAGCTGCTCTAGGGCTGCTTCACTCGAAGGGCTGCTCCAGTCTGAGGGCTGCTTCAGTCTAAGGGCTGCTTCAGATTAAGGGCTGCTTCAGATTAAGGGCTGCTCCAGTCTAAGGGCTGCTTCGGCCCAAGGGCTGCTCCAGTCCAAGGGCTGCTTCGGTCTAAGGGCTGCTTCCGTCCAAGGGCTGCTGCTGTCCAAGGGCTGCTTCGGTCTAAGGGCTGCTTCAGTCCAAGGGCTGCTTCGGTATAAGGGCTGCTTCAGCTTATGCCAAGTAGTGTGCCAAGTAGTGTGCCAAAGGGGTGCATCACACATGCTTGTGCAGGAGGGGGTGGGCAATGTGGCTCCAGTGTACAGCCCCAACAGCTGCATGGTGGCATGCGAGACAGCTCCTGGCTGTTCAGCCTTTGCCTACAGCCCTCAGGGCATGTCCTGCTTCCTCAAGGGCTGCCCCAGCAATTATACTGTGCAGTGCCCGGTGAGTCAATTTCTCCCTTATCTCTTCAATGATCTGCCTGTTTGCACTTCACCTGGCTTCCGGACCTCTGCATGAGACTGCAGGCAGGCTTCACAGGCCACTGCTTCTGTGTGTCAAGGCTGGTGTTGCACCAGATCTGCCAACACATTGGGCAGCATTGTGTAAACATACTGTTTTGGAAACTCTGTCTGCATTCCCAGTTTCAGATCTCAGTTTTTGCTGCTGTTGTCATGCAGACACCTCCACCAGCAAATGAGCCAGCTCCAGCACCCCCTGCCCCCCCAGCACCCCCTGAGCCCCCGTGCACCAACCCAAACCCCACCCTTTGCCCAGTTGTGAATGCCACCTACTACAGCTATTACCACAAGACACGCTACCAAGATGGTTGCACCTTTGCTGCTGGCAACCCTGGACTCACTCTTGCCCCTGCCCCAACCTCTGGAGAAGTTAAACCTATCTTTGCCCCAGGTACAGTCTTCACAAATACACATCTGCATCACAGATGCAGAAAGCATGCAATTGGCAGCATCGGGTGCCTCCTGTTCTGTGCATTGACTGAGCAGAGTTGTTGCTGTGAGGCATTATGTGTTCTGTGTTATTTGTGCAGTCAACAGCGACTGAGCAGCTGTTGTTGTGAAGCATCATCACAGCAAAGCCGTCCTTGCATCAGCTGTGTTTTTGCTTGTGGGTTTGCGAGGCAGCCCTTCTGCTAACACATGTCGACGTCTGTAAGCTTACTGACAACCCTCACACAACTACATTCAGGTACTTACACGGTAATGACCAGGCCTAGGCCTATAAGCGTGATGGCATGAGATCATGTTGCTTGATTGTGCAGGTACTCCGGTTGCACCTGAGACAGCTGCTGGCAATGATCCCTCCTCCCTTGGAGCAGCGCCTGTGGTCACCTCTGAAGGTCCCTCTACCCCTGTGGATGGCCAGGCCAGCATTGCCAGTGTCCCTACCAGGGCAAGTACACCAGCAACTGCTGCCGGCAATGAACCTCTGCCAGGTCCTGATGGACCAGTTCCGGGAACAAATGCAACTACCGTCACGAACGGAACTGCCTTGCCAAACGCTGGTGGCAACTTGACTGCTGGCAATATAACGAGCAGCGTTATGACAGCTGGGCGCTAGAATGCTCACTCAGATGGTGACATGCTTGAGTAATGGGTTGAAATGGTACTGTGAATGCATACAGCTGCATTGATGCTACAGCACATTTACTATATTACTTAAGGAATTGCCCAGTGGTCCAGACCTTGTTGTTAGCCGGTGAGGAAGCTTGGGGCCAGCATTCGGTTGCAAGTTTGTGCACTCAAGCCCAGCCAATTATGATGATCCGGAACCCCGGGCGTTGCCATGCCATATGGTTTGCACGTCTTTTGAAATGTGTTTCTCAAGACCTCTAGACACTATCTTCTGATTGTGATGCTCAGCATGGTCTGCGCGTGCTGGCAAAGCTGTGTCTTAAGCTAAGTCTTGTCTAAGTGACTATCATAGTATTCTTGAATATGCAGCACAGGTTGTTGCAAGGCAACTTGGAACTAATATTATATTCCGAGGATCCAACCTGTAATCATATACAATTTCTGGATGAAGGCACGATATTCATGATACAAGAGCCAATGAAGCAGTCTGCCTTTTCAAGTTGGTTTGACTGGCTGGTGCATGGAGAAGAGTATGGTCAGGCCCATGATCAATATTGCTGGATGTCTGACAGAATTGTGCTGCATGGTGGAAGTAAGCTTACTAAGTGATAACTTGATCAGCTGATGACACTGTGCCGGTATGTGAACCCCTTCAGGGTGTGCTGCCATCTGGAAGCATGCAGGTTCCTACTCGTTTAACAACTGGTCCTTGTAGAACAAAGGCTAACAACATTTACATAATTGTTCGCATCTGTGTTGCACGCCTCACCTGTCAGGCATCATAGCGCCCTGAGCTTCATTGTAGGCATGAATAGAATGGCCTGCCGTGCTGATGAAAAGACAGATATAAATCATGAGTTCGGTCAGAACCACAGAACAAATATACACCTAACGCAATCATGCCTGACACTGCCTTGCTGATAGTTGTCTTGTCAGACAGAATAATAATAAAGGCTGGCCCTGCAAAAACAATTGGCTTGTCGGGCTTTGCTGCCCAGCTGCACCCTCTGCGAATTTGTAAAGCTGCACCTTCCACATGCCATACAGCCTGTTATGACAAGTAAGCACTCCAGCGTAAAGACAATCTTAAACATGCATATCTGGTGAGTTTCTGAGACGGAACAACCACAACGTTTCAGACTCAGCTGTCATTCACTACCAATTGAGACAGGCAGACATAGACCACCTATTCCTAGATCATCTAGACTTTGCCCACATTGTCCCCTAGCTAGTGTTGGAGATGAATATCATCTTGTCTTTGAGTGTCCAATTTTCCAGCCACTCAGAGACAAGTATCACACTCTTTTCAGTTCCCGAACCTCTTCAATGCGATCCTTCTTTGCCCAGAAGGAGCGCTTGATTGTACAAATTCATTTCAGACTGTTTAGACAAGATAAACACTTAGTACTGATGATCTGACCAGCTTACTGACAACCCTGGCACATCTGTACAGCAGCAGTCAAAAGTCTGCATCCAAACATTTGCATTGCTGTACATTGCAGCATTCCTTTGCATCCCCAACTGCCTTGGTATCATGAGTCAGCTCATATTACTAGTACGAACTGTTGTGCCAAGCAAGGACTGGTTTTGGATACAGACTTTTGACGACCACTGTACAACCTAGTTGGTTGGCTGAAGATGTAAAATCCTCTCTCTCACAAACATCACAGGATGCACACAAAGTCTTCGTCGGAAGTGTAACCTTGCTTGCCAAGCACGGTACCAGTACATTTCCTTGATCTGCTCCTTCATTTGCTTTTGCGGGTATCTGCGACCGGAAGTGCACTGCAGAAGTGCGTCGTGCTTGGGCCAGACTTGGAGTGGCCACCATGGAAGTCAACGGGAGTGCTGCACACACAGCAAGCCTTTCGCCCGGGACTTGCTCTGAAGGCGGCAGATTCGTCAGGTACCCTTGTATGCTCACAGGTGTCTTACATGAGACATTTGTTGTGTCATTTTGGCCTGCAACGCTAGCAAACTAGCGCTGCTATGTTATCATTTTAAGATGGACGTATACAGCTGCAAGGAACAGTAGACTCATCTTGCATTGCAGGCACACTGTACCTATGACTGCGTCACAAGATGGCACTCAGTCAGCAGCAGTAGCCCTCATAGATGTCTTGCATCAAGCACCAAGGCTGCTGGAGGTCCTTACTCAAGACTCCTGGAAGGCTCTGTCAGCAGCTAGCAAGAGCTTGAATGAGACAGTTCACAGTCTGGTCACCATCATCACCATTGAGCATCTAGAAGACATTCCTCTGCTGGCAAAAGGCAGCTGGCCTCACCTCAGCATGGTGATCTTGCCCAAGCAAAGAGATGCTCGCCCAGACATTGGAGCGTTGAGACACAGGTGGCAGTTGCTGGCATGTGTATCTTTGGGAGAGAGGGGTTTTGGCCTTGGCCTTGGCACCACAGATGTAGCGGTACTCCTGTCTTCGCAGCAATCACGATACACCACACTTGACAACACAGAGCTAGCTGTCAGGCCTCTTGAGCACCTACTGAGCAGCAAATGGTCTGAATCACAGAGCCTCTGTCTGCACCAGGTCCAGGAGACTGTGGTAGGCACAGCAGTGATGAAACAGCTCAGCAAGGGCAGATGGCAGTGCTTGTCACACTTCGAACTCTGCGGCAAGCAGCTTGATGTTGCCAATATTCTCCTACTGTTCAAAAGCAAGTGGGCAGAACTGCACCAGCTCAAGCTGATGTTGAGCAACCTTGATGCCACGGTCATAGCACAGCTGAGCACAGATGGCTGGCCTAGCTTGAAACACTTGCAGCTCACATACTGTGCTATCCCAGATGCTGACGCCATCTTACATCTTGCAACATTGAATTTGCCACAACTGGCATATCTTTATTCCACAGAAACACGCATTACTCCAGCAACGGTCCAGCAGCTGAGCCAAGCCCCGTTAGTGAAGCTGATATCTCTATTCCTGCAAAGTGCTGGACTGGGTGCCACAGCTTTGCTAAACTTTGCACAGGCAGACTGGTCACGGCTAAAGTACTTGGACTTGTCTCAGAACTGCAGAATGGGTGCAGCGGCCATCCGACACCTTGTCCAGGCGCAACTTCCAGGCCTTCGAGGCCTGGGTTTGTCAGAGTGTGGACTGGACGATTTAGCAATACAGTGTTTAATTGAGGGAGCCTGGCCCATACTGCAGAACCTAGACCTCTCGACCAATCACCTTGACACAAGAGCACTGAAATATTTGGCCAAGGGCAATTGGGCGTCGCTTAAGCATTTGACACTGATAAATAATGATTATGACACTCAAGCAATTGAGGTACTCATGAAAGGCAACTGGCATTCCCTGACGTGCTTGTCTATTGACTTGGCAGCTCTGAACACAGTGAATGCTGGCATGCTTCAAATCGGACCACAACAGCTCCTTGAGTGTCAAAGAGCAAAGGAGCAAAATTCCACTCCTTGTAGCACGGGGCTTCTGCGGAACTACACTGATGCTCACACACCTTCAACAGTCAGGAGCTTGTGGCCACATCTGCAAAAAAAAAATGTGTTTGCTTGGGCTGGAGCATGATATGCATATGTTGTCTTCTGTGTACCTGTGTTTGAAAACATCACCATTATCCTGGCCAACCCATCTTAGTATGTGATTCATGCTCTTTTACAAATAGCTGTACTGTGTCATCAGATGCTGCAAGCTTAAGCTACGAACTTCACAGCTTGCAGCACCTTCAAGGTTTTTGAAATCACATATCGTGAATGATTCTGCAACACGTCAATTTAAGGTTGCGCCAAGCATTAAACGCGTTTTGGAATCCAGCAGTCTTTGGCGCATTGTGAAATGCCTACGTGAGCATGGTTGACTTTGCCAGTCAACTTGACAATGTTGTCCCCTAAGAGAGTCTCAGACTTGCATTCGGGGTTTGTATAAACTAGCTTGTGACTGATCAGTGGCTGATTTCGTAATGTGCTGTACGTGAACCATGCTGTGTTCCAACGACCTCAATCCAAACTACTGTCCGTAAACGTTTCCTGGTGTAGGAATGACGTTTCTGAACAGATGTTTCGGGATTGAGAAGGAGCTGAAGTCTCTCAGTGCATGCTGCAGGCCCCTCCCCCCCGGCCCCGGTGGGGCCTGCTCCTACTCCCCGGGGTAATTCTGGCAGGTCATCCAGCATGCTCACGTCGATATGTGTTCAAGCAATGACGCCGCGTCTGACCCAAATGTCGTCACAGTTGCAGCGCATCTACACAGGCAGGTAGACAACAAAACCATTGCCGAATCGCGACAGGCAAGAACAGGGGACCTCCTTGTTACATGTCTTATTTTGGCCTGCTATATGCGGTGGCAGCCTATGTCTGGGAGGCGACCAAGAAATGTCTTGTCGCCATTTTACGAGCCGGGCCAATTCCAAAGCATCTTGCCTTTATCATGGATGGCAACAGACGATTTGCAACAAAGCAAGGCTTGCAGACCATCACAGGCCACCAGCAAGGCTATCTCAAGGTGCCATTGGCTGTCGCTCCCGCGTATTCCTCCTAATGGTTGTCTATACGTCATGCCAGACCCATGTCGCGTTTTGCAGCTTTTGGACGCTCTGCAATGGTGCCTAGACTTGGGTGTTGAGGCAATCACAGTGTATGCTTTCAGCATAGACAACTTTCGCCGGGACCCGCATGAGGTTGCGGCTCTGATGTGTTTGGCAGAAGAAAAGCTACTCGACCTTCTCTGTGTACGTTTTAAACCTTTGCTGTTGTGGCCAAGTTTGCTGAAGCTATACAGTGACTAACCCCTGTCTCAAAACCTGCTATGGCATCTGCAGCATGAAGACATTATTGATACAAACAAGGTCCAAGTCTGTGTCATTGGCAATCTGAGCTTGCTGCCTGCAAGAGTGCAACAGGCAGCCAATCAAGTCATGGCAGCAACCTCCCATCATCAGCAATGTCGCCTCAACATATGCATGGCATACACGTAAGGATGGATGCTCAGCTGCTTTGATAGAAAGCCTTCAGAAGTAACAATGCCATGGCCTCGTTATGTGTGTGTCTTGCTGCTCCATTGCATAGTGCATGCTGTTTATGCTGCGGCACTCTTGACATCTGTGTGTTACAAGGCACATTGGCCAGGACTTGTGTGATGTATACAACATGTTGCAGGTCCAGACAAGAAATGGCACAGGCTGTACACTCTGTTCATCAGCAGGTGGCTGAAGGTAGCATTGCAGCAGCAGACGTGACAGCAGACACGATTGAGCAGGAGCTGTACACACAGGTATGGCTGTTCATGCTGACCTGCGTCCCCTCACACTTGCTTGGTGGTCCAAACGAGACTGTTGGTATTCCGCTCTGCTTGCACAGCTTCATTGGATCAGTTGGATCAGGAGTTGGATCAGACACATTTCTGCAGGGATGCCCGCCAGTGGATCTACTGATTCGCACCTCTGGGGAGCATCGCCTCAGTGACTTCATGCTATGGCAGAGCCGTTATGCTCAGCTGGTGTTCAGCAATACATTGTGGCCAGATTACTCCTTCTGGGATCTGCTGCAAGCCTTGGTGCAGTATCAGCGCAGTTACCCTGACTTGGAAAAGATTCAGCAGATGGCCAAAGCATCTCAAGCAAGAGTGTCTGAGGATGTCATGACAAAGTCAAGCACAGTATTGCAAAACAGTAAAGCCTTACACGGGCTCATTGACAGTAAAGCACTCTCAGGCAGTGCTGCTGCTGATGCTGATTTGGAGGCTGACACTGGCAAAGCAAGCAGTGACAGAATGTCGGTGGCCAGCACAACAGATGCGACTGATGTTGACACATCCGACAGCTCAGCAAGCTCAGAATCCAGGCCAGCGTCGCCTGTCTGTGTCTCAAGGGGCAGCAGTCCACCACGACTGGAATCCAGTACAACACTGCTACAACACAGGGAAGGTGATAAGCTAGACTGCCTCAAGAAGCGCCAAGAGGCTGCAGACTGTTGGCATGGCATCGAGCATCAGCAGTCACAGGCCTATGCTGATAAGGCTGGTGACGAAGGTGACCAATTAAGTAGGGACACACGCCAGGAGCCAGATATCAATGGGCAATCAGATGAGCAAGGCTCATCACAACACACTACAAGTGCTGCGGTCAAGATCAAGGACGGCCAAAGTGTGCTGCACTCAAGAAAGCTGCATGCAGGGGCAGGATGTGAACATGCCCTGCCCACACGTCTGAATAGGCGGAAACCTTGTTGCGCACAAATTGACAGTGCGGACTGATGGCTTTCTGCCTGGAAATGGTTAGTGGGGTCTTGCCTCGTTGTTTTGTTGCTCCCCATTTGTCTTCTATCAGGGACCTGTATTTTCTATTCCGTTTTGTCTTAGCAATGCCATCTACGATTTTCTCATAAGACACGCATATACATATAACAGCAATCTTGCTTGCGTCGTATGACCAAGGCCTTCAAGGGTCTTGCGCCTGGGAGATATATTCATCAAAGTTGATCTGCTTCGTATGAAGTGTGTTGGTACATCTGATGGACAACTGTTCATGCGCTGTGCATGCTATATGCACGTTACCTGTTAGCTCGTGTGCACTAGGAGGCAAAGAATTGATCAGCCAACAGCCATGACCGACCAGCTATAAGCTGAACACCATGTGGCCCACCAACTGTATATGCAAGTACAGAGATGTGGTGTCAAGAGCTGCCACGCAGACTGTTGTTGGAACAATCAAGTAAGTTCTGAATCAGCTAATTGTGATAACTCATATGCCAAACCATGCTATTGCTAAACAAGTTGAGCTGTTCAAGTTAGTACAGAGCTGTACAGTATGCTCGAGTCTGTGCCTGTCAGGCTCACTGGACGGACAGAGGTCACAAGAATACGTTTACGACCTTCCCAAAAAGTTCTGCTCACAGACTGCTCAAGTTCAGTTAGCTTGCCAAACTCTGCACGTGTATTGCATATGCATACCTTAGGAATTGAACACCACACAAACAAAGAAAGCAGTGAATCGCATTTCAAGTCAAAAGAAATGTGGAAAAAATGGCCTATCTCATTGCCTGTTCACTTGAAAACAGCACACAAAAGTGCTATAAATTACAGCAGCCACAACCACCACTCCAGCAGAGGAATACATGAGGACAGGGAAGTCTTGTGGGCTCCAAAAGACTGATCCTGCTACAAACGAAAGGCTCTGAAAAAAGTTCTGTAGGCTGCTCTGCACTCCGTTCACAACCCCTGCACAGGGTTGCACAAAATGAGTTGCATGCATGCAAGCAAGCTTGATCTATTTTGAGAGCAGTGTCTGTCAGTGGGATTGTATGTTGATGGCAGGTTCAGCATGTCTCGCTGTATGTCCAGCACAAAATGTATTCTTGCTGCTGACCTGCAAGGGCATCATAGTCTGTGTGCATGAAGCACATCACACTGATGGCAAAGTGCACTGCTTGATCACATGTGGTAATGTCTGTCATATCACTGCTGCAGTAAGCCTACCTATGTCTTCAGCAGGCACCCACTCCTGAAGCATCTGTGAGACACTCAGGTCAAACAGCCACAAGCCAAAGCGTGAGGCGACAAGGCCACCTAGCAGCACATGTGATGTGGTGGAAGCTGGCAGGCGGGCTCCAAGCTGAGTCAGCCACACCGGCACAACAGCAATCACCAATGAGATAGCCTGCCACCAAATGCCCAGCACCCCACTTGCTTTGAGCCCTGCGTCAGAAGTACACTGCAATATAAGATGCTGCTGCTAACAACTTTGTGCCTGCCTGCCTGCCTGCTCACGGTGAGCAATGTGTTTGATAACGAAAGACTTCTATGCTGACAGAGCTTTGGACGACACAGTTGGTGAGTCTCAAGGCTGTCTCACTGCCCAACCTGCAAGCCTGGGATTCGATGTCACCATGACTATAGTATTCCAGCGCACAAGTGCTGTCAGGCAGGAGCTTGCAAGTGTGTGCGATGTGCAACTTTGAGGGTGTGAACCACAACCATAGCAGGCAGGAGACATTTCTGGAACCTGGCAGCGCAGCACAAAGCAGCCAGCAGTGCTGTAGAAAAGCTGCTGAATGCTGTTACAACATCCAACTGTTCACGCAAAAACCATGGCGGTGCGCCCAAGCAGTGCAGGGCAATAGCATAGCACTGCAGAGGCACCTGTTCTTTTGTGAATGGTAGGAAACACAACAGTGGATAACAAGCCAGAAACAGCTCCTGCTCCGCGATACAGACTGAGCTCTGCTTCGGTCATGCCCTGCCACTTCAAGTAGGCGGTCATCAGCAGTCCCAGGGACAGCACGGTCAGGTACAGTAGGGCAAGGGCAAGGGCTGCAGGCCACAGCCTCTGCTGGAAGTATATGCCCCAGCCTCCCTCTCTGAGACGAAGCAGAAGACTGCTTGCATGAGTGGGCTCTGCTTTGACATTGGGCTGTTTAGGTGTCCTGTGCAAAAGCAAAGCTTCAAGTCAGCCTTTGAGCTGCAGGGTGTTCTTGGGTCATGCTGGGGTAGGCAATGAGTGACAAGAGTATGAACGTGCAGTAAAAGTGATATGTTGAGCACAACAGTGACCTAAAATAACGATATGCACTTGCTTAGAACCCACTCATGGTGAGTTGCTGAGTAACAATGAAGCCAGCAGTCAGATGCCAGCAATACTTATCAGCTGCTGAGCACTTCACAACCACGTATGTATTCCATTTACATGCACGCTACAGAGTATGACACATCATGCATGGACAAGACCACTGCAATGTTCAGTCATGACCTCCGGCGCTTTGACATCTTGCTGACACAGCGTTCAGCATGTTGCTAAGGTCCACATTCTACATGCTTAGGCCTTGCGGCATTCATGGAACATGTGCCAACCTGCAGACCTAAGCAACAGAGAGGCACGCTGCGCACAGACCAGCATGTAGCATTCTGGTGCCCAGGCTGCCAGATTCCAGGCAGCAATGGCCACGATTGCTGTGGTGATGCTGGTATAGGTCATCAAGAAACCCGCAGCTATAGGTGCCAGCAGCAAGCATGTCAGATCAATGGCTCTCATGCCTGCACTGTTAAAGACGCCGCTGGAAGACAACTTTGTCCATGTTGGCAAGGCAGTACACAATGTAGTCCAATTGCGGGAGGAACCAAGCCCGCAACAAGTTGCAGTGAGCTTGATGCAATTTGGCAACTCTTTCAGTTTGCAATGAAGTGTACAAGTCGACTCATTATCGAATTAGGCTATGTATGGCATGATGTGAAGCTGGCAGGAATTGGAATCCTGTGAGGGTGCAGGAAGCGTCAGAGATCACGTAAGGCAACAGCTTACCAGAGTTCAGCTTTGCAAGCACCGCTGAGTCTCCTTTGCATAAAACAACTGTCCATTCCTTCTCTACTGACAGAGATGAGCCTTGTGCTCCCACACTGCTGATGCTGCCAATGCCTATTGTACAGATTGCGCCTGCCCAAAACCAGGCTGATCCCTCTGCTGAGTGAAGGCTGATCAAAGCACACAAAGCCGATAGGGCCACAGCGGTGTTCTGCAAAACGTACATGCTGCAGGCTGCCTTCAGTCGCCCACTCCTGTGATTAGCAAATCGTTGACAAACAAGGAAGCAAGGCTCCGGCAAGTAGTCGCCTTGCAGGAGTGTCAGATCACTTGGGGTTGGTACTTGTATCCTGCACACCTGTCGATGTAGCTTCCCACTAGCGATCCGGAGAAAACTTTCGCCAATCCGTCAACAAGTCCAAAGACGGGGACCAGCGCCAGTGACGACGGGTACATTTCCAGCATTATCAGACCGATGGCGAACTCCCACATCCGTTGGCCCCAAGTCGACATCAGATGCGATGAATACAACGACATCTTTGCCATGACAGGACGCTCTGGACTCAACAATTCAGGCGACGCCAGCTGCAAAGAAGTGGCTTCTGAGGACTCAGTGGTCGTTCTGGTCCTCGCCCCTGCTCCTCCGTCATCTGTCAGCAAAGCCTGCTCTTCTGTTGCCTCCATGCCGTCCACTAGGAAAGCAGCGTCTCATCGAGTTGTTGTGGCAAGCTTCATGAACTTATGCTGCTCAAAGAGTATGGAAAAGTGCCTGTGAGTAAGAAGATCAATGCCCAGTCTTCAAGCAATTGTTCTCTGCTGAGTGTAACATGTTGCAGCCTCAATGTCTAGGTATCTAAAATGTTCTAGGTATTGCTTGGGGAGATGGCACAGTACTGATGGCAACAAGTTTGCATGCATATACGTCTGTTTCACCTCAACTATATATCACACGACAGGCCAAGCTCTGTATGATTAGTGTCAATGACTGTATGCCCTAGAATTCAGGCGAGACTGAGTTGTACATACCAAGGGAGACCAACATCAGCTTCCTTTTTAACTAATCTAGTCCAGAAAATCAGGCACAAGGACCTCTTTCACTTCTGCATGTATGCAAGCTGTTTATTATGCAGGTATTCATCACTGCAAGCTTTGTTCAATCTTGGCCAACCTTCTTCCCAAACCAACCCCTCTTAGCCTTGCCCATTTTTGATGGCCGGACAATCTGCTACCCAACAGACGCAGTTGTGCGGGACTACCCGTCCTGGCGGCAAGCTGACACTCACATCAACAATCAGGTGTGCTGTTGTGAGGGCTCTGACAGTAGCTGTAGACTTGAGCGCTTTTGATGGCCCAAGGCTTTTGATAACATGCAACATCTTCCCTGAGCAACTCTGTTGTCTGTTCAGTATAACACATGCTTCTGGATGTTGGTCAAGCAGGAGGGCCTGACAGCAGCTGAGGCATACAAACATCTGCAGGTTTGCACCCTGCTCAGACTGCCCAACTACATTCTGTCTCAGTCATACCGCCCTTGCTAGTGCTGTCACACCTGTCTGACAGCAAAGCTGTTCCCCTGTGAAATCTGCTGCACAGCATGCAGCTGCAAAGATGACCTGAGCCATTGTTAAATTGGCATTGTTCATCCTCCTATTGCCTAAGTCTTGGGCATTGTTGTCTTTGTGTGGCTCGCAATTTGAAAACACCTTGCGGTAAAAGTGCTGAGTGTGCATGCAGGGAACTACAACTGCTGACAAGAATGAACTCCTGTGGAAACACAATGTCAACTATCAGTCCCTCCCAGAACAAATCAAAAAGGTGTGTCAAGTGATGTATTGAAGTTTGTAGCAGGTTGCATGCATGTGGTGCAAAGCTTATGGGTTGCATTCTATTGAAGGGCACTATCATCATCAGAGGAAAGGAGGTCAATACTGTGAAGTACCAGGCAGACGGCACACTCGTCAATCACCAGGTTGTGGTACCTGTGATGCTCCACGAGGACCTTATTGCTGACAAGTTTTGGGAGGGAAACCCCCATGTCCTTGCTTACTTCACATATACATACCAGACTGTGTACACCGCCCCATCTTGATTTGACAGGAACAAACAGGCTGTGCTGTTTTTGTGTTTCTATTTCGTTGAATGACCACTGAGCAGAGGTTTGATGCAATCAATGCCATTTGCTTTGCCGTTCATGTTGTATATGATGGTACCACTGCTGTTTATTGTGGACAATTCACTGACTTTCATGGTCCACAGCAGCTCCAGTCAAGCATGCACAATGATCCAGTCACTGCAGACGGCTTTCAAGTGCTGCTGTGACACTGTTTGACTTTCCTGCAAACTCTCTGTCCACCCCCACAACCTCATCACAGTAGCAAAGGTGATGGAGTCTCACAGAAAGATCACGCTATCCTGTAAGATATATTGCATGCTTGATTGACACACCTTGATGTTATTAACCCCAGACTGTCCAATTTCAAGGTGGCGTGACACAGCTTATTGGTATGCAGGGTGGCCTGTGCAACTGATACACATACATATACATCATCTGATGTCTGAACATGACCTGTTCATGTCTTACGTCAATCACACAAGTGGAACACTAGATATAGACACCTCTGAAGCTTCATCTGGCTTGACACTGCTGAATGGCGAGCAAGGCGTCCAATGCCATCTCAGTGTTTGTGCTGGAATCTCCTGGCACGAACATGTTGCAAATCTGGACACAGCTTGAAACTACGCATGACATAGCGTACTACACAACTTCAAGGTGGCTTGACACAGGTTGATGGCGTGCAGGACAGACTATGCCATTGCAGTGTTTGTACTGGGCCTCCTGGTGACACACATGTTGCAGATTTGAATGCAGTTTGATACAGCTTGATGGGCAGACCATGCCATGGCAGTGCTTGTACTGAGATCCTTAGTCGAAATGACTTGACAAAGCTTGATGGCGTGCAGACCAAATGACATCATTCCAGTGTTTGTGCTGGGGTTTCTGGTGACAACTTGATTGTGTGCAGGGCGGAGGACGCCATTTTGATGTTCACCTTGGGATTCCTAGGGACCTACATTGACACAGCTAGATTATGTGCAGGGCGGATTGCGCTTTCAGTGCTTGTGCTGATGACATGTACTTTGCCACTTACACGTGATCTGGTACAGCGCAGCTACGCCATTCCAGTGTTTGTGCTGAGGCTCATGGTGACACATATTTTGCAAAGTTTGAATGTGGCTTGATGCAGCTTGATGGACGGACTATGCCATTGCAGTGCTTCTACTGAGATCCGTAGTCGATATGACTTCACACAGCTTGATGTTGTGTAGGGCGGGTTACGCAGTTTCAGTCTTCGTGCTGGGATTCCTTGTCACCCGGACTTGACAAAGCTTGATGGTGTGCAGGGCGGACTATGCCATTTCTGGTGTCCTGGTGACCCTGACTTGACACAGCTTGATGGTGTGCAGGGTGGACTATGCCATTTTACTGTTTGTGCTGGTATTCCCTAAGTTGACACAGCTTGATTTGTGTGCAGGGCAGAGTATGCCATTTCAGTGTTTGTACTGGGCTTCCTGGTGACCCTGGCAGGGCAGGGGTCCATCTACTGGCTCATGAGCCGCCTGCAGCGAAGAAGTATTGTCATCATTGCCATGGCGGGCCTCATGCTGCTGGCCACCGTCATGATGTATTACAAGAGCATTGTCTCCTTCCTTTGGGCCCTGCATCATTACACACTCACAAAGAGAGGCTACATCTGCAGCCACAGGTATGTGCTGCGCCCTCTGGCTGTAACATTGTGCGTGCTCTACCATATCCTCAGAAGGAGAGGCTACGTCTGCAGCCCAAGGTATGTGCTGGGCCATCTGGCTGCATCATTGTGCATGCTCCAGTACGTGCTCACAAAGACAGCCAGAGGCACGTCTTTGCCCTGTCTGTGCTTCTGGCTGTGTCAACGTATATGCCGCACCATACAGTTACCAAGAGGGTGCATTTGCACTTGGAGGTATGTGTTGTGCCCTACTTGTGCTTCTGGCTGTGCTGTGTATATGTGTATGTAATTGATGTACTATGCGCTCAACAAGAGGGGCTACATCTGCAGCGAGACGCATCTGCTGTGGCTTGACTGTGCTTCTGAGTGTGCTGTGTTTACATAAGTGCCAGTCTTTCATCAGAAGCACCAGTGTAAGCGGCCCACTCTAAGGCTGTAGCTAGGGCATGCTTGCTTGCAGCAGCCCTGCAGTCATTGAAAAGCATGTGTATGCCTTTGGGTGCATCCTCCCTGGAGCTTACAACTGTGTTACAGGCTGACCTGTTTGATGCAGCACTCAGAGGTCCTGTGCAACACAGACCTTGTGTGCAACCAAAAAAACTCTTGCTCACAACACATACAGCAACTGTTGCATCATCAAACCACTGTAGACACTGAAAGCCTGTTTGCCTGCAGCTCATAAGTCTTGGGAGGTTGCCGCTGATGGTTTATGAGCAAAACAAGTCCAGATGCTCGGAAGCTTGTCTCTAATCTTGGAGTATGTCAAGACGCATCAAGCTGGGTGCAGCCAATGGGTAGCTCATCACAGTGCAGCTCCCTGGCAGCTCAACGTTGTGATTCAAGTCAGTGCAGATTCTCACAGAGCACATCTGCTCAAAGTGGGTTGGGTTGATGCAAAGCATGAAGAGTACCATGCTCAAAGCTATCTGACCAATACATGCACAGAGGGGGATGAGCGTCACTGCTTATGCTGCTTGAAGTCAACACCCTTGAACTTGGGCTTGTCCAATGGCATATGGTTCGCCCTGCTGTTGCTGCATCTCATCCACTCAAGATGTGCTCAAGCACAGCTGCTGTTTGGTTGATCCTGTGACTCGTGTGTTGCATCCGCTTAAAGCATCACTTGGCCTGCTTTCAGCTGTCTCAAACTGTTCGCACTGTATAACTTTATACAGTGACCAGTTTTGCAGTAATGCCATCCTCCAGGCTGGGATGTGCATGATGGCACCTGATTCCTTTGCCATTTTGACCTACTTGTGCAGCAGCACATGCGATCACTGATGCGCTCATTTCATGTCCAGGCTTTATGTGTTAGGTCTTCCGAGAACTTGTTCAGCATGCAAAAGATCATAACTGAGTGGCCAATCAGGGACTGACTATGCACAGATGTCATGCTAGTCTAGCTTGCCATAGCCCATGCAGGCTGAGAAGAGCCCAGCAGAGCTTGGGCTGCGCCCTTTGTTCAAACCGTTGATCTGTGGCTTACTCTTAAGGTATAGCAGAGCTTTAATGTGGCCCACAATCAGAGGTGTGGAGTGCAAGCAAGCAAACATGGGCGTAACAAATCAGCAGTGTAGTGCAGCGCAATGTACTAGATGGAGCAAGTGATTGGGCTGGACTGTAGGCTGTGCTCCCTAGGGCCCCAAGGCCTTTGTTTCTCGACGAATTTTAGGGAGGGAGCGCAAAGGCGCAAGATGGCAGAAGTGGAAAGGGAAGCGCCACCAGGTGTTACTGCAGGTACTGTACTACTGTGGTTGATATGAGCTTTGCAGCAGCTGCATTGTTGTACGAACTCGCTTGATTTAGGTGGGCAAAGCGACCCATTTTAAATCCGCGGCGGAGTAAGTGTTATACACTGCACATGCTGGACATCAGCTTTCTGCATCCAGCATGTGCATTGTTCACTGTTGTCAGTTGTGCTTTGCAAGCAAGGGCATGCATAGTCTGCTCATGTTGCTGCTTGTGTTTCAGAGGTCACAACAGCAGGAACGTCAGCAAAATATGAAGTGACAGAGGCAGACATAGCAGCAGAAGCAGCTGCACTGACAGCATCTGGTGTATCACCGAGCGCGGCTGCAGAACGGGCTCCAATTGAGGCAGCCCACAGCGCACCATGCATTGCAAACAAATGGTGACATGTGTCAGTCACATGTATGTGTTAATGCTTGCATGATTTGAATCTACAGCTTGGACTATGGAGTTGGTTTTCAGACATACTCAAGATGCAACTAGCAACCAGCAAACTGTAGCAGAGAGGGTATAGCATATGTTGATCAGTTATCAACACTTGGTTATCTGTCATAGTTTCATATTTCTGCCGGGCTGTAAAATCTTGGTTGTTGCTGATTTGTTGTGTGCAGTCTTGGTCGCAACCCAGGTTTATACACTGCTTGACATCACTCTTTAATGAATGCAACTGAATATTTTAGTGCTTGCCACTCAGTTGTGCATATATTACTATGACTTTCTTTTCTCTCTTATTTTGTCCCCTTACTGCTCTGCTATCAGATCTGCACCTAACTCAATAGCGTTATCTGAACGCCACCCGACAAAGGAAACACGCAAACGGGACAATTTCACAGTTGGCACTTCACTAAACATTTCTTAATCTTGCTATTCAGCACCTTCATCTGCTCTGTTGTTTGCACGTTTCAATCACTTGTGTGTCAATCAAGGACTTGCATGCAGCTGCAGCTTGGAAATGTGAGACAGCTGATTCTGTTCAATGATGATAGCTATGGTCACTACAGGTCACTCATTGAACTCTGCGACGTCGACGCCTGGTGCCTTTGCGTGGCAATGCTGACTTTAGTTTTTGTAGCATGTGACTGGGTTGCGAGGGCTGTCTTTGCCTGCTCATGTAAGCTGATAGGATAGGTGTCTATTCGACCACATCTCTGAGGAAAAAGCTAGTAGGTTGTTACACAAGGGGCACTCAACATTCAATAATCTTGCAAATGACAGAAGTAGTCAAATTGTCACCTTGTGATGGTCTACAGCTTTGCAGTACGTCTCACACGCAAGGCCAGGCATAAGTTTCAAGTTTGAATACCAGAATTCTATTGGTGCCATGACTAGACAGCCTAGACAGTTGTTGACACATTGCCAAAAGGCTTCTAGTGCAGTGATTCACAACCACTCACTGACAAGAGGCCATATCCTACACTTTATTGTGGTCTATGATACACAATGGCAAAATCAGACTGCTTCTAGGGTTGCATACAGACAATATATCATTTCTCAAAAGGACGTCTAGAAACCAATCGAACACTCTCACCGCACAACCAAACCTCATGACTGTCCGCATGGACACCACAATCTAGAGCGCAAAGGTGAAGGTGTTGCTGATTGAAGTGTGACTCTGTGCTTGCCAGATCTCACTTGTTGCTCTCTGGCTGCTGGGAAGCCTGCTTGGGCAAGTGTCCTCCAGACACCAGAAGTTGTCCCTGCTGTCGAAGCCGTTGCTGTCAACCTGCTTCTGTATTAAGTTCAGCTTTGTCGCTGTGCCTTCGAGCAACGCTGTGATCAGATACACTGCGCTACTGGCAACCACAAGCATGGAACCGGAGACTGTGATAAAGTTGGCCGTTTCGCGACTCAGGCCGAAATGTTCTAGACCTCTCTTCTGCTGAACATCTTTCGCACCAGAGCATGAGGCGTGCTGTCAGCGCACTTGTCAAGAACTCACAGCCTCCACTCAGGAGAAGCACGAGCACAGAAAAGTGGAAGGAAGAACTTCTTTTGAAACAAGAACACGAACTCAAACTCAAGAACATAGATGTTCAGCTCAAGAACATAGATGTTCAGATGTTCAACATTTATGTTCTTGAGTTTGAGTTCGTGTTCTTGTTTCAAAAGAAGTTCTTCCTTCCACTTTTCTGTGCTCATGCCCCTCCTGAGTGGAGGCTGTGAGTTCTTGACAAGTGCGCTGACAGCACGCCTCATCCTCTGGTGCGAAGCGCCCGCTGACACTGGCTGTGTCCTTTGATCTAAAGATAAAGGCTTGTAGGACTTGAGACCTGCGACGTGTCCTCATAGATAAGAACAGATGCCAGATAGCGCTAGTGTTCTTGGAGAGTGCGAAGGGTTCGTGTGCAGAACAAACTTTAGTTTCCTGTTGCGCCTAGCCGGATGACGAAAATTGACAGGGAGACAGTGTTGTGCCGCGGTATGACTTGGGCATACCGTTTGCCGCTATAGCGATACCGCAGTACCACGCGGTACTCCCAGACATCGCGAGCCAGGGATTTTGGCCGTTGTAGCTGAAAGTGGTGTCATTTGACTCGTCTCACTGAGTACATTCCAGATCCGGAGTCAGATTGATAAAAGCACAAACTTGCATGAAGTGATGTCCTGATGAAGTACTTTTGAGTGTAGAAGCTTGAATACAACTCCGGAAGCCCTCTCTCCTATTGGCTAAACAGCCCTGTTTTGTCTGCACATCTGTAGCACTGCAGATCTAAAGTGAAACACAAAACCCCAATGTTGAAGATGAAATCTGAGAAACCAGTGTATCAGCAGCACACAAAGTGGTTACTGAGCAAATGCACATGCTGAACCTAAGGCTTTCAACCCTGAAACACAAGTTCATTCTATCTCACAGAAAATGATATATTTGCACAATCACTATGCCTAAGATGCCTTGGGCTGCTCCTCCTCAAGGTCATTCTCACACAGAAGAGTCATGTCAAAGGGAGGCATGTCAACAGCCCTGCAACCTTGCAGCAATCTGCACCTTGCTGTTCAGCATAGTCATGATCATCACCTTCATCCTGTTTCACCTCATCCTCATACTCCTGCACCACCTCTGTAACTTGCTCAGCATCCAGCAGCAGATCCTGTGGTCCATCCAAGTACTGCTCCTGCGTCTTCTCTGTGGCCGCTGCGAGGGCTTTCTGCTTTGCCTCCTCGCTTTGCTGTGCAGCTCTGGTCAGTGTGTTGGAGCGCAGGTTGCCTGCCTGCTTCTCAAACACAGTGCCGCTTCTACTTCTGTGATGTTCTCGCTGGTCTCTAGGGCTATCCTGCTGAGATCCTCTGACAAGTCTTTGAGATTGCTCACGACCCACCTGTAGCTGGTATTCGGGACGATGTTAGGCATTCACTTGGTAGGTGGGAGTGAAGAGGCAGATATTAATGATGTCTGGCAAGCTGCAAATCACTACTTTATCATCTACAGAAAGGGTATTCAAGCTCGTCGTATTCACTATTCCCTTTAAGGCCGCAACGATCTCTAATAACTTCATTATGTCTAAGATCCCTAAGCTGTCAGCTCCAGAACTAGTGACGTGATTGGTCTGCAAGGTCAATCAACTGATCCTCGTCCACACTAGATTCCACTTTTGTTGATTGTTCCAGCTGTTGGATGGCCAATTTGAGGTGTTTGACCAGATTTACGTACGCCGTAGCCATTGATTGCAGTAGAAATAGAGTTATGCCAGGGTCTTGCTGAGCCATAGTACTCTGTGTGCAGAGAAATCTAGGCTTCTGTTAGAATCCTTTGATTGTGACGTGTCGCAGATTATGACTAAGAAGTTTTCTGTAGAGTCTAGCCTAGATCGTCTGTGCATGAGGCTCAGAGCGGCTGCAACTCTAGTACAGACGCTGTACAACTCTGACTCTGAGTCAGACCACTAGGGAATTCTGCACACAGAAGAAGAGTTATCTACGTGCAGAGTTTTGTAGGTCTGAAGCTACAGAAGAAGGTTCTAGAATATTGTAGATTTTGATAGACTTGACTAATTTCTTTTAGATTTCCAAGCATAACTTGGGAAGACCCTTGAAAATAAGGGCAAGCATGGTGTGTGTGTGAGTGCAGGACCAAAACCACCTTAAGTTCATAATTATTACAATGTTTTTGAAACCCCTTTTCAAAAGCTGGTTTACTAAGACTTCTGTGTCCTTTCTACCTTTTTCGAAAAAGTGTAATTAAGTAATTAAGGGTACAAGTACAGCACTAAGTACTGGAAAGTGAATTGGACCTGATACCCTAGTTACAAGCTGTGATTTAGGATGATTTGGGACCTAAATTAGGCACACAGATAATGGTTGTTTTTGATATCTTTAAATCAGAGTATTAGTAATGAGGCTATTATGTAAGAGTATTACACACACCCAAACCCTATGCTTGATGACAAATTCTGACATAATGCATGATAAACCCTATGGTCAGTGGTCAGTTAGGCAAATATATATATATGTCTCTATCATCCCAACTTTCTATTACACGACAGGCAAAGCTCTGTACATTTAGTGTCAATACTTGTTTGCCCTAGAAATCAGGCAAGATTGACAGGGCGTACATACCAAGGGAGACATTGTTTCGCAACATCAGCTTCCTTCATGACTAGTGTAGTCCAGAAAAACAGGTACAAAGCAAAGCACCTCTTCCACGTCGGCATATATGCAGGCTGTTTATTGTGCAGGGAAGGCTTGCGCAGCAATGTTCAAAGATGTAACCAATGGATACTTGAAAAGACAAATTGCATCCCAGCAAGGTTGAGCAGCAGCGCTCCCATATCTAGAGAACTTCTAAAGAAATTCCCTGCACATGCTTACCGTCAACCTACATGGCCTACCACTCAAAGTTGAGGCAACAATCTGCATGACTTGCCCTGTGATAGCTAGTAAGACTTCAAACTTAATTTGCAAAGCGCTCAAGCTAGCAACGTAGTTACTATGACACAGAGATACTTATTGGTTGACACATGTCATGGCATGGAATGCAATGGCAGTTTGCATGGACTGCCATCCCATTCCATGCCATACCAACCTGATCTAGCAAGCTTCTATACTTCGTTTCCATTCATCTTGTGCTGTTCAATCTCCAGCACTGCGTCACACGTCCAGTGCCACCCCAATCTCAAACAGGCTGCCATGGGGGATGCACCAGTCCTCCCAGCTCTTGCGAGCAAACCTGCCCATGTTGGCATACACATACTGCAAGAAGAAGCGCCGGGCTGTACCCCTCATGCCTGCGCCCGGGCTCTTTGCAAACAGCTTGATGAAGGAGACGATGTAGGAGGTGTTGACTGTGTTGGCCTGCTCCACAATGGGAGCTGCACTTGGGTCTACCTCAATCACCTACGACCAGCATTCATTTCTTAGTCACTGCTTCCAGAATCCCTCTGTACTGTGACATACAACGAGTGGCAGAAATAAGCACATTGACTCCAGCAAGACTTCCATGTCTAAACTTCTGCTACAAAGCAGAACTACATGCATCTTGTTCCCTGTCTCAACAGCTATGTGGGCATTACTTCTGATACATGATTGCAGTCTGATGGTAGCAGAACAGGCAGCCATGACTACTGTCGACTTGCCTTGTCCAGCAGCTTGATGACAAAGTTGGTGTCCATGTGCACACGGTCACCGTAGCCGTAGCGGGCGACACAGCGGTAGATGCCCGGGTAGTGCAGCTTGCGAAACAGCAGTCTCTCTGACTCTGTCACAGTGCTCACAGCCACCTGCACACACGCACAGACAGATGCCTTCAGTCACTTGAGCAGTCTCTCTGACTCTGTCACGGTGCTCACAGCCACCTGCACCCGCACACAGACAGACATCTGCACTCACTTGAGCAGTCGATCTGGATGCAATCAACAAATCCCTATGCAGATGTATCAGCGGCATGCTGCTCACTTTGTTGACGCAGAGGTCAAACAGCTTGGTGTTCCCATGGCTGCAGCATTCATGATCAAGGCCAGAGCAGCTGTTGTGCATTTTTGTCACAGGGCCAGGAGCCCATAACGCTCAGCCAGCATAAGGTCCAGAACAGCTTAAGTGATTGAAACACTGCAAAAACCCTAGCAGGACCATGGGATGATTCACTCAATATCATAATAAGCACCAACAACACTGCCCAGCAACAAGCAGCATTGCTCACCCAAGGCAAGCTGACATCAGGGAGCAATAAATGGCAGGCAGGAAAGCCTCACCAGCACAACAACCGCTCAGCGGCATGTGAAACGCACTACCATATATCTGCCAGACAAAATATAAATGGTTTTGTGATTGCTATTGCAAAATGCACATTGCAGTCGCAATCTGAAAGATCTGAAAGATTGTGAAAGCATCAAAGATGATGTCAGGCAACAGTGAGGGGCGGGGGTACCTGGCGGATGGTGATGATGATAAGGATCTTGTGCACAGCCCCCCACCGATTCACTAACTCTGGCAGCAGAGTAGGGGCTCCATACAGGGTGTCAGCAAACATCAGACCCACAGCAGGGATTCGCAGAAGAGGCTGCCCAGTGCTTGCCAGCAACAGCTGCTCAACAGGGGCAGGGCAGTTGGCAGGAGCTGCAGGGGCAGGGCCCTTGGCAGCAGTTGCAGTGCTACTGTCCACCACCAAGGGGCTGATGTCACCATCATGGTCTTCAACTGCTGGGGGTCCGCTGGATGCTGAGGGGCCAGTCAGGGGCTCAGCTGCATCATCATCATCATCAGGTGACACGGCATCGTCCTTCTTGGAGCTGTAGATGTGATCTGTCTTCAGCAGGTCCTGCATCTTCACCTGCAGGTACAATGCTCCAGTCAATTCAATCATAGCATTGTAAACAAGTGCAAAGCTGTCTTGATATGGCAAGCATGTGTCATCTGTAGGTACAATGCTTTAGTCAACTCAAGCACAGGGTACTCTTGTAAACAAGTATACAGCTATCTTGACACATCAAGCATGTGTGTCCTGCAGCAAAGTCTGCATGTACCACCATTCCAATTGATTCAAGCCCATGACACTCTTTTCGGAAAAGCTCCCTACAGCTATCTGTACATGGCAAGCATGGCTAAGCATGGCAAGTGTGAAGCTTCAAGGCACATTAGCATGTAGTGCAATGCATGGAATCATGCCAGGAAGCAGACGCTGCCATGCCACCTTACAAGTCACGTGCAGCATGTATACAAAGTGACATGCCGGCTGGCTCAAGAAAGGCGCAAACAACATACAAGCCCTTACCTGTGTGGCTACAATCCCTCTGTGCTTGGTGTTGGTGCCCCACCACCAGAGGTAACTCAGCCCAAATACAGCACCAGCTATGGCCAGAGCAAACCATCCACCGTGAGGCACCTTGTTCAGATTGGCTGCATACCAAAACATGCTGATGACATCTTGCTTACTGCGCTCTAGAATGTCCAGAAACACAGAAGCAAATTGGTCCAGACTGCAAGATGACTACAGTCTATCTGAGCTGAGAGCTCATCAGCTGCTTCACAGATGAGTTGCCAACTCAGATGAGCACATGATGTGTCATTGAGCTCCAAACAGTGTTTCACTGAGTGCCGTGGATGTAACTGGGATGGCTGGTAAGGCAATAGGCCACGGGCTTCACAAGCTGACAGGTTTTCAAACAGGGCCCAGGCAGACCAACAAGGGTAAGGAGTGGTGATGCAGACCTGTGGTGAAGACCATGTCAATGAAGCCAAAGCCAATGAGGAAAGCAGTGGCCAGGAAGAAGTTGGTCTCCCAGATCATCAGCATCACCATGTACATCAGCACAGTTGTGCCAAACATCATGCTGCTCACCGCCACACCTGCCACCAGCACACATACACACACCTCAATGTTGTCTTGTTCAAAGTCAGGTGCTGAAAACAGGTCTGCTGTGTCTGCTTGTCTTAGCTGTTCACAGAAGAGGTTGCCAGTCCTTGAAGTTATGTTGTGAGGAGCAATTTTGCTGAGCGAGACACTGTTAGCAAAGAAAAGAAAGGATGAAAACCTTTCAGCTGTGACTAAAGGCAAGCACGAGATTAATCTGTATCTGGCTTCCCTATGGGGCATAACCTAATGGCATGTTGTCATCTCAAGCGCCATTCGTTTTGACAACGATGTCACCAAGACAGGTCCAAGTTACTTTTGCAGATGTTATGCTTTGAGTGGTCACATTGGCACAGGCGACACTGGAAAGCTTACCGTAAGGGTTTCCCAGCTGCACAGTAGTTTTGAAGATGGCAATGACCACAACTGTCAACACCATCATGATGTAGTTCACCTCAGGAATGTAAACTGACCCCAGCACCTGCAGGACCAGCCAAAAGTTTGTGATTAGGTATCCCTTCCGCGACACCAAAAAAAGGAATGTTTAAACCTGTCCCTATAACACCTCAGGAATGTACACTGACCCCAGCACCTGCAGGACCAGCCAAAAAGTTTGTGAGTCAACCACAAGAACATTTGTTATGAGAACATCATTCACAGAGCAAAGCATGTCCTCATCACACACCACATGGTATAGTAAGCAAGGTGCGCACACCTGCTGGTTGGAGACTTACTGCCTCCCTGCGCAGCTGCACACGCAAAGCATGCCCACATGCATACTTGAGACACAATGCATGCGCATATGCATGCCAATGCTACCAACATATTGTGAGGTCCTCAAGGACCACTTGGCAAAGCTCCAGTAGTAGACGCGTTTGAGTGTCGCCAGACGGTTCTGAGTTTAGATTTCCAGGGATGACGGTTTTGAACTACATTAGACTTGTTTGGGATTGAGAAGAGCATCAACGTCTTGCTACATGCGCATTCACAGTCACACGGGATCACACATGCACAGACAGAGTGACAGTCAAGTCAGGTCTGTTCGCAGGGTAAATTGTCAATCACACATGCACGGACAGACTGACATTCGAGTCAGGTCTGTTCTCAAGGTACCTTGTCTGAGACATGTTGACAGTCACGTGAGATCACACATGCAGACACACTGACACTCAAGTCAGGTCTGTTCTCAGGGTACCTTTTTGGAGACATGTTGCACTGTGAGCTGAGGGAAGCATCCCAGGGCAATGGACTGCTTGATGATGGAGAAGGCTGCACTGATCATGGCCTGACTGGCCACACAGGCTGCAGCAGTAGCAAAGACAAACACAAACTGCAAGCAGACACAAAGGCTCATTACATCAACATCACTACATGAAGGCGCATTACATCAGCACCATTCCATTCAGGCTCATTACATCAGCACCATTCCATTAAGGCTGTATGTCACCATCATTGTATCATTATGTCGACACCATCATATTAGCATCACTACATTAGCATGATCACACTAACATGGTCAATTTTGTTGCTTGTCACCGTGGTGCATGCTGTCTCTTGGTGCTATCATGCAGCAATATCAACTCACAGGACTAAATCTGTCTGCACTGTTTTGTGCATCATTAGCAACACCTGACTCCTGACGCCAGCAGGCCTCCGTGCTTAGCTACTAGTGCTCAGCTCTGCACACACTTCACACAGACGGATTTGAGCTGTACAGACTGCTGAAGGATCAGCGAAACAAGGTTGTTCAAATATAGTCCTTCCTTTTCTTGACCTGACAATAAAAAAGCTTTTTAAGAAAATGAGTGAACAACACTAGGCATTAGTAAAGGGACTCACCCAGTAGAAGCCATCACCAAAGGGAATGGAGGCATAGAAGGTGGACCCAACCTGGTCTGGAAAGGCTGTCAACCAAGCGGTCTGTCCGAGGTATGTGAGTATCAGAACTGGGTAGCAGATGGCCAGAAAGCTGATCTGCAAAACCACTCCTGTCCTGAGTAATGACCACAGTGACAACACATGGAACAAGCGTCAAGGCACATGTGTGACCACAAACTGCTATGTCTGCAAGCTGCAGATCAGTTCTGATAGCACATGACGTGTGAAAGGCAAACAGCACACATGTGGATGAGCGCAGAATTGCGCTCACCCGGATTGCTGGTCGAGAGAAGTGACCCAAGTCAGCATAAGCCGCCTCGGTTCCTGTGGATGACACACACTGAGACCAGTAGCAGCCTCTGCGCATATGACACGCAAGCAGCACGCAGGGGACCTCTGGAGAGAAGAGCACAGGAGACTGGAGGTAAGCAATGAAAGCGATTGGCAAGTACCTGTGATAGCCAGAAACAATCCAGAGCATTGCACCCAACCCAAGTGGTGATTGTTGCGGAAGTAGTAGTAACCGTAGTGAGGAGAAAGAGCCTGCAACCAAGGCAGCACTTTGCAATCGTGGCACACGTTAGTGATAGATTGAAACATCTGTTGTCTTACTCACGCATGCTGCACAGATTGAAACATGGTCATGTGTGAGAGTGATGGTCGCACAGGACAGGCTGGCATGAAATGCAGCATCCCGACATTTAAAAAGCATTGGTATGCTGAACAGCACATACACAGGAGCAGATCAGAGCAAATGCGTGGTCAGCCTTTGTGTCATGATGGAGGGAACGTTACCTTGAACACACTGGGCTTGTAGCGAGTGATGTTCGTGACTGCAATGATCACATTACACAGAAAGTAGATCAGAATGATAGGAGCAAATACAACACCCACTCGACCTGTTCCAAAACGCTGAACCATGAACAGCCCAACAACGATGGCACATGAGATTCCAACAATGGCACCTGCAATCAAACAGTTGTTCTACTTAGCTCAGCTGCTGCACTATTCCAGAAGGCTTATCAAAATGACTCTAATTACAAGCAGTGATGCATGATGACCTCCTACTGGCTTACCTTGTTCAATCAGTTGCAGGTATCTTCAGCTTGTCAGTATGCCTGTTAGCAGCATTCACCACCAGCAGGTGGCGGTGCATAACACAACACAACAGCAGACAACCTCAGCAGTGTTGTTGAGACTGACCTTGAGACACTGAAGTCTTGACTTGCAAGCCATAGATGGCTCCCAGCACCGACTGTGCCGGTGTCAGCACTCCATCTCCCAGCACCATGCTTGTCATCAGCAGCACCAGGCACAGCAAGCTGGCCTGAGCACCATCTCTGCTTGCTAGGTATTGCTTCAGTTTGAAGCTGATACGGCGTGACAGACTCTTGCTGTTCTTGTCTCCAGAGTGACGGCTGCATGAACATGGGCAATAAGTTATAAACACCAAACTGTGCTGATGTTGTTTCCCAGAGCAATGACTGTATGAACACGGACTTGATTCCTTGTTTGTGAGCTGTGCCATGCAAGCAGGTAGGTATGGGCATTGAGCAGAAAACCCATGCTGCGAGCTGCATGCTGTCCTGGCTATGTGCAAATTAAAATTAGGAGATCAGCTGTGTCGTGGTCAAAGGTGGAAGTGAGCAATGTGACTTGGGTCAGCAGCTGGCAGCTGTGCATCACATGAATGTGGTGTAGCAACTGGATTACTGAGGCAAACATTGTAATCAGACGAAGCTGGGCAGACCTGTAGTGGGATAGGGTGACATCAGAAGCGTCAGGGACTCCATTGTTGGCAGGCCGCATCCCAGCAAAACGGCAGATGAGAGAGTACAAGGCAAAGGTGCCACCTGCACTTGCAATTAATTGCCATAAGAAGTGTTGTCGTTTGCTTGCATTACAAGTGTTGTCGTTTGCTTCCATTGAAAGTGTTGTTGTTTGCTTAAAATGCAGGAAGCAGACTTATGCTGCTGCAGACCCACTGAGTGCTCAGCGGCCCATGGGACAGCGCTTGTCTGCAAACATGCAGCAGTCAGTCCAGCTAGGCACGTGCATCCTGACCTTCTCCATTGTCATCCGCCAAAAGCACAATCAGCATGTACTTGACCACTACAATTAAAGTGATGGTCCAGAAGATGATGCTCATGGCCCCCAGCACGTCAGTCTCACTGGGGGTGTTTTCAGTGAAGGTTGAAGAAAACACATACAGAGGACTGGTCCCCACATCTCCATACACCACTCCTATGGCACTGTAGGTGAGCGCCAAGGTGCTACGCCATCCCTTTTTCTGCAGCAAGCACAAGCAAACGTTGCATTGGCAGTTGGCAAACACAGCAAGCAACAAGGTTAGCAAGCATAGAAGTGCTAAACAGGATAGTGCAGTGGTCTGATCGAGGTTCAGGATATGGTTGCCCAGAGGATTCAGGCTGGCTTGACATTACAATGCAATGCTATTGCTTTAGAGGTTTAAGGATGGCGCGGCAACTAGGTGACTGCTTTGGCACAAGGAACCGGTCTTAGCAACTGAGATAGCATGCGCACTGTTTGACTAGAATGTGTTTCGAAAAAAAAATTTGATGAGGGGTCACATACTGACTCGCGGTCCACAAGGACTGTATCAGCATGAGAGAATGCATATCGTACGCTTTATCAGCGAGCAAACGCCGCCAACAGGATCCGGTCAAGATTAGGCATGCCACTCGAACAGGTACGTGACGCGCGCCAAGAATGCTTTGCATCCTGAGAATTATTTTGAGGTGCGACATTGGGTTCTGACTTTGCCTCAACTAACCTTGAAGTTTTGTTCCTCTTTCTGGCCTTCTAGATCAGCGTCAAGCACCCACCGATCACTGGAGATTTTTGCTTCGGCCATCTCACAGCCGCGAGGTTCACGGCAAGCTTCAAGTGCCCGGCCGAGCAGTACAGGACCCAAGCTGATGAGAAGCCACTACTGACGAGCCGCTCAACATTGCAATGTATTTGTTGCAAAACGTGCCGGTAGGCCAATCCCGGAAGTTTTTGCTACGATTCAGTAATTTGAATCCGGTAGAAGGCATGGAAGCTTTCGGAGGCGAGATCAGGGCCAGTGCTAGAGCCACATGGTACCCACGCGATTGTCATATGTTGTGTTACGTAAACACGTGCAGCCTAAAGGACAGCACAAAAGGAACCTTTTATGACGTCAATGGGGTGCTGACGTCTTCAAAGCGCCTATCTCTCGTGCGAGGTGCTTATCCCCATATTTTGCCTGATGCCCTTGCTTTGTAGAGCACATTTTGATTAATTACGTGGATAATCTGGAAATGAGAAAATCAATAGTGACTGGTCCAGCCTTTCAGATCACGGCCATCAGGTTGCTTAAATGCCATTGCATCATTGTTGTCTAGCATGTCACAGACCTGCAACGAACCCTTTTGTTGCATACTTTTGTGTGCACAACCTGCGCTTAGTCATGCATGCAGCTAACAGGGCAGGCCTGATGTCAGGTACACCTGACATCAGATCGATCAGCATCTGGGTTCCTGCCGCGCCAATCGTGGTCTGCGATCGTGATACTCCGTCAAGCACGTAGCCAAATTCTGTCGAGTGTCGTAAACAAACTTGAAATCTCGCTGTTCACTGTCAGTCGCTGGTGCCCGGGACCTGTAGCTTCATGGGTCGTCTACTCGCTTCGCCATTCGCTTGAAGCGCCACCAGCCCAGAGCTCCTCTTCATAGACATGGACGTCAGCGTCATCCGCGACCTGCTTGCAACGTTATTGTCAGCCTCACTGGCTTATGTTTTAGTGAAAACCCTTGAGTTCTCAGCCTCCCGGGACTACCTTACACAGGTATCCATAACGTTGTCCTCCACAAGGTATTTGCATTGTTCAGGCAAAGACCTACTCGGTGCTTGCAGCTGGTATGCAGGAAGATCGTACACATCTCGACTGGCCCACTGTTTGTGCTGACCTGGCCACTATTCAGGTGACGCTGCTCTTGGCAGGCATGTGCTGAGGGTAAAGCAAAGGGCTCCATTTGACACTAATTTCTTGACAGTGCAGCACCCACTGCTCGGATATATGCCGCAGCAGTGCCGCTATGCAATGCATTCAGGTGAGCTCAGCTGCCTGACTGTCCCTTCACACTACAAGCGAATCCATCCATGCAGGGCGTGAGAATTCCTTGCTAGTAGTTCCACACTTTAGTGGGGGCACCAGACATGCCAATGATCCACTCTACAGTCGGACGCTGCATCTGCAGGTTGATTTTAGTGGCCATTGGCACAATGGAAAGCAAAGCCACTATCAAAGCTGTAAGCCGTGGTGGTAGCAGGTACACCACTGCAATATACACATGACTGAGCAGTACACATTCTCATGAGCTCACACTGCAGATGAACTGGCCTTTGGCTGATGTTTCTTCATGCAAGCTTTACGGTGTTACTGGGATGCAGTCAAAGCTGGATGCACTAAAAATGCTGTGTTGAAAAAGAAGAAGAAGCAATGCCTGTCTGGCTCTGCTGTATTGACTGTTGTTTCATTTATCAACAGGCAGGAGTTGCTGAGGGGGCCTTTGCTGTACATTGGCGTTGTCACAGCTGTCACCTTGCTATTCTGGCGAGAATCTCCTGTGGGCCTGATGGTTCTGTCTCTCATGTGTGGAGGCGATGGGTTGGCAGACATTGTGGGAAGGAGATATGGGTCTGCTAGACTCCCATTCAACCATAGCAAGAGTTGGCTTGGCAGCCTAGCAATGTTTACAGGCATGTGCAAGCTGCAAAAACAAGCATCTTTCGGTGTCACGCATGAACTTCCGAAGTTCCTCATCCTGCACATGATTGTGCTGTCCCATCGAGCACACTCAGCTGGTGCTCTACCGCAATGATGCTGCGGCGCTCATGTGTGCTTTCATGCCGCAAGTCATGTGAAAAAGCTGTACTTCATCATCATCCAAACTTGGCTCAGGGATCAGTACGCATGCCTGCATACTGACTTTTGCCTGCAGCGCTTGGCAGTGATGTGTACCAAAGATGAGCGAATGCTCTTTTGTGCATACACATTTGAGAATTGATCTTTGATTGACACTCAGCACAGGCTGATGCATGCTGCAGGTGGTGCTGTCATGTCCATGACCTACATAGCATTATTTCACAGCATGGGATACTTTCCAAATACCATGCAAAATATGTTGGGAATCATCTGGATGACATCTCTTGTTGCCACAGCTATGGAGGCATTGCCCATATATGGCTGGCTTGATGATAACTTGACCGTGCCTGCAACTGCAGCCATCTTGGGCCAGATTCTGCAAAGTACATTGGCTTGACGAATAGCTACGGTACTGGTAGACTGTTCCAAACGCAGAATGCAGCTAACCCTTGACATCTTTTTTCATGAAGTGTGTAACTTAGTAATGTGTACACGCATAGATCTGTCTCTGCTGTCTTAATACTCAATTCAATATTGAAGATCAGATTCGGTTATCTTGCTGCTCATGGTGGGTGGCATTGCACTTCGACCAGCCTCTGTTGCTCATGATAGCTACCTGTCATAGCATCAAGAGCCGCACTCATTTCTGCAGCTATGCTTATGAGCTAGCTTGAACGTTGGGACGATGTTGTCCCTGGTGAAAAGACTCAAAAATCAGATTCAGGCTCTCAGCGCTGACCATTCGGAGAAGCATGCGTTTCCACTGCGGACGGACGGCCAAACGAATTGCTTACATGCTGCTGAGCAGGACTGCATGACAATAGCGCTTCTGTTGCCCTCGCTTTCCGACAGACGACGACGCCAAGATCACTATTGGTGGTACACGGAAAGGCCACAAGCGGACCGTAGCGCTTGTTCAGATCTGGCACACGTTCCTCAGCAGGTAACACAAGCTTTTTGTATTTGCATGCATGGTAGCCGGTTTATGCACTGCGCACACAGCTTGAAAGGGTCGAGCAGCGTCATACCTGCACAAAACAAACCTTGTAAGAGCCAAACCGGGCGTTTGAGACTGCAGCATCGCACTCAAAGGGTATTGAATGAACCTGGTAACCGCCTGAAACAGATACAACGCCGCTAACGACTCTGGTAAGTGAGCCTTGCTCTCCCGCTGGCTAGTGAGTCATTATCAGGCAAACCAAGGCGTCAGTCATCCTGATGGACAGATACAACCAACAGGTAATCTTGCCCAGTGCCAATGTAAGCTACCACGCCTTGAAATCCAAGTCCAAGTTCCTTTGACACCCTGTGTGTGCTTTATATGGCCTGCACAGATGGCAGGACGGTGCAAAACACATGTATCTCTGCAGCGACGCTTGTCTTGTACTGCAATTTGCAGAGTGCCGGAGGAGGATGGGGCAATGGTTCTTCTCAGGCATCGTTGGATACTGGTCAGCTTGCCAGGGAACAAGCTCAGCGCTTGTACAACCAGCAGCTGCAAAGGCAACCACAACAGCAGCAGCAGCAGCAACAGCAGCACTACCACAATTTCCAGCGCCCCTCTCTCCCTCATGGCTTGAGTGGCATGTCAGGTATCCCCAAGCAGTTGCTCAACTGACAAGCAACAACCGTACATGCAAAAATGGGCGCAGTGTACCTTGTGCAAAACATATCTGTTGTTCATGTCGTTCAGACTCATCATGTGAGTTGTGCATCTGCTGCTAATGTGCCTTGCATCACGCCTTGTGGAACTCAGGCATGCTGTTATTGCTGCTGCTATTGCACTCGCCTTTTTGCGTGTGAGTCCAAGAATGAAGCTCTCAGCAGCACATGTTGTGAAATGAGCGTTGTTTGCAAATCCAGCCTTGCTTTCTTGTGTCTTCAATTGACATCTTGAGCGACCAACACTGCTTGCTTGATTGATTGATGGATAGATTGGTTGGTGCTCAGGATATGATGACAGCTTAGATGTCTTTGCATGGGATGGCCCTTCTGCCAATCAGCCCATGCAGCAGTTCTCTGCAGCCCAGTTCAGCAGGAACCCTTCAAGCCAGCTGAACAGGCAACATCAGCAACAGCAACCAATGCTAGCCAGGCAAGGCTTCAGCTCTGAGCTGCGCCACAAAGATGCTGGAAGCGGTGATCTTGCCTCTGCACTGTCACTACCTACATCCTCTGGCACAGAAGGCAGAGTCGGGCCCGGGATGGGACCCAAGGGGCCAAACAAACGCAAAGGGGGCAGGTCCAAAAAGGCTCCACCAAATGAGTCACAGGCCATGCAGCGGTGCTTGGATGTTGTGGAGCAGCTGCTGGAAGAAGAAGATGCTGAGCCTTTTGCAGAGCCTGTGAGTCAGCCCATCTCAAAACTGTCTACTGTCCAGATGATTGTTTCACTGCTGACCTGCTCGCATGTGTGAGTGTCAGCTCCTGCAGTCTGACACATGTTGCACTGACCCTGTCTACACTGCTGTCATGCAACATGCTCAATGATCAGCAGCCCACCTGGACTGCTGCAAGCAAGGATGCCAAGCCAAGTGCACTGCTGCTATCTGGAGCAAAGCACAGGGTGTGATCAGTGCAACATGGCAGCCACATAAAATGTCAGCGAATCTGCCTGGCGAGCGCCAGTCAATCTGCATCCCTGTTCTATAGAACACATTTTGTCTCTATAATGCAGCTAGATCAGCACGCCGTGGCAATCATTTCATCAGATTCAACATGACACTACGCAGCAGCGTTGACTGTATGATGGTCAGGAAACAGCAAACATGCTGCCACAGGGAAATGAGCTGAGATGCAAGCCTGACTGCTGCCACACCCAAGACTGTTTCATATTTAGTCGTGATAGGCCTATTGTACAAGGCATAACCCGATGCCATCATAAATGTACAAACCCTGCCAAGAGTAAGGCCCTACCCCATGAGGGGGCATTGGCTCTTGTAAGACTGTTTCAGGTCGCCTGTGATGGTGCTGAGGTCTATGGCAGCAGTCCTCTTATGCATGCATGACCAGTCCCAGCTGCAGCAGCATAATCATAATCATAATCATAATAATAATAATAATTTTAATTTTGACAATAACAATAACAGTAATGACAATAACATTGACAGTAACAATAACAATAACAATAACAATAACAATAACAATAACAATAACAATAACAATAACAATTATAAATAATGATATGAATAATGATACGAATGATTACCATGGTTTCCAGCTCATGATGAGCTGGGTATGTGCAGCCTTGTCTCTCCAGAGCAGGTTGTCTTGCGCATCCCTGGCAAGTTCCACACGAGTTCCTATCTGCAGGTGGATGCCAAGGCCTTGGGGCTGCATAACTACCATCAAGTCATACGACGACCCATGGACCTGGGAACCATCAAAGACAACCTCATGGCAGAGCCTCCCTCATACTTCTCCTCCGCTGAAGTGCTGAAGGATGTGCAGCAAGTCTGGGCAAACTGTCGCACCTACAACGACGAAGATGATGCCATCGTGTAAGGCTGCTGACAAAGGCATTGCTTCTGCTGTCAGTGGCTTATTGTTTCATTGGTATCATTGTGTGAAGCCACTGCTCTCCCCTCTGCGCTTGTCTACATTGCATGATCAGCTGGCTGTAAACAGTTTGGCAAGGACTGACATCAGTACCAGAGCTGCTGTTGCAAGCGCTTGGGGTAAGCTGTCAGGCTGTGCTTTTGTTCAGCATCCTGCAGGTTTGTTGGCAGACAGCTGATGTTGTACAATTTTCCATCATGGACATGACTCAACAGTATATAGCGTGGATGAAGCAATGCATGAATTCTGCCTTGTTTTAGATGCTTCTTGCATGTACGTGCATACTCATATGAGAGAAGATCAACGGGATCCCTGAAAAGCGATCTTGGCACATCCCCCTTGCGTCATGTTGCAGAGACATGTGTGACAACATGGAGCGATTCTTCTACCAGGCCTGGAAGGAAAGTGGGCTGCCTTTGCCCCCAGGGGCTGGCCCCACCCTCAGCAGGGTACGGTCCACAGAGACCAAAGGGCAGTCCTCTGCCTGGCATGCTGACCAGCAGACCAACAGAGGCCATAAGCGCAAACATGCTGATCTTCCCTTGGAGGTATCCTCAGACTCTGCAAAAGTGTCAGTTTGTGACGTCGGCATGCAATCTTGGATAGTTGCTGCATCTTACAAATGCATGACACTTGTTATGCTTCTGGATTGTGCACAACTGTGCTGTGTCTGGCTATCTGTTTGCGCATGTGCAATGAACGCTGTGCTTATATTCTGTCTTCAAGATAGCAAGCTACAATGCCTCTGGCCCCATTTCTGCCCCTCATCAGTCCTGTGGATGCTGCCCAGTCTTGCTTTCTCGCATGCATCATGTCAAACAGAAGACTTATTTGTGCAGGATGAGAGTGATGAAGGTGGGTATGATCAAGCCGGCGCGTCAGCTGCAAACTCTGTGTTCCCTCTGACAAAAGGAGGGTCTTTGCCTCATCAGAAGCGCCGCAAGGGCGTGCAGATGAACCCCACATCCACTGGTAACGACTGCGGCATGACTTGATGCTCTGCTGTTGCATGCACAAGCAGCTGCGATGGTAATCATGCTTTTGCCATAACTGGCAATTAGCGTGTAGCAATGGCAACGCCAGCCACATGCAGCCTTCAGCCTGCAATGTAAGACATAGGTGTCGTGTCATTTTGGGCATTCATGCAGCTCCATTCCAACCTCCTTACTGCACCAGGTGCCCTTGCAAATTTTAGCGACATTTCTGTGTAAAGTGTGGGGCCATGTGTCTCACTTCTGCCTCATTTGTGGTGTGCTTACATGATCAGTGAAAGACATGCGCATGGCAGGTACTGCAAGCTCTCACCGCGAGGGTCCACCTGGCAACAAGAAGAAGTCAGGTGTGGCAGCTGCCCCAGAACCTGTGGAGCCTCCTGTGCAGGTCCAGCTGTCTGCCCAGGTGTTGCTTCTATGCATCAAAGCCTGCTTGACATGCCAGGCTGTAATTATGCACAATATGCCAGGTTGTAACTATGCAGAACATGCCAGGCTGTAATTATGCACAATATGCCAGGTTGTAACTATGCAGAACATGCCAGGCTGTAACTATGCAGAACATGCCAGGCTGTAATTATGCACAATATGCCAGGTTGTAACTATGCAGAACATGCCAGGCTGTAATTATGCACAATATGCCAGGTTGTAACTATGCAGAACATGCCAGGCTGTAATTATGCAAGACAGGGCCTGCTAGCAGTCTGCACTTCAGCAGGTACAAGATCTGTCTAGATGGTAGCGTGTTATGAATTACTACCACTGCGGCATCTGCTGCTTCAGTGGTAGTAGTTGTTCACCTGCTGCAGCAGCTTGGCAACCTGTATAGTATGAGGATGTACACTTGTTTGCCATACGGCCGTTTGCTGGCTTGAAGACTGCAAGGTCCTGTAGCTTGCGCTGTGCACAGGCATCACTGGCAGGTTATTCAGCCGAAGCCTTATGCCAGAGGTCACCACTTGACCCACCATTTCATCATGTCGGCATGCACAGCAATCAACAGTTTCAGACTTGGCCGCAATCCTTACAAATGCATCGGAAGGCTTCTTGGGCAGCTCCTGCATGCATTGAGCTCACTCAGCCTTGGTCAAGTGCGCTTGCTATCTTGCCAAATTTCCCTTGACTCGACATTGCACCCGATTATGTGGATGACTGACAGTCATATTGTTTGCAGGAGCAAGAAGCAGAGAAGGCTGATAGGGAAGCTGTGGCAGCGTGGGAGAGCCTGCAAAAGCAGCGCCAAAAGGCACAGCAAGTCATACAAGCAGCCCAGGTCAGTTTGAGAATGCGCATTTGTACCAAAATAGCTGCTAGTCATATTCATATGTGATGAGATGCAGATGAAATTATGTATCTGCATGCTGTGCTGGCTTTCTATCCAGATTTCTGTCCGTGTGATCCGTCATGTTCACAGCATCGAATATGACGGCCTGAGGCGCATTGGAGTGGTCTGTGTTGATGTGTGAGTGGTCAATATCAGTCTTATCTCAGGAAGGTGGCAGAAGGACACTGCTGTCTGGGTAATTGAGGGGTGATGAGACCTTGACTTGTTGGTCTTTTCAGTCTCAAAACGTCTATTTTAATTCAGAAATGTCATCCCCACACTGGAAGTCTAAACTCAGAAATGCCTGGGGACAGTAGCAATGCGTTTCTACCTTGGGGAGATGTTTCACTGTATCAGTCTTGATACAACGATGAAAGTCTGCTGCAATATGAATGTACCAGCGATGCTTAGGCTAGTGCGAACAATTCACAATTTGCTTTTGTGAGCTTCTTGTTAATGATCTACCTGGGGATGCAATATATATGACTTGCACAGGATACTGCATAGGTGATTATGGTGGACTTCCTTGTGGGCAATACTGCACAGCCAACGGGCACAACTGTTTGTGTCTCATTACAGGATGCTGTCAGGAAGCTGAATGAAGCGCAAATTGCGCAGGATGACATTCACAAGGCTGCAGCTGCTCAAGAAGCTGCTCAGGCAGCTGCAGAGGCTTTGCACCCTTGGCCAGCGGATCCTCGCCTGGTGCCTCCCAACTACCCTGCCTACCCATCTGCCCCACCCCAGCTTCTGAATCCCGATGTAGCCAGTTTGGGAAGTTACCTGTTCTCTTTGCCCGGCGGCATCAACGCTGAAGGTCTCAGCGCAAGTCAACATGCGCTGATCAACAACAATGGCGCTGAAGAGCACCCTGGCAGCGCAGGCAATCTGCTCAATCAGGTCATGTCCAAAGACAGGGGAGCATCTGATTCTGCGACTAGAAACAGCAAGGGGTGGCAAGCTAGTGCTCCAGACATGCTATCACAAGATCATCAGCACCATGTTGAACAGCCAAGTGGGTGGCAGCAACGGTTGAAGAGCGGCATGAGTCAGCAGCAACTACTGCAGGTATGTTGCCATGTGTTTTGCAGCTGGGTTATGGACTGTTCGACACATGTGTCAAACATTGTATTCTCTGTTATTACACGCATGTGCACAGACTGACATTTGGCCCGAAATTCATTTGCTGTGTGCAGATTGCAGCTGGGCAGACTCCTGGAGGATCATTCCTGCCGGGGCTTGCTGACATCCACAACCGGTCACAGCAATAAACTGCAGTTCGCAACCCTCCAGTTTACCATTGTACAGTCGTTTTCTGCGTGGTCATCTCTGGTAGCCACAATCCGAGCTTATTGTGATGAGCTTCGGCTTTCTGCTTTTGACCTGCTTTTACGTTCACCTTTTGCTTTGATCCGCATTTGCTTCCACTGTGCTTCAGCTCAATGCTTTGCCAGCTTTGACTGGGTACAGTGATGTCAATTGGTTTGCCGCAGCAGGCAATGGGTTCAAATGCCAATTCTAATGCCCTTTGCGCGCTGTCAATGATTCTGGTTCTACAAGTATGATTCAGCTATTCATTACCAGGATCCTCAACAATAACTGACCCACATGCAAGTGATCTGACAGCATACATGTAGGGGAAGAAACAAAACCGTTCAAGCTGCAGCAGAAGGCATGAACACAGTCAGCACAATGCATGTCCACAAATATACAATGATCAGACTGAGAAGCGATATGTCAGCCAATTGATGCTGCTGCATCCATAATCTAAAGTCTGCTGATGTACAATTTCTAGCACTCAAGACAGGCAGAATGAAAAATAGGCAGAGGGACAGAAAATGATGTAGGCACTGCTGACAAAAGGGGCTAAAGTACATTTGTGCCGTCTCAAGCATCTTGCTTCCTGACTGCTCTTCTCCTGAGCCCAGCCAGTTGTGACCGAACTCGAGAATGCTGAGTCTGAAAGGCTGCTTGACTGCCTGTGCAGTTCTCTGCTGCATTAGTTTCGCCATCTTTAGGCAAGTCATGTGAGGATGCCTCCTCAACCTGATCTGCGACACTTGCTTTGACAGCTTCGGCACTATGGAGAGAAGCAGCATTGCCATTGACATCTGCTGCGTTTTCAGTGGGTGCATCTGAGAAAGTGGGGCCAGCTGAAACAGAAGAGGATTGAATGGTAGCCAGATCTTGAGGTACATCAGCAGAATGACTGCTGTGATTAGCAGCATGCGCTGACCCTGGCTGTTCCAGGGCATAGCACAGCAGCTCGTTGACCTGGTTTGGCCAGTGAGATGTGCGCAAGCTCACATCATGTGTGACTTGTGTGTTGCATGATTGCACTTGACTCAACAGCGTCTGGGTTGCCTCCAGCAATGTATCAGCTGGCTGAGGAGCCTGTGCATGTCTCTGCTGATCAGCTGGTACCGTACCACTGGGGTATGAAGACAATGTAGCAGCCCCAGGACCATGATTTTGTCTTTCCTGACCAGAAGCATTCTCCCAATTGCCGTCATGATCCTGCACTGTGTTGTCCAGCTCAGCATCAGCAACAAACGCCAGGTGCTGGGGATGGCATGCATCACATGAGTCTTCTTGGTGAGCAGCTTGCTGAGAGCCATGCGGCCCATCAGCTGGCTGCGGGTACCATTGCTGACGGACATCCTGATGCTGTGTCTGTTGATCTTCTGTTGGGTGAGCTGGTTGGCTTGCTTGCTGAGATCTGCGAAATGCAGCCTTCTGTTTCAACCTGCCCAGTTGTGCCTGCCACTGCTTGCGATGAGTTGGTGTTGAGGCAAATGGGGATGGGCCAGACTTTCCTTGTTTCTTCCAGTGGCTATCCCACCTCCTTGACATTGTGAAGTCCCAATA
>JAABUK010000909.1_pt1 | contig 59400 bp, 82 predicted proteins | sample 5559141 | NCBI WGS metagenome assembly JAABUK01 (sample SAMN10711869, study PRJNA513367) | rock metagenome | isolation source: Antarctica rocks | place: Antarctica: Victoria Land, Pudding Butte nord | collected 2016-01-03
ACTCAGCTGACATCATATACACACTCAGCACGGCACAGACAGGCTTCACAGCTCGGCCGTGAGTCCACGCTCTGCGCGTCAAGGCTTGCGACTGGGGACGACAGAAAGCAACAAGACTTTTGACACGCATCGCAAACGCTTGAGCGCCGGGGATGCGTCTTGGGATCAGGTCAGGTCAGACCTTCCGATTCTTGCCCTTACTACATCTTAGGTTCAGATTAGGTCATACCTTCCAGTTCTTGCCCTTACTACATCTTAGGTTCAGATCAGGTCGTACCTTCCAGTTCTTGCCCTTACTACATCCTGCAGCTGCCTCAAACTCGGAAGGGCTGACAGTCTGGTTGCCTTGCAGGTTGACCCTCACTTTCAGCTCCTCCCGGATGTTGTTCAGCAGCAGGGTGCCAGTGATTTGCTTACACACCACCAGCACTTCCCTGGGCAGCTGAGCATGTCTGCCAATGATGAGGCAGGGCATCCTCTTCAGCCATGGAGTGCCCCTCAGTTCCTGCAGGGCAATGATAACAACAATAATATAATAACAATGCAATATTAGTGGTGATCATGGTCATGATGATCATGACGAAATCTTGGGCATCCTCTTCAGCCATGGAGAGCCCTTCAGTTCCTACATGGCAATCATAACAACAATTATACAATAACAATGATGACCTTGCAACAATAGTGGTGATCGTGTTCATGATGATCACGATGAATCCTGGGGCTGAACCATTAGGCATGAGGTGGTGCATGCAACGTTTGTCAGCTCCCTCCAGACAGGCTTGCTCTAGCCATGGCAAATGCAGTGGTTCGACTTCAGCTTGTGGCGCTAAATCCGTAACACTGCTTGTGAGGAAACATGCGAGGCAGACGCCATCAACGACATCAAAGGCCGCAAGAATAGGAGCATTTCGCGCAGTATAGATGTCAGCTTTGAGGGATTCCTTCTTGTGGGTGAGGCCCCAGGCCGAAGCAACAGTATAAGCTAGTGGGCCTAGTCTACTAAACTATAATGCAAAAACTAGCAAGTACTGTCTGGTGACCACCACACGCACACCTTTTGCAGACAGACAGCAGAACTAGATTCAGGTCAGAGCAACTAGTAGCAAGGCTTGTACACACGAAAGCACTTGCTGACAGACGACAGCAAGATTTGTCAGTTAACACAGCTGCACCGAGGGTTGGCTGCTGGTGCATGAATATTTTGCTGGGCATGCATGTTTCGTGTGGGACGCGTGCAATACTTTGGGTGCAAAGACATCAACATGCTTGTCCATGTCACGCATGCACAAATTCGCTTCAGCATGTTAGGACTCAGCAGGTGCATGAGCAGCATAAGGCAGTGTACCTGCATGCCCGAGTCTGGTGCATTGACATTGAGCAGATGTTGCCGCCTGGCTGCCTCCAGTGTTTCCTCCAGATCAGCTGTGCTCAGCAGGGCTGAGCTGCTTGGCACATGGCTCTGTGGCTGCACCATGTGACAGGCAGTGTTAGTAATGCTTGTAAGACATGTTGATGCTGCCACAATGTGCGCACCAAAGTGCAGCAAGGTCCACTGTGTAGCGACTCCTCAGTACAGGGCAGTACTAGGATCATGGTATGCAGGATGCGTGCTTGTGCACAAGAAGTTGGTTCCCAGCTTGACAAAGGAGGTTGTGCAGGATCAAAATATGCAGGATGTGTGCTTGTGCACGAGAAGTTGGTGTGAGAGCAGCGTGTGCGACTGGTGCTGAAGCTGCACAGACTGATTTGCAGCCCGACCAGTGCCTTGCCATTTGACTGACATGCAGTCATGCCTCTGTACAAAGCAAAGCAGCATCAGCACGTACATTGCCATGCAACCCCCCTACAGATACTTATAATCACCACACGCATACAGACAGACAGACAGACAGACAGACAGGCAGGCAGACAGACAGACAGACAGGCATTCAGGCAGACAGACGGGCAGGCAGATAGACAGACAGACAGACAGACAAGCAAGCAGGCATACATAGACATATCTGCTTTGAGTGAATCTGTGAAGAAACATCACACTTGACATGAAACAGGTTTGCGCTGCTGGAGTCACCTGTCTGCTCTGCTGCCTGCCCACATCAATATCCATGACCATTCGTGAGCCACTGCCAGGGCCAGAGCTACCTTGGGTCACAGTGTCAGCTGTTGTCATGGCAGCTGTGGTATGGGAGGGTGAGCCATGCCTTGGATCTGATTGATGCTCAAGCTCCTGCAGCAAATGTCTGCATGGCTCAACTTCTGTTGATGTCCTGGACAGCATAAGAAAAGAAAAAAGAAAAGAAAAGACTACGCATTTCGACGTCAATTTAAGAGAAGGCAAGTATTGTACCGGGCTGCCCAGGTCTGGACAGCATAACAACATGAAGTTCACTCTGCATGCATGGTGTGAATGTAGGGTAGATGTAGGAGATTGTGGATTAGGTGTAGCGTTAGCTATTGTGTGACAGGGGTATTTGGTAGGGAACGTCAAGCAAGCGTTGAACCATCCACTACAGTGAGTGTAAAAGCATGTTGAACAACTTGTGGTGGCCAGTTGTTTTCTCTCAGCCGTGATCAGCAGGCTGCCAGTTTGCATTTTGGCTGAAGACAATGATGTATGACAATGAAACGCAACAAAGGAGGCACTATTGCTTTGTGTGACACTGTAGCTCAGGCTCCCAGCCATAGCAGCAGCAGCTAGTGTGATATGACAACAGCAGGAATTGACAAGCAGAAATGCAAAGGCCAACAGGGGCAGGAATGTATAGTGGAGGATTTCTCACTTGTGAGTTGGCTGTGACATAAGAGCATAGCCTTCTGTATTTCAGAAGCCTAGCTTCCAGATCCTGGATCTTATTATCCTTGCTGAGACTGTCTGATTCTAGCTCACGGATGCGTTTGTGCTTCTGACCAAGCTGTTGCTGGAGGCCTGAAGCATGTGTTTGAGTTGCTCTAACACGCAGTTCTTGCTGCTGGCAGATACTGTGCAGCTGGTCCAGGGCTTCAGCGTATGCAGCTAGCTGCTGCGTCAACTGCGTCACCAGAAGCTCTTGTGCCACCCATTTGTCTCTTTGCTCTTGCTGGAGCTGCTGACCACTATGTAAATGCTGAACTTGGTGCTGATTGATGCTCTGCCGCGCCGCAATCTCGTCGTATCCGGGCAAGACTCCGTGCGCTCGTTGAAGCACGCTCAAAAGCTGCGTCAACTGATCGATTAGCTGTTGAGGTGTGCCTTCAGCTGCTGACACAGCGGATCCCGAAGGGGCTACGTTGTCAATCGACGGTTGGTCCATACGCCCAGATGGTCTGCAGGCAGAGTTGCTCGTTTCACAATCATGCTGCAGCTGGGAACTCTGACGGGAGCAAGGAGGATCTTTGCCAGACGGACCAAACCATTGATACGGGAGGTTTGACATGGAGCCAGCGGGTGTTGGGAGATCACCTTGACTAGCGGTACGTGCGTGCCAAGTGCATCAATGTGAGTTTGAACACGCTATGCCGCTCTGAACTCTTGCCCCATGGAGAAATGCAAGAGAACGTCAACGGTGAGTCCTCGTGTGGCACCAAGCCAGGACATGCAAGACGACACGCTTTGCCACTGAGCGTCGCAAATGCCGCCTGCGCTGGATACCGCAGACACTATTGGCGACAAAGGTCGGCAAGCGCCTTACTCCGGCCAGACCCGCCGGGTCAGCTGCAAGGCTACGATCGCGGGTAATCTTACGATCATCAGCTTGAATAACTCACAGGGCCAGTGACCAAACCTTTATGACGATGACCCTAGAGAACAGAAACTGATGGGTATGCCATGAGTCACACAGTGCTATAGTCCTACAACAAGACCTTGACAGCACGAGAATACGCAAATTGTTTCCCACTAGGCATGGATCATGATGGGGACAGCTGCCGCCTGAAGTGCGGCCTTTTTCTGCTTCTTTCCTAAATAATTGCCAGTTATCTCTGTTCAAGTAGCCAATCTCGAGAGGCTAAGCAGTGCAGAGCTTCAGCGAACCATTGCTAACGTTGCGAGAGAGAGAGCTATGGACTTTTCGCCCAGTTTGATTGAGGGACGGACGAGCCTGACTGCATATTGAACTCATTAGGCCTGCGCCATAAAAATGCTCATCTGGATACGAGCCAGCGATCTTAGTAAGTACAAACGGCATTGACTCATCTTGGGGGCCTTGAGGAACTGTCGTACAAGTTTAGGTAAGCCTTTTACGTTCACGTGCGGAACGAATGGAAAGACGATCGTCAAAAATGCAGCTGAAATGGCACCTGCGTGTGGCGCACCCATGGTGACGTTGCATGTGCTGTCGTCGTTGCTGAAGGTGGACAATAGCGACGGTCCCTAATTTAGCGCCTCGACGTGTCTCTATTGCAACTGAAGTCGTCAAATGATGTGATGCATGTGCCGCTTGCACTCATACTGCGACTCAGGTGTAAAAACAACAAGACATAAGCTCCTTGATTTCTGCTCTGAGATTGTAGACACATACGCATGACTTGGAAACGTCATCACTTCAGTTGACTTAATGAACTGAAAATAGGGCGTTTCTTAGTCGCATCAGGATACACTTTGAAATGCACTTTGCCAGCGATGACACAACTTTCACTAGAGTTCACGTTGTAAAAAACAGCCATAGAAGTCCTTTGATATATTGCGTTATCTCAGCACCTCCTAGCTTGGACACACCGTATAGACGGTCCACAAAAACTATAGGCACCTGCAGTGAATGCAGAACACCATTTAGTCCGTGAGTTCCCATACAGAAACACAGTTCACGCTGAATTGCGGCTTGCTTGCTTGAAAAGCATGTGGTTTAAGCCCCAAGCACTGAGGTTGCCCATATAGTAATGACTTGCAGCATGGCAGCATGCCTTCACAGTGTGCTACTGAATTCCCATCACCCATACTTGATGGCACTCATGTCAGAGCAGGTTCTGCTAGAGTAGCCTGGCAAGATAAGAGAATTGTAGCAAACAGAGTGATCAGTTCTTCAGAGGCAATTACAGTAGTTGCCTCACCTATTCAGCTTGCAATTGTACCTGGGTGCCATGCGTGTCAGTCAAGAGTGACTAATATAGCTGGTATGATGTGTGCCTCGACATGCAAGTGACCACTATACTGCACTTCAGCTACTCTCAGCATGTTGTGGATGACACACGCAGTCTGTGCACAGTTGTGGATAGCAAGCAGTGACTCATTTGTTACACCTTGGATGCATACCTCGCCAACAGAATACCCTTGCGCTCGTGCTCGGACAATGATCTCCATTTGGAATGCATACCCTTTTGAGTTAACATTGGCGATGACCTTCTCCAGAACACTCTTCTTGTACAACCGGAAAGAACCTGTCAAATCAGACACCTGCAGCAGTTTGCCTTTTCACTTGCACTGTCACACAAGCTGCACCCTACAAATGCTTGTGGCTGCATCTAGTCTGACACAGCAGAAGGGTAGGTCAAAAGCCATATATGGATAACGGTGGTACTACCCAACAAGGCCATGATTGCCACTAGCTTCATCATAGCAGTGACATCTGCACGCCTTGAATGTTCGCTCCAGCATAGGCCAGGGTGGCGGCCTCAACAGCATCAGCAAACATGCAGGAATGAGCTTATACCGCCCTTCACATGGCTTGACACGCATTCGGCACCCTTGAAAGCTGACAAGTGGGCTTGCAAAAATGCTCAAGCGGCTTCTCACCCCAGGGTTGAGCAGCGTCTGTGCCAAGAAGTTAGCTCCTCTGCTGACAAGTTTTCGCTTGAAGTTCCACCCACAGACGCCCCCCTGGGCTTTGTACCTGGTGCCGGTCACAATATCACACCCTGTCTGCTGCTGAAGCCTGCAAACCCAGGGCAGCTGTAAGCTGCAACATGCAGTTTCCAACATCACTGATGTTGCTCTGTCAGCAGCAGGGTTTACATGATCTAGACTGCAAATACATATGATGAAAGCTGCACAGGTGTTGTATCACAGTTTGGCATGTCAATGGCAGCCAGCCATGCTGAGCTTTTACACCACGGTCTGCTGCTGACACTGACAGAGGTTGATGAAGGGATGCTGTGCACTCATACCAACATTTGCTTGCCAAGCTGCGCACCTTATGAAACCTGGGATGTACTTTGGCTGCATGGCATCAGTCATAGAGTCAGCAAACTTACACAGTGGGCATTCATTCTAAACAATATGGCAAGCAATCAATCTGCTTATCTTACATGATGTGACAGATCAGCATCCATGATGATGACATACTCGCCTCTGGCATGTCTGAGGCCATGCACATAGGCTGTACCTGGAAAGAAACACACAGCAAGTACATACTAACACATACATGAACTGAATGATTGGGAGCAAGGGTACAAAAGGATTCATACACTGTATGCCATATGCTCACCTAGACCAAGCTTGCCTGGTCTGCATTTGAGGATCTGCAGCAATGACAGGCATCAGGGTCATGGCAGTCAAGCAGCATGCACTCTTGCTGCAGGCCTTACAATCCTGTCATCCCCATACAGCTGCTGCAGTTGTCGGACTACGCCTTGTGTGTTGTCCTGGCTATTGTCGTCTATGATCACAATTTCATAGTCAATGTCACTGCATCAGCAATGTGTTACATCTATGAAGCAACAAGTTACAATGGCTGATTCATCTGTATGCCAACCTGCTGGTAAACGTCTTCACCAGTAGCCATACAACTATGGCTATGTTGTGTCTCTCGTTATATGTCGGCAAAAGCACAGAATACTTGTCTTTTGATGGCATATCCTTGTGGACGGGTACCGAAGCGCTATGTTTGTTCCGCCCAGCAGCGTTTTCAGGGTTGACCTACTCGACAGTGGCTTCAACGTGTAGGATCAAGCATGCATCAAGATTGTAGCGAAGATTGTCACACTAGCGTCAGTGTCGAAGTCTGCGCTCGCACTGCACGATGTTCTGCAGACAGTGCAGGGTGCAATCGGAATACTGACTACGCTTCATGGCAACGAACAGGGCGATGCATGCATCGATATCGAGGAAATCTGAATGCAGCCTGTCTGGTAGGAGCTGCATGACCTTCTGCAGTGCAACCCAGCCCAAAAGCACAGGGGGGCAGGTCGTTGGAAGTTATCACAGCTGAGTACTACGATTGTCATTCCAGAGCCGCTGATTCGAATCGTGTTTTTGCAAGCCATTGCAGTTTGTTGCACATCATACTCTTGATCAGTCACCCTTGCATCGGCGCAGTTGCGCAAGCATGGCGTCCCTCAAAGAGGCACATAGGTCTGCAGCGTTGGCATTCAGTCCAAATGCTTCGTATCTTGCCGCTGGAACTGTTGCTGGTGCAATTGACATGTCTTTCTCAACCACCTCGACTCTGGAGGTAGGACTGGCTGGTCCCGTTGTGTATCCGGAAGACCTGGTGCCGACTACCGATCCTTCCACGCATGGTGTCGCTTCCCAACAAGAGGTTGCCTGATGCAGGTCTTCAAGCTTGACTTCTCCTCCAGTAGCCATGAGCTGCCTCTAGCTGGGCAAGCTGTCAATGCTCCTGAAAGGTTCCACAGGCTCAGCTGGAATGCTTTTGCCCATGGTTCACCTGAGCAGGAAAACTTTCCTGTGAGTCTTGAACTTTCACAGAGTCCAAGCATTGATGTGTGTCCGCTGCTCTTGGACAAGTCAATCTCACGTCTTGTGTGTCTTGCAGCATGGCTTGATCGCTGGTGGCCTAGCAGATGGTTCTATAGCTCTTTGGGATGCACAACAAATACTGCGAGGCCGACCAGAAAGCGCCCAGCTTGCCAAAGAAACCAAGCATCATGGAGCAGTAAGCTCACAACTCTGCACCTATAGCACTTGCTGAGCATTGACAATATGCCTTTTGTCAAGACCAGCATCTATTCTTTTTGTTGCTGCAATTTGTTATAGCTGTTGTGATCAGATTGCATGGCTTGATGCAGGTCAAGGGCCTGGCTTTCAATCAGCTCAGCCCTAACCTCTTGGCATCAGGCGGTGCTGATGGAGACATCATCATTTGGGATGTTGCCAATCCCAGAAAACCAACAGCATTCCCTCCGCTGAAAGTAAGTCAGAAAGCCGTCTACAGCACTTTTGAAACTTTGGTTAGCTTGCTTGTTTCTTGGCTTTCCTGTATTGCACTCTATCTCATTCTGGTGAGGCCTACATGCAGATCAAAATCGTCTTTGAGGGCCAAAGCTACTCTGCAACGGCTGTCATATCTCTGTGGTCATGTCTATGTTGTCTCTGTGGTCATGTTTCTGTGGTCATGTGTCTGTTCTCACTGTTGTCTTTGTGGTCATGTCTCTGTAGCAGCGCAACTGGCTGAGATGCTGCAGATGCATAAACAGCAATCTTGGGCTCTTTCCTTTCAGTGCCACAAACATAGCTAATCCCACAGACAGCGCAGCAAAGTGACTGTGTACTGGTGCAGAGTCGTGGGCCCAGTCAAGGAGCTGGGTCAGAGATAGCCAACATTGCATGGAACCGCAAGGTGCAGCACATCCTGGCATCCTGCACTGTTGGAGGCAGCGTGACAGTGTGGGACTTGAAGAAGCAGCAGCCGGTGTTGAACATCAGGGACAGCTCAGGGTAACGCCCTGGTTGCAGTCATGCTTGGCGGTACATGAGAAGCAGTCTGCTTTTGCCCTTGACTGTAGAGGCCTGCACTGCACTGATTTGCTGCAAGCAAGTGTCACTTTGCAGTCCTGCCCCTGTCTGCCTGCACTAGCTTGTTTGCCTGGTGCACCCTGAATTACACTTTGGTTGCATCTCGGCAGCACCTCAATTTGCCCACTCAAGCTGCTGTGTCAGCCATCCCAACAAAGCATGGCTCATTCCTTTCTCCTTCACACTCCTGACATACTTGCATGCCATGCACACTGTGCAACCTGACAATCAGCCCTGGCGCAGTCTGCACACACCAGCACAACACACAATCTGATAACTGGCACCCCTGCTGCTGCTGGGAACTGTTGCTTCAGACAAGGCATCAAGATGCCCAATGATACATTGCCTAAAAAGCTTTTGTTTCGTAAAGCCAGGGAGCTTTGCCCACCTGGTTGCCCTAGGTCTAGGATCAGTGATGTTGTGTTACATGCTGTTAATCATATCATATCAATAGAACTGATGGGGATGCTCAGACCAGATTGCTTTGCAGAGTCACGACTTGCCCTGCACACACCTAGCTCATTGCAAGCTGAAAAGTATAAACGTTCTTAACCAGGAATCAATACGCAGAGATAATTAGGTACTACCTAGCAAAACCAATCCTTACTGTAAGTGTGTGTATACAGGCGTTTACGCAGATGCTCGTCCATGCAGTGGCATCCAACTCTGTCCACGCTGCTGATGGTTGCCTGTGAAGATGACATGTCTCCAGTCATCCAGCTATGGGACCTACGAAGCGCTGCAGCTATGACACCAGCCAGAGAACTGCTGGGCCACAACAAGGTGGACTGTGTCTACCACCCTCATTGCACTTTGTGGTCCATGTTAACACTTCTCAGATAGGCATCAGTATTGGTAGGACACCTCATTGCACTTTGTGGTTCATGCACTCTGGGCTGCTGCTTTAGGAGGCTCCTGCTATGATCGCTCAAGAGCGTACACTTTTCTTTTCTTTGTGTTGGATGTTAGTGCGTACCAGGTAATCAGATAGCCGTCAGCATTGGTAGGACATGTGCAGCGTGACAGCATCAAACGTTTGTGGCCATCTACAATCTGAATTTCTCAGATATGCTGGTACTTACACATGCTCACTTTTGTCACTGTCAAGTCATTGCAAGGGGCAGACAGTGATACTTGCACTCAACATTGGAAAAGCCAGAAGGTTGCAAGCAGGGTGGTAAGGGCTATCAACATTTAGAGGATGTCAGACACTGTCTATTAGCCCTCTCAGCAGCTGTTGCTTGCTGCAGCAAAGTGGGCATTGTTGTTTCTGCCAAGCCAGGCTGTAACGTAGTGCCCATTACACTGGTCATACAATAAGGATATCAGAGCATCTCTTGCATTTGTTACACAGACATGCTGCTGGTCATTCAATAAGTGACTGTCAAATTCGTCATTCAATAAGGATATTGGAATTTCCCTTGCATTCGCAACACAGACATGCTGGCGTTCACTGTAGGGCGTCCTAGCCATGTCCTGGTCAGGCCATGATGCAGGGCTGCTGCTGAGCAGTGCCAAGGACCACCGCACTGTTCTGTGGGATGTTGCATCAGGAGAAGTTCTTGGGGAAGTGCCTGCTGGGGACAGCTGGGACTTTGATGTTCTGTGGTCTCCCAACAACCCTGGAGTGTTTGCCACTAGCTCATACGGCACGGGTGAAGGCAGCTCTGGCAAGGTTAGTACCTCCCTTGAGCGCTCATCATACACCTTCACTCAATCTTGTGCCTGTTGCAAAGGTGATGGCTGATGCCGTGCTGATGACAGCACACTTAGATTTAGATAGACTGAAGGTAGATTGCTGTTCTTCCTTGTGAGCTTGCCCATAAGCTCGTCCATGGGCTCAACCTGAGTGGCGTTACTGTGCACATCAGCTCTGAACACCAAAACGCATAGCTGGGCTTCTAGAGAAGTCAGCTGAGACGTGTTGCACAGTGCAATGTCAATCAGACCCCTTTCAGGGAGTTCAGTTCCCCTGGGAAGCTGAGGGGTGTATACTCATGACCATGACCACTGATGGTGCACTGATGCATAGAAGTGCACCCACAAGAGAGCTGGTAAAAGGTTTGTGCACAGCAGACTCAGGATGCGAATAATTTCCAATGCCCTTTTTTTGTGTGTGTGTGCAGCTTCGAGTGTGCAGCCTGGCATCCTTTGGCGCCTCTCCAACCACTGAAACAGTCAACGATGACTTCAGCATGACCTCAGCTCCTGCAGGTCTGTTGGTACAGCTTTGCACTACACCCAGCATAGCTTTGCACTGCACCCAGCACAGCATGCCTCTGCACCCAGCACAGCTTTGCACTGCACCCAGCACAGCATGGCTCTGCACATTCTGTGCAAACTTTGCAAATGATTGTGACCATGCTGCCCTGACCACTAGTTTCATCAACCTGTATGTCACTTCAGCCTCTCCCATCTCTCCCTAGTATGTTTGGGGTCCTGAACACCGTCATCCTTGGCGAGATGATCAGGCCTGTGAAAGGCTTGCTTGACATTCAAAGATTGGATTATACAAAAACAGCTGTGTCTAGGACCCCACACATGGTAGGAAAAGGGACGCAAGGTGGGGAAGTTCCTCACCTGACAGGAGGCATGGGCTTCTGAATCCTCAGTCATAGCTGCTGGATGCACACTCAGATTGCATGTAAAGAATCAGCACGTCACTTCTTTTGTTGTTCATCATAGAGACAATTTATCGGTGACACAACTAGTCAATAGCTGCGAGAGGTGCGCCAAAACCTCACAGTCTAGATGCAAATTCTCATCTCAAAGTTGTTCGATATTCATCCTTTTGTGATTGATATCACGCAGGACCAGCTACACCCTTGAAGAGAGCCCCAGCTTGGCTGAAACGACCAGCTGGAGTAGCTTTTGGCTTTGGCAACCGCCTGGTCTCCTTCAAGAACATTTCACGGCAGGGCCAGGCTGGGGAGCATGTGGATGCAGGCATTGTCACCCTGTCACATGTGAGCACACTGAACATGCAATACATATAGGCACTGACACACAGACAAGCTGACGCATCATCTGCTTGGTGATTCACACAGCCACGCATCATCTGCTTGGCTGGATGAATCACCAAGCATTGTTGCTTGTCGATGGTTTTGCTTGTCAGCAACAGAGATCTTGCCGGACTCAGCAGACTGTAGACGTGGCTTCACAAGTTGTGTCTTGTTTTCTTTCTTTTGACATGAATTTGGGCTTCTTTGTGGGCTTGGTATGATCAGCATGCACTGCATGGTGCAGGTAGCTACAGAGAGCGAGCTGATTGGCAGGTCAGAGGCATTTGAGCAGGCAATGAATGAGAATGCACTGGCACAGTTCTGTGACTACAAGGTTGCCAACTCTGATGGGGAAGATCAAGAAACGTGGTTATACCTCAGGATACTCTTTGAAGCTGATCCCAAAAGGCATGTCCCATACCTGCAGCCCATGTCATGTCGCCTTGCAAAGTTGGCAAAATTTACCTCGAGGCGTGGCTGTTTTCAGTTCGACACTGCACACCAGCATGTCAAACATTTGCATGCCTTTCATAGAGTGCCCACAAGTAGCTGCTGCAGAAAACTTCATGACTTCCTGCAGCAGCTGTTCACTCTCACCTGAAGTCATGCAGGCAACGCATGACAGAAAACATTTTCTTCATGTTGCACTGGAGGTCGTTGTACCAGTCAGGGTCTTCTGCAACAGTACCTCTGCATCAGGCCTGACAGCTGCTCATGACTACCATACAGGCAGTTGCTGGAAAACCTGGCCAGTTGGGGTCTTTTGCAACGCTCTTTTCAATCCTGAAGCGTCTATTTTCATTCAGAAACGTCATCCCTACACGGGAAATCTAAACCCAAAAACGTCTGGGGACAGTAAAAACACATTTCTACATTGTGCAAATGTTTTGGGTCCTTCTGCATCAAGAAAATCATGACACATGCAGGCAGTTGCTGGAGAACCTGGCCAGTCAGGGTGTTTTGCAACAGTCCCTCTGCATCTGATTTGAACATGATTGGCACAAGTGCTCAGCCGTGTTGGCTTAGGATCATTCTTCTTCTTCTTCTTCTTCTTCTTCAGAAAGGCCTGACAGCTGCCCATGACACATGCAGGCAGTTACTGGAGAACCTGGGCTTCCATGATGCTCTACCCCCTGAGCCCCAGGCGGAGCCCTCCACCCTGAGCTCAGTGGATGCAGCAGCTCAGAGCCTGGAGGACGCCCACCTGCACAACGCCAGCTTGGCTGGTGGCGATGGCTTTGGCGATGGACTGTCTCCTCATGGGGAAGACAACGGCGACTTCTTTGAGCAGCAAGGTACACCAGCAAGCCACTCGGAGACAGCTCTCCTTAACCCTTGAACCACTTCAATGCAGGTCTTCTATGCCCAGAGGGAGATGTATGATTGTCTACAGGTTTGACCCAGACTGATCAGTGATACACACTCAACACAGGTGTTCTCGACCAGGATACTGATAACCCTAGCATGTCTACAATTTGGTTGGTTGGCTGAAGATGTAACTCTTCCTCCTCAGGCCGACGCAGTCGTAGTTGGGCATGCAGCAGTCTGGCATCAAGACATCAACGCCTGCACAACAGTCAGGCAGGCTGGTAGTCAGGATGGCTGCTGCCTGGCTGGTGACTGTTGTTCAGGCGCTGATGTTTTCATGCCAGATTGCTGTACACCCAACTATAGTCAGGATGGCTGCTGCCTGGCTGACTGTCTGCCAACCTGCTGACACCTGCAGCCGTATCTGTCACAAACAGATCACCACGCAGAGGCGACTCACAGCAGCTGCATCAAGGCATGTTTGTGGCACATGCCAGCTTTAACACCTAGGCGCCAAGCTGCTGCCAGCACAATCTTGCTCATGAGGCTGCTTTACAGTTTTGGCGTGTCCAATGGGGCAGTGACAGATCTAGGATGTGGACTTCAAGTATGGGTTTAAGGGCTGTTCCCACAGTGCAAATGACATGACATGCTGCTGAACTTGACTGCTTTGCCTCTGCAGATGACGGAGACTTTTTCGACAACTTGCAGCCCTCTGCTGCCCCCACCCCAGAGAAGCCCCGTAGTGAACAGGCTGAACCCCCCTCCCCCGCTGTCATGAGGGGTCTCCAAGAGGAAGCTGGGGAATCCGAAGCCACCATTGAGCGGGCCTTGTACATTGGCAACTACACTGCTGCCGTGGACGCATGCATCAAGGTTAGAGTGATGCTGAGCCTCATTGCATCTCTCATGACTGGCATGAGACTGCAGTCAACAACCTTTTGACTACTGGTCAGAGTGATGCTCAGCCTCATTGTGTCTCTCATGACTGGCATGAGACTGCAGTTAAAATCCTGTGACTACCCATTTGGTGAAGACAGCCACCTTTGTTCAAGTAGCTGGTATACAACCCGTTGACGGCCCTGTCCAAGGCTCTCCAAAGGCTACTGCATGAGACTGCAATCAACAGCCTGTACTACCTGTTTGGTGAGAACACACCTTTGTTCAAGTAGCTAGTATACAACCTGTGACGCTCTCTAAGACTAGTGCATGCGTCCAGCCCTTTCTGTTCAGTGTCTGCATTTCAGTGCCGGCATAGATCTTTACTATTTCTACATGTGGGCTGAGCAGGCAGTGCGTATATTTCCCCGCAGGCAAACAGGATGGCGGATGCTCTGCTGATTGCTGATCTGGCAGGGCGTGATGAGCTGATGCGGGTGCACCAGATGTACATGAAGAAGCAGCCCAGCCCCTACATGAGGCTTGTCAAAGCAATCCAAGGCAACGACTTTGTTAGTGAGTCTCTATACTCTCAGTCGGCATCAAGCATTGGCCTGATTGATTGATTATTGATTGATTGATTACTGATTGATTGATTGATCACCTGTGCCAGCCTTTGCTCTCGCATCAGCCAGGTAGGTATCAGGTATGCCTTGCGCGATTCAGAAGGCCATAAAGCAGGCTTATTTTTATCACCCAAGGGTGTACAGTTGATGTGGCAAGCACCGCGCAAGCATTGGCTTGACAGAGCCTTTTACCTGATACGCCCCTCATGCCTGGACTCAGTTCTTATCTACTGTCAGCTGACTCATGACTGAGTCATGCAAAATATGGCTGTCAGTTGTTGATGCTCAGATATGCCAGCATTGCCCTGCATTGCGCAACAACATCAGGTATGGTAATTTCAATCACTCCATCCTGCGTTATAACGTGATCAGGTATGGTAATTTCAACTCATTCCATCCTGCTTCATGATGATGCTGTCCTCTTTATAGCATCCCCTCTTCACAGCATCCCTGCTTGTGCGCACACTTTGGCTTCCCACCAGTAGGAAGAAAAGGAGACTGCTATGATTATTACTTAGTACATACAGAAGAGATGCGTCAAAGTACAGAACTATGGCTCAGGCTATCAACGAAACACCAAACAGTATGATGAAATCTGATGACAGAAAGATAAAACCCCCTTCGCGTTCCCAAATAAAGCAGCCTATGGAATCCTTGCTGCAGGGCTTGTCAAGGAGAGGCCCCTAGACCAATGGAAGGAGACCCTAGCAGTCCTGTGCAGCCACAGCAACCTAGATGAGTTCCAGGGCCTGTGTGACGCCCTGGCCCGGCGGCTGTCGGGGGGTGGGCTCACCCATGCTGCCACCCTGTGCTGGATCTGTGCTGCCAAGGTGGACCAGGCCCTGCATGTCTGGGCCAAGGAGCTGCTGGGCAAGCAGGCATCTGTGTCTGAGCTGCAGGTGCGTCTCTTCCAATATGGTCCCACATGGGTCCCACATGGTACGTGGTGTAAAACAGGCATCTGTGTCTGAGCTGCAGGTGCGTCCCTGAGTTTTCACAACACCAATTTTTATTTAGTCTTGATAAGCCTGTTGTACAAGGCTACCCCGATGGTTGCCAGCAAATCCGGTTGAGGCTGAGGCCAAGGCCCTACCCTATGAGGGGGCATCGGCTCTTGTGTTTACAACAGCAATCTGCGGCTGCTCATCATTTGCCAGTTGCCCTCTCAATTCCAGCCTGAAAGCATTGGGGAACAGGGTACATGGTCTGAAGCAGGGCATTGTGCCTTTTGTGGTGTTGAAACAACTGTTCTGGACGACTGATTGAAGCGAGTCTAGAGTCTGTCTAAAGTCTAGAGTCTGTTATGAGTCTCTAGAACATCGAGTGTATGAAGAGAGTCTAGTTTGTCAGAAGGGTCTGTTCGACATTTACTCACAAAGGAAACATCATGAGGTTCACCAGGATGGTCGTGCCAGATTTGGTATCACCAGCTTGTCTTCTTGGCAAACCTTTCTTCCACACTATGCTCTAGGCAAATCCAGATGAGCTGGAGGCTGTTGACATCTGAGCAGGTGCTCTTCCTTTGTTGACACACCCAGGCAATGTGCTTGAGCCGTCAGCGTCAGTCTCACATGCCTTGTGTAGCATTTGCTTGCTGCCCATGGTTCTTGAGTCACATTCACATTGTGTTTGTGTGTGTGTGTGCGCGCATGTGTGTGTGTGTGTGTGTGTGTGTGTGTGTGTGTGTGTGTGAGACTTGAAAGGCAGTTTGTGTCGCAAGCAGGAGCTGATGGAGCGTGCTGTGGTTCTGACACAAGGAGGAGGGCAGCCCCAGGCCAGCCCCGCCCTGGGAGACCTGGTCGCCCAGTACTCCACCATCCTTGCCTCACAGGTCAACCTCCTAAGACATCTCCACCATGTAGAAACGCGTGTTCACTGTCCCCAGACGTGTCTGAGTTTATATTTCCAGTGTAGGGATAACGTTTCTGAGTTAATATAGACGTTTAGGGATTGAAAAGGGCTTCCTAACCTGGCATGCTTTCTTGTGTCAGCTCTGCATTAACATTGCCATGTGTGTCTCCTGGCATCTTTTGGTAGCTGTCCAAAGCGTATCTCTGATCCTCAGATAGCCAAGAGTGCTCTGACCACTTGCAATGACAGGTTGTCAGTCACTGTCAAATGTAAACTCCATGACTTTGAGCATGCTACCTATCAGGTGTCAACCGAGTCTGATGTTCACAAGTTGGACTTCAGCCACTACATAAGTGATGCTCACAACAAGCCCACTTGCGGCACAACACGATGCCTGTTGGCTAAGCCCGCCATTCAGCTCTTATGACTATCACTAAGGCATCATGTGTATGCACAGGCTCGCATGCACCTGATGCCTGTTGGCTAAGCCCGCCATTCAGCTCTTATGACTATCACTAAGGCATCATGTGTATGCACAGGCTCGCATGCACCTGATGCATGGTGGCCAAGCCCGCCGTTCAGCTCCTATGACTATCACTAAGGCAACATGTGTACGCACAGGGTCGCATGCACCTAATGCCTGTTGGCCAAGCCCTGTTCAGCTCTTGTAATTACTATTACTGTGACAACAAGGTTGCATGCACCTAATGCCTGTTGGCTAAGCCTGCTGTTCAGCTCTTATGATTGTTACTGCAACAACATGTGTATGCACAGGGCCGCATGCACTTAGCCTGGGACTATCTCCACATGGTAGCTGACAACGGCAATGTCGCCTTGCTGGAGCTGCGTGAGCGCATCTACAACACTGGCTCAGCGGACATCCCACAAGACGCGCCGCCTCCTGTGCTGCCATACCAGCAAGAGTCTGTGGTAGCCCAGGCCCCTCCTGCAGGTACCGCATGCTGTACTCCTTTGCATTTACTGTGCAAAAGACACCCTTGAAAAACAAACAAGTTTGGTGCAAAAGACAGTTGCTGGTTGTTCAACAAGACAAGAGTCACGTCTTTGCGTTGTGTATCGGGGGCATTGCCCTGAGGTGCTGTGTGCGTACAGGGCTGTGGACATCAATGCAGCAATAATAATAATAATACTAATTGTAATCATCATAATTTACAGGCGTTCCAGCTAACCGTGCTTGCCAGGTACCTACTAGGTGTCTAAACCCTAGTCCTGTGAGCCAACATGACACAGCAATGGCTGTTGCCATTATGACTCTGAACTTTGCTTTGACAGCACTATGTGGGACCTATGTGTGGAACAGGTTGTCAGACAGGTACACACAACAGCACATGCAAGACAGAGACGTGCTCTTAATGTCTTCTGGAAGGAGAAGCGCAGTGTCAGAGAAGCGCAAGCTTGGGCAAGCCGTATACTTATTCTGCTGCTGCTGCTGCTGCTCAACAATGTCTAAAAATAATAACGATAATGATAATGATAATGATAACAATGATAATAAATGATAAAATCAATCAACAAATAAACAATCTTAACAAATAGATTGTACGCTTTCCAGCTCACGATGGGCTACGTGCGGAATCAGCAGTGTCTGCACTCCCTTAAACACACAAAATGGACCCGCTGGCTGCCCTACCTCCACAGCAATGCCAATACTCAACACAGGCCACTGTAGAATCTGAGCCTGTCCCTGCAGCATCTTCTGGCTACAACGGAGGTCCTGGATCTGTTGGAGGCAATGCATACACAGCCTCCAGCTACGACCCGTACGCACAGTCACAGCATGCATACGGTGCAGCTGCCATGCAGCCAGCAGCCCCGTCATCGCCCTATCGGCAGCAAGCCGGCGGCTTTGGTGGTGGTGGTGGTGGTGGTGGCTTTGGGAGTACCATGGCAGCATCAAACCCCTATGCAAGTTCTGCTGCTCCTGTCCCGGGACGATCACCGGTAGGGGGGCGTGGCCTGTGTGTGTGTGTGTGTGTGCGCACGCGCGCGTAAGCTTGGGCCTTGGTGCAGATGCTGTGTGTAACATTCACCCTGACCTTGCATGTTGACTTTGACCCTGAAGGTGTTTGCTTCTCAAGCTTGCTTTGGCCGTTGTAACACGTAGCATTGTAGTCATCAGGTGGTACAATGTGCTTTGCTTTTGCTTTGCAGACAAGATGGCTACAATGCATTTGTCCCTTCACTGTGTGGATTTGTTGAATGCAGACTGTTTGAAATCATTATCTGCTTGTTTTGACTCCTTTTTGGTATCGTGTGTACATCATTCTACTTTTCAAGGTCAAAGTCAAGAAGGAAGGTTCTTGAGCGGCAGCATCTCAGTTTTGGCTGAGAAATTTAACACACCATTTGTTTTGTTGACATTCTCAGGCTGAGAATGTCAGTAGAACAATTGTTGTGTTGAATTTCTCAGCCAAAACTGCATTGCTGCCGTTTTCAAACCTTTCCTCTCGACTTCAACCCTCAAAATGTGTGCTCTCAACCTTCCTTTGGCTGCTGCAGCATGTAGCATTATCGTCAGCTGGGACAACATGCGTCACCTTTGCTTCGCATGCAAGCTTCCATGCAGCTCAGGTCTTTAATCTCGTCGCAAGTCTCAGTATGGTAAACTCCATTGATGTGTTGTCTCAATGCTGACATCCCTGTCCCTTTTACAGGTGGCACAAAGGCCTGCTCAGGGTACACAGCAGTGGAATCCTCAACCCCAGGCACCCCCTGCTCAACCCCAGTGGGGCAGCCAGCAGCCCCCTGCCCCCTCCCAGGGCAGCTGGCCACAACAGCCCCATCAGCAGCAGCAGTCAGGCTATGCCTCTCAGCAGCATGACCAAGCAGGGCTGTTTCCTCCAGCCCCTGCCTATGCAGGCATGAGTCAGGGCCAAGGGGCAGCAGGGGGGTACCCTAGCCACGGACCCCCCAAGGTCTTCGTCCCTCAAGCCCCTGCAGCTTCTTCTGCTGGTCCACCTCCACCTCCCTCTCATGTAAGCAACACAACATTGCCTTGCAGTATATTGAACTGCCTATCTGCATTGTTCCTGTAGGCATGACAGACAAATGATGACCAGCCAAGGCAATGAATCCCTCCGTTATTCACACTTTACGTCTTGCTTGTAAAAACACATATGCTGTTTCTTGCCTACAGTCATTGATGGTCAGAAACCAGGTGTAAAGTTGTGACAGTCTTCCTCTTTCATGTTGAAAACCACCTGCCATGCAGAGCAACAAGGCATATCAGACACCCCAATTCATCCCCCAGACCTCACCCAAGGCTGCCCCAGCTGCCCACTTCAACCCTCCACAGCAGTTCATGCCACAACAAGCCCCAGGGTCAGGGGGCTTCCCAGGGATGGGTCACCCCCAACAGTCCCAAGCCCCTGCTGCACCCCCCAAGCCTGTGGCCCCACCCGCCCCCATTGGGCCCCCTGCCAATGTGAACATCAGCAATGTTGACACATCCAAGGTAATATGTATGGCCAATCATAATGCCAATGTCACATAGCAGAGCATGTTTGTTAGCATCATTCAGAGCACACAGCAGAGTGTGCTGCTGTCAAAAGCTTGAAAGGGGAGAATATCTGGGCTATCAGATTTGCAAATCAGTAATGCTGTTGTTGCTGGCTGTTGAGCGCAATCAATTGAAAATCATAGGACAAATCAGGTGGTCTCACACCCTGAGCCTGCCTTTTGTTGTTGAAACAGTTTCACGTCTTGTTGCTACTCCTTCTCTGTTAGGCATTGATCAAGATCTCTGCGTCTTGCATTGACTGGACCCAGGTGCACCTGCTCAGACATTGTTGACGTCTACCGATCAGGACGCTGTGCTTGATGAACAGGTGTCTCCACAAGTGAAGCCTCTCCTAGATAGCTTGCGCAGGCTGTATCAGACATGTGCCGGAGCGCCACAGATGCAAGCTCCCAACAAGAAGCGTGAGATGGATGACAACAGCAAGAAGATGGGTCAGCTGTTCTGGAAGCTCAATGCTGGGTACGCTTTGCAGATTTTTTTGTGGCCCACTGCACTGGTAGCCTAGTCTTCCTTTTGCATGCATAGCCATCACTTCATCATGTTGTTGCTGTTGCAGCTTTTACACTATGCTTGTTGTCAACTGTGGCTGTGCCAGGCAGCTTGATGGGCAGAACCACAATTGCAGCTTCTTGCTATCCATCTGTTCATCTGTTTGTGCAGTCAAGAACGCATCTGGTTGTTAGCGCTTGAAAGTAATCAAGCTGACATGGCCTTGCAGTTGCAGATGGCTGCGCAACACAGGGCTGATCCTTATGCCCATACGCACATACCAGCTCAGATGATCGTTTTTGCTGGTTAGTCATACTGAGAACCCTGCCTCAAGAATCTGTAAGCATGTTATGTGTGTCTGACAGGGATGTGTCTGAGGGAGTGGTGCAGAAGCTGATGCAGCTGAAGCAAGCTTTGGATCAAGGGGACTTGAACAAGGCAAGCAGTGTTCAGGTATGCAAGCTGCCGAACTTGAACGGTGACTAGTTTCAGCAACATGAGGCCGGAATGAATCTCAGCTGCTTGGCGTCAAGGGCTATTGGTAATTTGTGATTGTATACGTCATTGTTGCAACAGCCTGAAAGCTCTGTCAGTTCACCCACCAGCAACCTTTTGTAGCAGTGTATGCATGTCTGCAGGTTAGCCTGACCACAAGTGATTGGGATGAGTGCAGTTCCTGGTTGACAGCTCTGAAGAGGTTGATCAAAGCAAGGCAAATGCTTGGCTGAAATGCCAGGCTGTTCCTGATGTGCGACATTATTTCATCCACATATTCCTGACGCCTGCGCCTGACTGAGTTATTGTATAAGTCGCAAAGCCTGTTCTTTCATGCAAGCTTGGCTGGATGTTACATGTAACTACTCTGATCAGCATGACTTGAGCAACCGCTTAGCTCCTGTTTGGGCTTGTGCTGGGCAACATCACATATGGAAAAGGCCTGACAAGCACCCTTGCCTTCTGTCTATATGCAGTCTGTCTGATTGTCAATCCGAAAGCTGGCTCATTGCCAAATCATCTGATGATAACGACCTCATGGAGGACTGCAGTACATTCAGTGCAAGCACTCATTGGACCAGGTGCTGCTCTTGCAGCTCATATTCTGCACACCTCCAGAGCACAAGACAGTGCAACAATGTTCACAAACCCTGCAACAAATGGACAAGCATTAAGTCCCAGACGTTGCTCACAATACATAACTTTGTGCAAGACATAGAGCTCAGGCGTCATGCCTGATGCATGAAGTGCACAGGACAGACACGACCGGACGCTTGCTTTGCTGCTGGCCTGAATGTGGATGCTGCTTCAGCCAACTGTTGGCAAACAGCACGTTCAAGCAATACATCCATGCACTTTGTTTGAGGTGTGACATGTGGTGTACAAACTGATAGCAAACTGTGGCTACGGCCTGGGCTCAAAGGCAGCATTTGTGTTGAGGACTGTCTGCTGAACATATACATTGTCTCAGCAATGCTGTACAATGCAGATAACACTGCAGTGCTTGCATGCGCTCTTAATTCAGGATGACCATGTCTTGTTGCAGCAGAAACAGCTGTAACTGACAAATCGCGCTGTGAGAGCGGCAAGCATATGAGTCCGAAACAGCAGGTCATAGAGTCATATGTCCCAGAAAGGTGTCTTCATTGTCCATATGCTCATGTGACATGTTTGTATCTGACAGGCCAGTTATCGTTGATATTTGTTCCTTCCCGCTGGTATCTTCAAACCACAGCTTGTCACCATAGAAGATGATCAGCTCCTCCTCTGCCATGATGTTGCGAGCAGCAAAGTATCTGATTACAGATTGGTTACTCTCAATTCTGTAGTCCAAATTTGGCTTTCCAGCATGGTTGAAGAGGGAGCCAACTCCTAGAGCTAGCAACATGGTGCCGCCTGTTCCCTTGAACAGATAATGTTCCAGCACTGTGTGCCTGTGCGCAGCACACATGCTGACATGCTGACAAGCAACTCAAATTCCATCACTCAGAATATTGTAAGATGCACCATTGGGCAAGCTCAACTAAGTGCTTCTTTGCAAAGCCTATGAAAACGAGAATCCAGCCTCACTCCAGAATAACAAGTCATGGCATGGAGGCTTACAATGGTGCAAAACAGCAGAACGCAAGCCGATGTCACCTGCCGTAATTCTGGTATTCATGCGCAGAAAGCTTTATGCAGTGCGCAGCCTCTACCAGTGTTCCTTGCTGTATCTGCTTAGTGGCGAAAACCCCTGCAAGACGCGTCGTTACAATCGCATCCATCGCTGCATAATGCCACACGCTGCTCGACATTCTGCACGTACCTCGTGCACACGCTTCTTCAGTATACGGTGTTGATCTGACTTGATACAAGCTCTGCTCGGGAGCTGCAAGCATGCAAACAGGCGAACAGGGCTGTCAAGGTCGCTGCTCACGGGCGTGTATTCCCTGCTGACCCACGGAAACTAGCAGAGCGGCCAACGATAATGGCCAAAGTCAAGTGCAGAGCTGCTTGCCTGGCGAAAGTGCTTTTGGAATCTGACACACAACACACAAGTCAGGCCTGAAACGCTCGCACGTCGGCAATCCCATCTTTTACCTCACAAGCCGGGCCTACATGCGTGAGCGGAACCCGCAGATTGTCCCGACTAATGTATTCTTCAAATGTGAAGGAAGAGCCCGGTGCACAGGACACCTCCACAGTGAAGCCAGGACCGATTCAACTGTCTCAGGAGGAGCGGCAGGCTTTGCAGCTTTCGGAATGCAACGAGGACAAGTGCGAACAAGCCAGATTAGAGTTTGTTCGGGAAACTTTGGCTCAAGGTAAAGACGGGTTCACTACGGCCCTACCGTGCCGTTGTTACGCCTGCAGTGTCTGACGCTGTCTTTGCTGGAGCGACAACAGGGCTGCCGAGTCCCGACGACTGGCGGTGCACGTTGCACTTGCGCGGCAGTGGGAAGGATCGAGGCAAGGTATACACAAAGTACCACCCCCCAAACGGCAAGTGCGTCAGATCAAAGCAGGCTGCTTGGGTTTTGCTAGGCCTGGACACAGCGTCAGGCGCTGCACAGCCTGCAAGCAACGTCACAGAAGCAGGCAAATCCAGCACCGAGGTATCTTTCCGCTGGGCTTGTGGGCATTGCTTCTAAACCTCAATCAAAATAGCAGGGTCAGTTACGATTTGCAAACTGCTTTAAAACAACACTCAAACATTTCCACAGGTTGTCCAAAAGAGAAAGAGAGCAAAAGTCACAAGGTCCTTACCACAGCCCTCCAGACTACTTGCAAATCTGAAAGAAGGTGACCTAGAGCACTTTCTTTTAGCGGTAAGCACAGCATTCATGTATTTCAGGCACTGTATGTGGACTCACAGTATTGCATCGAGAAGCAAATGATTGATGCTGTGACAGTATTGTACGAGTGCCTCATAATTTCTGCATCTGGAGCAACATTGACATTGCGTATGTGTCTTTAATTCAAAATTTGCTGAAGATGTTTGCATATCTATTGTGGCACTCGAGGCATGTAGTCTGCACACTACATGCATTGCAGAAGTAACCACTTCTCACTTACGTACTCATATGAGCCTGCTTTGCTCCCTCAATTTTCTGACACATGGCTTAAGCCTGGTGGGTGTTATACAAAATGCCATGCATTGCGTACCTCATGCCCACATTTGGTATGTCATACAAACCATGACTGACATGTGGCTTATTTTGTGTTTCAGGTCCCCATATATTGTGGCAGTCCAGAACACAGGAAACACGGCCTGTGGCGACCCATGCAGAAAATCGTAGAGTGCATGGATCAAGATTGCAAGGACAAGCCGCTTCATGAGCGCTTGATGAAGTACAGCGGTCATGCCTCCTTTGAGGCACACTGTGGCAAGAACCCAAAGCAGCAGCACTGGCGGAACAGTTTCAAGGTCGATGTTGAAGGTACTGCAACACTGGAACAGTCGTGTGGAACATCTGCATACAAAGGCTGTACTCTAGAGGGTTTTGGCTGTTATACTGTGCTGTGCCTGGATGTATGGAAAAGGAACTCTTGAAACGTGTGCTGTACCCCTGGTCAGCTTTTTTGGTATGCAAAGGCACATGCCAGAGTCAAGTGTAGTTTTGGGTGGTAGCACAGCATGCTGTTTGGCAGGTGTGTCTGTCTTGCACCTGACAGATCACACCTGATCGGCCATGGCACAGCTAACTTGAGTCTGCTGAATATCTAGTCCATAGGCCCTTTGTAATCTTCTTGACATCATTCTGCATCTTCCACTGAACCTGACATGATGCTAATTGCTCCTTGCATGTAGGCTTCAGGGGACAGTCAGTGGAGAAGTTTATGGCAGCTCATGGAATCAGCCTGGACAGCCGCCTGCCCACAGCTGTAGCCGCCGCTGCACCTACTGCCCAGCAGTCATCCTCACCACCACCACCACCACGTGGTGGTGCACCACCACCATCACCACCATTGTCACCATCACCATTGTCACGGCCTGCAGTCAGCCTGCAGCATCAGCACCAGTACCAGCAAGATACACACACTCCAACAGAGAGCTCAACGGATTCTGGGCCAAACAGCACTGGGCCAAACAGCAGTGCGCCAAACAGCAGTGGGCCAGACAGCAGAGCCCACCTTGTAAGGCGTTTTGCCCTGCACTGTTACGACAGCACAGAAGAGCTTGTGGAATCGGAAGCGGCATACATGCAGGAGCGCTCAGACAGTGATGTGGAGTACCATTCAAGCTCATCAGGCAGAGCTTTAGCATATGGGAGGCAGGATGGGCGTCAGGAATGTAACATTGCTGAGGCGCAGGACGATCTGGAGGCCATGTCTGAAGATGATGCATCATCTGATGCTCAAAAGCAAGCACAGGTAGCCTAGACTGTGCCCTCCCTGTCTTTGAGGATGCAATTGCACTGTGTAAACAGTTGGACCAAAAACAACCTGACCAAGTGACAAGACCAGGTCCGTGGCCAAGGTGTTGCCTAGTCTAATTCTCTTCTGTGTACCAATGTAACCCCACTACGTCACACACTGGATGCTTGACGTCCACCTCTAGCAACTGCTGCTGCTGCTGCTGCTCCTGCTGCTGCTGCTATGCATTTGTGCAGCCATCGTCAACCCGTCATGGCAGCCGCAGAACTTAAACCAGCCCGATGGCTTCTGCACATTGTAAGCCAAAGGAAACTGGCAATGTTCAGGATCTGCCAGACAACCATGAGGCCGCAGCAGACAGCCTGGATACAGCTGACAGCAACCGCCCTCAGCCACCTTATGCCAGTCTGTACAAGCAAGCCAGCAGCAGCCCAGCCCTGACCTCCAAGACATGGTCAGGAGGCCTGATAAGAACTGCCTTACTGCTCAGCAAAGTCCATGTGGCTGTCACAAGGACTTGACTGATGAGTTTGGCAGTTCTTCTCAGCCCTTGTGACCATGTCTTGATCAGATAAGGGCTGGACTGCTGTCAGCTTGCGTCTGAAGACTGATGCAAGCTGAGGGCTGAGGGCTGTTGCCGTCAGCTGTATGGAGGCTGTTTGCTGTGGCCTCAAGATTGTCCAGCAGAACCTGAACATTGCCAGTTTCCTTTAGCTTATGATGTGCAGGAGCCAGCTGGCTGGTGTAAGCCCTGCGGCTGTCCTACTCAAACCAGTATCACCCCTAATCAATCATAATGCACAACATAACTTGGCATTTGTGCAACACAAACTCCAACGTTTGTCAACTGCTTTTCTACAATTTCCAACACAGCCCAAATTTTGGCTACACAACATGCTGGATATCACATGCTTGCCAACCCAATCTGTTGGTCAGTCGAGCAGCTGTAGCTGAAGACAGCAGCAGTCAAACACAGATTGATTGGGTTGTGGTGTCAAAGTCTGGTGATGCTTACGCAGGTCCAGGCGCAGCATAGCTTGGATGCAGAGTGTGCTCAGGAACAGCAGGCCCCTAACAGGGCTGTGGCCAACAGCCCTGCAACACAACAAGAAAGCATGCAGGCCTATAACAGGGCTGTGGCCAACAGCCTTGCAACACAGCAAGAAAGCAAGCAGGTGAGAACTTGCTTTGGCTTGTGTTGGCAAGAGTGCTGAAACCCAATCTCTGCGCTATGCATCTGTAAAGGGCTTTGCCATCCCTTTTGAAAGTGTCAGCACTTGGCAATATCCGGTCATACTATTCATAATAGGTTTACTGCCCAGAACTTGGAAATGGCTGCACAGGCTGCATTCCTGAGGCCTGTTGGCCTGTTACTAGAAGTGTTCAACACAATGTTTGACACGCGTGCCGCCTGCACACTGCACGTTGACACGCTGTGTGCTCAATGCTACTAAGCTCTGATGCAAGATGGAACTGGAGCTGGACTCACCAAGACTTGCAGCATCAACAGGCGTTGTTGCGTACTGTACTGCCTGCTTCTCACATATGACCTTTCCACATAAAAGCCTTCACAAAAAGGCATGCTGGCTGCGTCCCCTAGTTGACAAACAATCATTGATGCTGCAGGCACGCCTCAAGCAGGACCACAAGAACTTGGTGAGGAGGCTTCGCAGGCAGATTGCCAACAAGGACAAACAGCTGGGTCAGGCTGCTGCACAGATCGCCAACTTACATCAACAAGCAGCAGCTGACAGAGCAGAAACAGCAGTGCTGCGTGCTCAGGCTGACAGTGGGCACACGGACGCTCTCAACAGCGCTGTTGCAGGTGGCGAAAGAGCAGGCGGTCCAGCATTGCCAGCTCAGCAAAAAGTGGATGCTTGTCAGGCGGAGAAGGCGTGTGATGCAGAACAACAGAACCAGCTGAGCGTTCTCAGGCAGAAGGTAGATGATCTGGAGGCACAGTCTGCCCAGTACAAGGTGCAGCAAGAGTCGGCACGGCGTCTGTACAGTGATCTGCAAGATGAGGTCAAATCCCTCAAGAGCAAGAACTATAACCTAACAGTTTTGGGGCATGAGTGATGTCTCACGACGCGTGTGTCTGTTTGGCTATGGCACTGTACATCAAGTACTCCTGTACAAAAGGGTTTCAAGAAGGCTTGCCACTGTTGGATGTCTTGAGTTATTTGCGATGCAGCAGCCCAAGCTTGAAATATTAATTAAGCAACCCCTGCACTGTAGATGAAATCTGTCATTGCTGATGTCTGTGTGATACCAAATTTCAAAAGAATTTGAAGAGGTGTCGAGTTGTTTTTCTGACATACGTGTCTTTCCTGAACCCAATGCCTTCCAGGCCTGTGCTCACAAGAGAGAAAACATCACAGGTGAAATTGCACATTGCAATAGTTATTTTTTTCCTGGTGGTTGCATCTGCAAGCGGCGCAGCCTGCACAGTTCAGCACAGCGCAGCTGCCTGATGCACAACAACTGCAAGTCGCAGCTTTTTGCATCACACTTGCGTTGCTCGCTGGACATTGAAGCATCAGCTTCAGCGTTCGCTACTTTCTCATGTAAGCTGTGCATCTGGTCTCGGAGCAAGGTCAAACAATTGAGGTTGGCTCCAAGGTTGTTAAAGCCAAAAGGTATTGCAACCATCGCCTGCAGATCAACTGTGCAATGTCATCTCCCGTTTTAACACCGGATGAACGGCTGGCAAGACTTGCCGCAGGAGTAAACCTTCGAGGTATGCCTTGCCAATCCTCCAGCTTGCGTTGCTCGCGATCTTGCGTGCTGCAGCCATGTGTGTCGCGCAGGAGCATCTTTGCCAGACGGCTGGATTTGTGAAGTCGTCCCCCGCTTTTCCAAGGGTTCGGACGTGTTTTTCTATTCACCCGACGGCGTCAAGTTCAGGTCTACTCTCGAGGTTTACCGTCACCTAGGACTAGACGTCTGCGTGGCAGCTGGCAAGACTAAAGCCCAGAAGCGCAAGACCCAAACAGCGAAAGATGAATTGGTGGGTGCCTGTTCGTTTCTCCTGATTGGCCTTGACGCTGCCCGGGATGGAAAACACGCCCTTATTCTCAACTACTCAGCAACTGGCTTGACAACGTTTTGCTCATGGGTACTAGAAAGCACAACTTTTGCTCTCAAGAGTGGCCTGCGTCACACATCAGGTCACTGAAGGGTGGTTGTTTCTGTAGGCTGTGCAGGGGGAAGGACTAGATTTCACAAAGAAGCCCAGTGCGCCTGCAGATGGGGATCTAAAGCTTGTTCACAATCTTGCAGTCACAGACTTGCCAGACCATCTACAGGAGGTAAAGCCTTGCAAGATGGCTCAGGGAGGATTGCACGCTGAGAGTCTTTCCATCATCAGCATCAGCCTTCCTGCAGCTATTGTCAGTCACCAGACTGCATTCAAAGTTGTGGGTCTTGACTGTATTCAGCTGTGCTTTGCAATCCCGGCCCAAAGCCTTCCACTGCAAAGCTAATGCAATGTCACTGCACTGCCATTGTCAGCTGAGCAGGTGTGTGCAGAATGTTGATCGCAGGTGCCAATCAAGTGTAATGGTAAGCCTGGTGTTTGGCGATTGGCTGACAGTCTAGTAGAATGCACAGCTCATGGGTGCACCATCTGTCAATCCAGAACTGCACAGGGCCGCTTCATGAAGCGCTCTGGATCCCATGGTTTCAGCAAGCATTGTGGCATGTCGCCTGAGGCAATTTGGAGGTCAGCATTCAAAGTTGAGGCAACAGGTGAGACACACATGTGGCTCTCAACAAGTGCATAACTCATGCTGAGGCAACACAGAAAGCAGCAACTGTCTGCGCAGTCCCATATCATCAGTGATGATGGGGTATGTGTGAGCATGTGCTCATAATCTCTTTCCCCAGATCAGCTAACAACTTGCATGCACTCGTGTCAGCTGATCTCTGCTGCCATGTGACAACTTGAGCAAGCTCCATGACATGTTTTGTGGATGCTTGGACAGATGTTGTGTGATATATTGCACATTGTTAGGGTATCTGTGACATTGAGCAGCTTTCTCTGCAGCAAAACACAGCTTCGAAAGCAGCGATGAGACAGTGCTTTTTTGGATTTTCATCACTGATAAAGGTGTGAAAAATCCCAAATTCATGTCCCTCAAAAGCTGATGACTATCACAATTATTGCCAGTCAACAAGTAGACATCAATGGTTTGGTGGCAGGGTTTGAGGGCATGAGTGTGGATACTTATTTCAAGCAGCAAGGCTACAGCTTGAAGGCCCCAGCCAAGCGCCAGACTCTTCATGCACAAAGCCCTCCCTCTCTGATGGCTGCTCTCAACAGCTTCATGTGAAGACACCATCATCAAACCCCAAGGTTAGTCATGGGATGCCCAGTGCAGCGCCAGACTTGGTCCTCTCAGCAGCAAAACACTATCCTGCTGATGCTCTCCATTGTCTGAACGATTTCTTATCATGTGACAGCATGGCAGCAGCCAGAAAGAAGAACTGTTATATACCGCAGAAAGGTTGTATGTCGAGAACAGTAAAGCATGCACGACTGTGCATGACCCAATTGTATCTCAATGCCTGCATGCCCAGCTGTTTGAGCTAAAGCCTACTCGCTACTTGTGTATACTGTCCTGACAAAAGCAGTAGAGAGTTGTTCAAATCACCCGTTTCTGCCGCAGAGAGCTAAACATAGCATCGCAACAACTACTGGAGGAGATCACAAGAAAAGCACCCGAGTCAGCAATGCAAAGGAGCAGACCATGCCTGTTGGCTCACAGCCCAATAATGAGTTCATTACCAAACAAGCCACCACTCATGAATTCCCATTCCCACTGACAGCTGCATTGACACAGCCTCCAGCAACTGCGCAGAATATGACAGCCCAAGATGCACAGGCCACAGTAAAGGCGCCAGATGCGTCAAATGTGATTGCACAGTCCGCATCCACAACACTGCAGCAGCTGCCAGGCCTGCCTGTCCAAAGTGGAGCTGAAGCACAGCAAGATACAAACCAGCCTGCTGGACTCATGCAATCAGAGATTGCTGCACTGATCAGCAGCATGAGAGATGATCATGCGGCAAAAATTGCTGCAGAAAAACAAGCACGTGCAGCAGAAGTTGGTGGCCTCAAGGCCTCAGCTGTTCTGGCAAGACAGGAGTATTTGCAGGCTTTGAACAAGATCAAAGATCTTGAGGCTGAGGTGTACGACCTGAGAGTAGGCAAGTCTGCAGTGTAGAGTGTGTCATATGTAATTTGTAGTAACAGGATTATGGTTCCGGAGCTTGTTGTTTATTTGTTCGCGAAACCGAACTAATCGTCTGTGACTGTCCTGTGTCGCCAACCGGGGACTTGGCTGTTAAAATTGAACCGGGTGCTCGTCGCCACTGGAGGCGCACTGCCTGTACCAGATCTTGTCATCGCCAATAATCCCCAAGACACATCTATCGTGCAAATAGGTCTCGTCCCTGCAGTTGTAACATCTAGTTGCACGCAAGACGAGTCAAGACTATGACAACAGTAGCAGAAGCGGTCACTGAATCACAACGTCGACTTGAACAGCTCGCGCAAGGCGTGAGAGACCGGGGTAAGCACCAAAGCTTGGACAAATCTACCTGCAACAAATCGTAGTACTAGTGGGCCGTACTTGCCCTTTATATCTATCCTATCGGTGGCCAGGCTCTGTGCTACCCAAGGGATGGCGTTGCGAAGTGATCCCACGTAAATATCAGCTACCTGTGCGAGGTCAAGACGTGTCGTTCACCTCGCCAGAAGGAGACAGTTTTCAACCCTAGATGTCTACAAACACCTGAGACTGAACCCACATTTGCCGAAAGGATCCAAGAAACGCAAAGATCATCCTGAGGTATTGGTGCTGATGCTGTTTCCAGTGTACATCTGGTGCATCACCCAGCAGAGACTCACATGCCCTATATGATTAACACATATCACAACAATTGCGGCGGTAGGCCATGATGGAACAGACTTGCTCAAGGTGCTGCAGGCTGCTGAAGACCAAGGTGTTTCCACTTCCGCAAGCACACTGAAGCTGATTGGTGACACAGCCGCAGAGGATTTGCCAAAATATCTGCAGGAGGTCACTTCTCATTTCTCAAATCTCAGATCTCAGTTCTATTTGCCTTATTTGCCTTATTTGCATGCTCATCTGATCTGTTCTGGACACCCAAGACTTGTCCTGCACGTCCCTAGCTCATCATCAGCTGGAAAGCGTAAGATTGCTATTGCCATTAGTTTTGTTATCTGACCGGAGACACATTTCAGGTGCATCAAGTCTGCACATCAGTTTTGAGCAGGGCATGTAGCTACATCACACATTCATTCAGAACATGCAGGATCATGTTGCCAAAAAATGAGTCACATAGCACATCGTACAGCTGGGCTGAGACTCACTCACCTACCTACCTTGCCATACTATCTGCACAACAAATGTCACTGGTCATTCACCAATGCAGGTGCCTATCATGTGCAATCGCAAGCAGGGCATCTGGTACTTGGCAGACAACAAAGTGGAGTGCTCAGACACGGGATGCACCACTTGCCTTGGCAGGCCACTGGCAGATCGCTTCATGTCACGCTGTGCTCTTCATGGCTTCTGCAGGCATACAGGAATGACTGCAGAGGGCATTTGGAGATCATCCTTTAAAGTGGACCTTCCAGGTACAACACTGTCTTGCAGCAGGGAAGGTCTCATACTATACTAGTACTAATAATAATAGTAATAGTAATAGTAATAGTAATAGTAATAGTAATAGTAATAGTAATAGTAATAGTAATAGTAATAGTAATAGTAATGATAGTAATAATAATCATAACAATAATAATAAATTCACTTTCCAGCTCATGAGCTAGGTACGTGCGGGACAAGGCTTGCACAAGAAGATCTGTAGATTCTTCGATTGCTATGGCATCATATGCAGATTTTGTGTATGAGTAGGTGCAAATGTGTGGAGATGTAAATGCCTTGTTGCACTGCACTTTGACCTCATTCTTGGCGTTGCAGGAGATAGTGTCTCATCTGCAGCAGCTGTGATGGACTGTCAAGAGCTGATCATTGTGTATCACCCACATTGCATGCATCCTTGCCTGCTTGCAAATGCTTGCGGTTGTGTTGCCAGCTCAGCACTGTTTTTGCATCTGAGCTGCAGCATGGGCCTTGTGAAGCACGATCGTGTAAACTCAGCTGTACTTACAAACACATTGCTTGTAACTTTCAGGTCATGAAGGCATGTCTGTAGATAACTACTTCAGACAGCATGGCTACAGCCTGCAGTATGTGCGCAAAGCCCCAAAGAACAGTCTGGGCAGAGTCGTACACTCAGACAGAGTGCTAAATGCAGACAAAGCACTTAGTGCAAAAAATGATCTGCCAGTGAAGGCCAGTGCAAAGCAGGTTTCAGAGCAGACTCAGGCCAAGCAGTCTTGCACTCACGAGGCAAAAAGTCAGCGCTCTCTGCAAGGGCTAGATTCCAAGGTGATCCTTCTGAAACATCTCCGCAATGTAGAAACACATTTTTACTGTTCCCAGGCGTTTCTCTATTTAGATTCCAGTGTAGGGATGACGTCTCTCATTAGACATTTTGGGATTAAAAAGAGCTTTTGGACTCAGCGAGTGTCAAACAGTGAGTCTTACACTCACGGATAGTGCATGCTTCCAGCTGAGCAGGGATGGATGTCCCATTGGCAATTCCTTTTTGAGTATCTCATCCAGTGGCTCGTGGTACAATATTGGATGTAAAGTGTTTACTTGCCCATATTTGCTGTCAACCTGCATCCAGATTCAGGCCTACCGTCAGCTGCTTGGTGAGAGCCATGGCCTGTCCTTGTGCTGTTGACTCAACCTCTGACCTGCTGTGCAGAGAGGCTTACCGGTTTCTAAGACAACTGACTGTCATTCTGACAGCAAATGGGGAGACGCAGCGCTGCTGAAACAGGAGCTTGAGAACTTGCAGCAAATTGTTGCTACCCAGAAAGATAGCATAGCCCAGCTGGGTCGGGCAGTCAAAGACAGGGACCTGCAGATTGCAACTTTCCAGGCTGGCAGTTCACAGAAGCCAAGAGGTGGCAGCAGCAGCAGTCAGGATGTAGCTGTTTTGTGCAATGCTCACAAGCAGGAGAAAGCTGCATTGCAAGAGACACATGAACAAGAGAAGGCTGCATTGCAGTCAGCACATAAGCAGGAAGCTGGTGCATTCAAAGCCCAAGCTGCTCAAGCCAACATGATCAGTTTGTGTAAGAATAGCAAATGGCAGAAATTCACATGCACACTTCGCTTCCAGCTTCAAGGCTGGCGTTTCAGGTCATTGTTGCTATGTCATCATTGCTTCACAGATACATACAAACATGGCAGGCCAACTGCCTCTGCTGTGAGGGCAAATGCTGCGCACTATGCCCCTCAAACTTCAGCTTGAACACTGTGTTTTGCAGATGTTGAATCTCAGCCAACATTCTGGCATACTCAGCTTTGGCTGCAGCTTTCTGCTCATCTAGCGCTATCTGGTGAGTTGCCTGAAGCCTGGCAAGTCTGGCCCCATCACATGGCAGCTCCTGGAGCTTCTCTTCTAGCTTCTCAACAGCAGCTGTGCTAACTACTTGCTGCTGTTGCAACTGCTCTGACTGCATATCAAGATAGTGGATTTGCTTCTCTTTCTCAACAAGTTGCTTCTCTGCCTCGTGCCTGAGCACTCTCAGCTGGGACACCTCCTGCTGATGGACTGACAGCTCATGCACAAGTCTCTCCTCATTTGCAGTGCTTGCCCATTGCAGCTCTTGCAGTCTGCCCTCCAAATGCTTCACCACCTCACCGTGTTGCTGCTCCTTCTCAAGGAGTTCTCTGAGTTGTGACACCTCCTGCTGGCAGGCTGACAACTTTTGCACCAGGTTCTCCTCAGTGACAAGGCTTGCCTGCTCCTGGTGTTGCAGTCTGCTCTCTAGAAGTCTGACAGCCGTGCTGCGCTGCTGCTCGTGCAGAAGGAGTGTCCTCAGTCGCGACACCTCCTGCTGCTGGGCTGACAAGTCTTGCACCAGTTTCTCCTCGGTGACAAGGCTTGCCTGCTCCTGCTGTTGCAGTCTGCTCTGCAGCTGTGTGACAACCTCGCTGTGCTGCTGCTCATGGAGAACCACTGCTGTCAGTCGTGACACCTCCTGCTGCTGTGCTGACAAGTCTTGCACCAGTTTCTCCTTGGTAACAAGGTTCGCCTGTTCCTGCTGTTGCAATCTGCACTCCAGGTACTCAATAAGCTCACTGTGACGCTGCCCCTGGAGTTGTGAGCACTCAGCTGCCTCCTCTGCAGACTTCTTCTGCTCTTGAAGCTGCCTTTGCAAAGTTTGGAGCTGTTCACCTTTCTGCTTGAGCAGGTCATCATATGCTTGAGCTGTCTGTCCATGCTGCTGAACCTCAACCTTTGGCATGGGAGACCGCTGTGAGGATGGAGCACAACAGAGATACCTACAAGCCATGAACTCATGTGTCACCAGCTACACCGCAACATGCTGGATTTTGGGATTATGAAAACAACAGCTATACCCAGCTTGAAGATGGCTGGACTCACCTACACAGACACCGCTTGGAAATCTTGGGAAATTCACACGCGTTTCAGTTTCTGTTGCAGATACGTCTGTAAAAGCAGACTGCACATTCGAATGCAAGACAGAAGCATATGGTCCTGGCATACACAGCACCTCAGAAATCTGCAGGTTGCTTCTACGACAGCTTGTGCCAGCACATAAGCATATGGTTCTGGCACACACAACACCTCAGGAGTCTGCAGATTGCTTTCATAACAGCTGGCGCCAGCACAAGCCATGGCAACAAGGTGTTCACAAAGCACCCTTAATAGGACTGACCTGTCAACTATCTGCTGTCTCACTTGGTCTTCATGGGCTGCAGCAACCACTCTTGTTCCAGTTGCACAAGCTTTAGAAGACGCTACAGCAGAGCTGTAGTCAGCTTGCTCCTCGCCCGGCATTCGCTTCTTGGCAGTTTTGACAGGCCTATCAGGGGAGAGTCTGATGAAGTTTGGACTTGCATTCTCTTGCATCAGGGCTTGCGCTCCTTTACGTCTTTCCAGCTTGCTCTGGCTGTATGAAAGCCTGGAGACCTGACTGTACTCAGTGCTGTGAGCCTGTGATGATCTCTTGTCCTGATGCATAGCAGTGATCACCTGCAGCAGATGCTCAAGTTTGACAATAGGAGAAAGAATATCTTGAACAGAAACATACTTTGTTCACACTCATCTGGTTTGAACTCGCAAATCTGATTGAGGCGACATCAAGTGCAGCTTTTGCGAGTGGCGTCATGACATCTGCAATCTGCAAGTTCAGGACTGCCAATCTGAATGCAGTGACAAATGTGAATGCTTGCCTGCTTGAGCGAATGCTCAGTCTTTGCATCTTCATTGCACGCACCAATTGCATAACAGCCAGGGTGTGACATTGACACTGCAACTGTCTGTCGTGAGTGGGTATGTGCTGACTGAAGCCAAGAAGACTGCAGCAGTGTTGAAGCTGGTGCAGCGGCAACACCGGGTATGGCTTGTGAAGATGAAGGAGAGGTGTTGCGGTGGTAGTGACTGTGGTGATGCCACTTGTCAGGACTTGATGGTGAGGTTGCCAATGGAGAGATGTGTGTAACGATTAGATGCTGCTGAGCAGGGTTTGGGCATGCTTGGCCTGGGTGCTTTTGCCACTCCTGCGGATCATCAAAACGTCGTCTGAGAGGATGTGGTACAGCTGCGATGAGCTATCAGGTTGCGTCTGCTGTCACTGGTCTATGAGTATTGTGTACTGTTCATGAGCCCTCAACATACCAGAGAGTGTGGCTGTGTTGGGCAAAACACTGTCTGAAAACTACTTGTGAAAGGCCAATGCGCATACCTGGCGTGAGGCAACATCGCTGCTGTGTGTTCCAAAGCCTGTGGACGGTTTGGTCATATGTCGGCAAGTGGAATACGGCTGATCTCTCAGCAAACGGGATGCATCCATGCAGGCTCACACGGGTGCACAGGGTTGCAGGAGGCGACCTGAACAACATACAACTTGGTAAGAGCGTGGCAGGGTCAACTTCAAGGCGAATCCTGTGGATCAGCATCAGCTTGCAGCAACACAAGCTGCAGTCAGACAAGGCAACTGTTGATGTTCAAGGTACCTGCAAGCGTGCGTGTGCAGAAACCCAGATCCAACAGAGTGCCAGACTCTTACCAGCCAACTGGCGACAGGAGGCTCTGATACACTCTCGACCACTAATCAATCACGACCTGATGGGCGGGAAACAGCGGGACGTGATCAGCAGCAAGGCGCTGAACACTGCGCTGAACAGCACATCGGAAGACATCGGAAGCCATGACGCACATCGGAAGGCAGCGGAAGCCATGATCGAAAGATTTCGAAATCGGAGCACGTTACGCGCATAACGCCAGCATTAGCACTACACTATTTTTCTTGGCAGAGAGAGGACGGGGAGCTCCACTGTGTATGGCAGTTGGCACCAGCTGCATATTATCTGCGCATGGCTGTGGCAGCACCAGTCAAGGAGCCTGGCATCAAAGGTTTGAGTCTCAAACAGCACCGCTGTACATGTACCGCTACTTTACCAACTTCTGACCAATCAATTTACAATTTCTGTCATTGAAATTCATCATGGGAGTCCACTGATAGTGACTGGCACATCAACGCACACTGAGTGCTCAACGGTGTTACTCACAGCATTAAGAATGTTGTTTAATGATGTAAGGAGTACTGGTACATGTGTGACCATATTTGACGCAAGGAACAGGAAAGACGAATGTCTGTAAATGAGCCAGACAGGGACACAAACAATTACATACATACAAAATGATGTGACCACTTAAAGACAATGCAGAAAATCTCAGCTCCAAACTGTGTTCTGCAGCTACTAACTTTCAGCCAGCAGTATAGCGTACTCAGCTTTGGCTGCAGCTTTCTGCCTCTCTATCACTATCTTGTGGGCAGCCTGCATCTGCCCATCAGCAGGACTGGCCCCATCACATGAGCAGCTCCTTTGCTGTCTCCTCCGGCTTCTGCAAAGCAGCTGTGCTGAGCATCAGCTTCTGCTGCAACTGCATGAGCTGCTGATCCTTCTGCTGGAGCAACTGCATGAGCTGTTGATCCTCCTGCCAGAGTAGCTCAGCAGACTGCTGAGCTGCCAGCTCATGCTGCTCAGCCTGAGTCTGCAGGCTTGCAATCTGTGTAGCTGTCTGCTTGACATATGCTAAACAGCGCTTTGCTGCAACCTCCTGCTGCTGCACTGTTTTGGTCAAATCTGTGACATGAGCCCCTATCTTGCAGCCGCGAGTGTGAGGTCTAAGAGCACTAACAAGATGCTGAACGCGGCTTTCTAGATCTGCTAGCTGTGCATCTCTGTGCCTGAGCGAGAGTGCCAAGCGTCCTGCGTCACGCTTGGACAGGAGAGCCTCCACCTCCTTCTGCTTCAGCTTGTGTTGAGCATCCAGCTTCTGCATGCGTGCTTCTGTCAACTGGATTGCTGAGTCTTCCAAAAGCTGGACAGCATCCTGTTAGTGTGAATCTGCCCTGAAGCTTGCAGCCACCTCAGCAGCAACTTCCTGCAGACAATTTAATATGTGAACTTAAGATAAGAATTTGAGATAAGAATTTAACATAAGACTTTCTGCACAGTATTGACAGCCTTACTCACTGCTGCATGTGGCTACTCAGATCCACAAACGATCAGTGCTGCTCAGCCCCATGCAGGAAAAAAACCATGTGGCATATGCCAGATTGCCTTATGCTTGCTGTTAGCAATGACGTGAGCCCAATGGGCAGTTGATGCATTGTGCTAAACATGCACTACTTGAATCCTTGTCATTGGTGTAGACCATGAGGTTCCAAAACTTGAACACCCTTAGTGCATGCTGCAATGTAAAGGGTGAAGCGTGCATGTGACATGCATGGTCTGCGAGAAAAAAGCTGTGGCTTATGCAGTGAGGCAGTTCACATGATGATAGGCGCCAAGCTAAGCCTCCGTTTGACAACTTTGCAGTGTTTGCCCAAGAACATGAAAGAAACATGTCTACCTGTTCAGCACACAAAGGGCTTATGCCCTGCCTCTTCTTCAGCTCCTGATGCAGACCAGGGGCACCACACGACCTCTGCAGCATTGCAGCCACAATCTGAGGCCCAGGTTTCCTTACAGGTTTTCATGTGCTACTTGCAACAAGGTTGGAAGAGGTTGTTGCATGGGCTTGCATGAAAAGCTGCATGATCGGAATGCTGGCTCTGCGATAGTTTAAAGATCAGTCTAAGACAAGGGACATCATGGGCAACAACTGAATATGTGACATCATGTACTTGCCTGGTAAGACGGTAAACATCAACACCATATGCATTGATCTGCAGGTATGTGGCTTTGCTTGCAGACAGCAAGACATCTTCTGTATGAATATGCTTGCCTTGAGGGTTCCCCATATTAGGGCATAGGTCAAGCATGTGCAACCTTTGCCACAGCGTGGCATGCCTTTTGTGTTACAGCTGACATCAATGATTATTGAAAAGCAATACTGCCCAAAGTGGCATAGATGACAATAAGGCAAGCAATTATGCTGGCATATACTGTAGCATTGACCTGACTGCTGAGCCATACCTTGGTGCCTGAAGACACCAATGGCTGACTGCCGTTCCCTTCCATACCTGCTGTCTGCTGTGCCTCAATTGCTGCAGGTTCCTCGAGCTTGTTGGGATGCGCACATTCCTGCTGGGACATCTGGCATTCGTCTAGTACACCGTCTGTCCCAGAGAGCTGCAATGACATATTGCGATTTGACTGTGGGGAATATTGCCATGCAAGGGCATCTGTGGTCTTTGCTGCTCACGAACCCGGTATGTAGCTTCTGAATGTTCAATACCTATACCTTGCTGCATCCAACACCCGAGGTGGCCACTTTGAAGGCAAGAAAAGGCAGATCACGCTTCTGATACAGGCTTATTACCTTAACATCCAAAAGCCACTTCAGTGTACTCTTCTTTGACCTGGTATCCAGGCTGGACCGAGGCTGTTGCACCTGCTGTTCTAGGCCCTAGATTTGCAATTGCCTGAGCCACAGCCCTCGCAGTGATTGCTTCTGGGCCTGCACTGACTGTTTTGGCTCTTGGGTTGACCGTGAGTGATCAGGGGGTTGAGTGGAGGTACGGCCGACTTGCTGCTCAGCGTGCGCAACAGTTGATGAAAAACAGAACGTGAACTTGGACCGCCAAGCGACATATCCGAACAGTTGATGTTATGTATACGGCCGAGTGGACTCAAAGACTGGCGATGTCCAGATCACAGCAAGTCACAAGGCTGCACATGAAGAAGAATGACATGCATTTACAAAATTCCTGCAGCACATGGTGATCAAGATGTTGAGGCCTGAGCATCTGATCAACGCAAGTCATGTATGGCGTTGCCATGAATAGTTTACACCTCTTCAGCCCATGCGTTTGGCCAGCATGAGGTGCCAACACCAAATAGACTCTGAGCTAGGTACTACGGTATGCGCGCCCAGTACCATTACTGGGTGACACGGAAGGTCTAGCAGATCACTGCTATGGTGCATGCAACAAAATGATCGTGCGCCTTCGTATCATAGTACTTTGGTCCTCAGCGCATGCTGGAAGGGGTGCATAGCCTGTCTAACAACAGCCACTTTTGGTGGTTTGTCTACAAGGGTCAAATGATTTGTGCCTGACCAGGACATGCTGACATAGCACGTAACCTTCATCTTAAGGTAATGATCCAGACTTCAGCCTGACAACGGTATTTTGCAGCTGCTGAATCTCAATGAGCAAATTGGCATGATCTGCCTTGGCCTCTGCTTTGTGCTCATCAAGCATGCGCTTGTGTGCTGCTTCCATCTCAGCCATGGCAGCACCTGGCAGAGCCTCGTGCGGCTTTGGTAACTTCTCACACGCAGCTGTGCTGTCACACAAACGAGTTTTGAGACAAAGGTCTCTTCCCTGCTTCTGCATCTGCTGCAAGCTTCTCAGCGACCAACAGTTGTTTCTGCACTGCCTCAAGCTCCTGCTGCGCCTCCTTTGCTTGCAGTTCTGCTAGGGTCTTCTGCAGCTTGACACTGTGCAACTTCAGTTTCAGATCCTGTCTAGTCTGTATGGCTGCTGCTTCCACGCTATGCTGGCTGGTGCGGCAATCCGTGAATGCATCACACTTAAGCTGCAGCTCTTGCTGCAATGCTGCTATTTGGATGTCCTTCTCCATCAGCATCTCCTGCATGTAGTTACACAGCATGTCAACATGACGTGCTTTGTTGGCATTATGATACTGAAAGCTGTGGCTAACCGTTTTCAGGTGCGGGACAAGCTTGTTAAGGTGATCACATGCAACTAGAATTAGCACAGTAGCATTTGCAATCAGAACGCCAAGAAGCATGAATCTGTATGCTGCCTCAACATGACATGCAGAGCGGCAAACAAAGCTTTGGCAGGGATTGACAGCAGGTGATTTGCTTGTGCCTAGCAGTGCATGTAAAAGATGTGATAGATTTGGACAGATATGGCGTTGCATGTACATGTGTGTGCAACAACTCTGTCAGGCTGCATGGGACAGAAGGTGACTCACGGCCTTGGAAGTGGAACAGGCATCCTCCCTCTTGACCTTGGGTGGTCTGAAGGCACGGTCACGCCCAGCAATCCCCTCATTGCTCCTCTGCATTTGCACAAAGCACGACATCAAGGGCTGCTTGCTTTACAAGCTGTTTGAGCTTATGCGCCCTGCATATGTACTGGTGTAACTGTGACATTTCTGCTACGCAAAGCTACATATAAGCATGATTTGAACTACCTGCGTAAGCAAAGGCGTACCTTTGCTGATGCCTTTGCTGACATGCTGTACAGGATCAAGACTCTCAAGCAAGGCGTGTTTGTTTGCTTTCTGCACAGCACTGCACAGAAGAAAAAGATGCACCCATGCTGCAGCCCTTTTGTCACAACAAAACTGGCTTGCCATAAGTTATCTAGCGTTGAACTCTTTCCTCACTGACCTCAAAGATGCCGCAGATGCTGCACCAACCTTCCAGTCAGTGCCATGAGTAGACGCAGTAGTTGTGTACACTACAGTACGATCTTTATCCAAATGGGTCAGACACAAAATGCACAGAATACCTTTCTGCTGGCTGGCTGCAGGGCATTGCCATCACATTGTTCTCCAGGTTCTGCCTCAGGCTGAGACACTGGCGCTATCGCCTCCTCCTTGCCTTGCTCCCCTCTTGCCCCCTCCTGCTTTGCCTTCTTCTTGCCCTCTCCCTTCACCTCTCCACCTGCTGCATCATGGGAACTTTGAGCTGCTGGTAGATTTCCTCCGGTTGGTAATATGTGCAATTGTTGGTAATACGTTCAGTTGTTGGTGATACATGCAATTGTTTTTGGTGCACAGTGATTGGGAACAGCAACAACCTGAGCTTGTGCCTTTGCGCACTATGCGCTGGCCGGTCGTGGATTTTGACAGCAGCGTGAATCTGCTGGCATGCGCATCATCACTTGCACAAGCACAGATTAGCATGCATGTCATTCTTTGTAATAATATGCTAGCACCATTTACAGGACCGGATGCCCTTGCACAAAGTCCTAAAGAACCTCCCAAATGAGTAACGCTTATGATTGTCCCCAGGCGTTTCTAAGTGTAGATTTCCACTGAAGGATGGATGTTGCTGTGGAACATAGATGCTTTAGGACTTGAAAGAGCTTTAGATAGCAGCCATGATTTGAGCAAGGGCAAGGTCAGGAACACATGCAACAGTAGTGTGTGTGTATCAGCAGCCATGTGCAGTAACTTGTGCAAGTGCAGACAGTGCAGATTGTGCCTCACCTGCCGCATCAACATGTTGGGGTTGCTTTGCTGTCCCTGACTCCTGAGTGGGCTGCACCTCAGATGCTACCACCTTCATTGGCTTCAGTACCACCTTCATTGGCTTCAGTCCCACGCTGCAACCACACACATGTGTCAGCTTGTGAAAACCCTGATGCATGAGGGCGGCATCTGTTTGCAATCAAATACGTGCAAAAAAGAATGCAGGCCTTCCAAAACTATACAAAAAGTTGAATCTCTGTCAACATGCTTTGGAAACAAGCAGCATAGCCCATGCTGCCATGCTGGACGTTTCTCCAAGGCAAGGAAAGCTTGTCATCAAGCTAGACTAACATGCAATACATGTACAGCCTCGAGCTGACAATTGCTCGCTCAAGGCTTCACCACATGTCTCACATGCAAGCTTTTGCAGCAATTTGCTTGCAGCAACAGAGCAGATAAACTGACTGGGTCATACACTTTCCTGTCAGACACTTTGGTGCTGTTGTATTGACAGCTGACCTGGATGCACAAGGTTCTGGAACCCTTGAAGGCTTCACCATGTATGAGGCAAAGTCTTTACAACGACCCGCAGCGACTGAGTCCTCTATCCATTTCTGTGACACAATGTCCATGCCCCAGTGTTTTGCCACCCTGTAGGCATTGCACGCATTGCCAGCAGCTTATACAATGCAGACCTGCAGACCTTGGGTAGAGTACGGCAGAGCAAGCAAAAGTGACTGACTCACTTGAATTTCAGTCCGCTAGGGAGCTCGCTGACTAGCACATTGCAAGTTAATTTGTTCAGCTCGGAATTGTATCGTCCACCAAACTGCTTAACAGTGTTGCCCAGCTGTTTCTTCTTGCTGGCATAGCCACTTATACAGATTTCAAGGCCGACAAAAGGTCCATAGTGATGCTGCTCCTCTTGATTGGGTGCTGACAGCTGCATTGCTACAGCTTCTGTTGGCGCTTGACTTTCTATTGCAGTTGCCACTCGGCTGGAGCTTCCTCTGGCTTCTGTCAGCAACTGTGTGACACCTTGCTTCAGATGTGCTAGCTCCCATGACTTTCTTCGGCGTGACACATCATCAGGCTCTGAGGCAGCCAGCTGGATTGCACCCTGCAGAGTTGGACAATGCTTGAATTATCGAGGCATGACCATTTTGCAAGCACTGCATGCATGGGATATGATATCTTTACACATGGCAGTGACTCCCATGTGTACATCATGCACAGGCAAGCACACTGAACAGTGTCGGAGCAGTGAGTCGAGGGCTCACCACTGCGCGTAGCTTGTGCTTGTCAATGCAGGCTGCACACCATGTGCACACAGCACAGAAGCCTTGACCAGCAAGCCGACTTTGCCACCAGGAGGGGGCCACTGCAGAAAATCTCAGAGCTCACAATCAATAAGAAGGGTAAGTAACAGGCACTGCAGTGTCCCTTTGCACTTGGCCACATGGTCTTGCCAGTGAGCAGTACTGTGGACAAGCCCTATTCATAGTTTCTAGTGTCATGCGTGATTTTGAGTACCTGACGTGCTGCAGACAGCACATGGACCTCCTGGCTTAGGCAGTTGACACAAGGCATCGTGACAGCGACTGCACACCAGGGCTTTTCCGAAGCGTGTGCAAGTTTTTCCTCTCCACAGTTGAGTTGCCGCTGCAACAGCCGCAATCGATGAAAGAGAAGCATCTCAGCCAATCATTGCATAGGCCAAGCTGCAAGCAGTCAGATGTATCTGGCAGCGGTGACAACTCCACCCGACGGAAGATACCTGCAACGTCACAGGCTGCGCACTTTCCGCTCATGACCTTCTAATGTGGTCTAAGCTGATGCGTATACCCTTGCAACACCAGCCGCAGTCCTCGACAAGTTTGAAGCTGATCACACTTGCGTTGATCAACCACTTGCCTTGATCAACCTGTCCGGTCAGTGCAGCTTTCCCAGACCAAGCGCAACGTCAGCAAACTTTTGATTGCTTTGTGTGACAAAGGTGGCGACAAGCCTGTGTTCATCTTGCCTTCAGCAAAGTTGTTTTGGTTTTTTGTGAAACATACTTCCTGACATACTTCTTAGGGTAGACACTTCGTTCTTTGCGAATGCGGCTTTTTCCAGCTGCACCATGCGCGACCAGGAACAATTGCATATGACACGCATGATGCTTTAGCCAGTGTACGGCCGTGGATGCTGCATACTATGCTCATTGATAAGCAGTGAGGTTCAAGTTGTGTGGTATGTAGCCACAGCATACCATATAGCGATGCTGCGCAGCTGGTTGCTTCTCAAGGTGCACAAAAGGCCTGCAAGCCGCCATGAATACATTTATATCAGAATATCTTCATGCATACATGGTGCCTGCAGCCGCATTACAGCTGCTCATGTTTCTAGGACCAGAGTGTGTTAGGCAGGTCATTGCTGTAGTGTACTGTGATTATGCACATAGTATCTTCAGACTGCTATGTTGCTTATGCTTTGCAAAGTCTTGCATACTGACAGCTGTGCTTCAAGAAAACGCAGTTGCATTTATCAAGTGTGCGCTGGTAGGCCGCCTACCGGCAGGCGTCATGATGAAAGCCTCTGATTGTCAGCTAAAAGTCTGCTTCAATCATGTGGCACTAAAGTGGCAAGATACTGACATTACAAAGGTTCGCATATGTTGACATGTTCAGTTGCATTATCAAAACATGCTAATGACGCAAAGCATTAGGTATCCATTTAATCACGGGAAGTGACACCAATGTTGGTCACACCATGAGGTCCTTTGATCCACAACAAGATCACATGCAAGTTTTCAAGTTTGTTAAAGCTGAGTTCGGCTGATTGTGTATCACATTGTGTTATGTGTTAGCATTCATTCATTCATTCATGGATTTTACAGTCGTTGGGGCCAGCTAGCCCATTTGACTAAGTTGCGGTTCTTCATCAGAAAGCAATTGCTTGATGTCTTCCTTGTCTTCTTCTACAAGTGATCAGACTTGGCTCTCTCTCTCACAGGATTGAGCCTCCAGCCAGAGCCTTCAGCCAGCTTACACGAGGCTGCAGTACAGAAATTGATGGTCAAAGCTCGCAAAGCGCGAGGTCGCAAACGTGCACCGACCGCTCCAGCTCAGGGGACACTGTTCTGGGCCAAGCATACAGTGTATGACGGCACCCACGAGTTTAACATACCAGCTGTTCGCGACGCAATCGGGGGTGGTAATAATCGTGTGGAGGCTTTGCAAGATGTCAGCATCAAAGTAGCAGTTTTGGTTGTTACTTCAATCAATGAAGGTTCAATCCGTGCCGGGTCTACACTCTGGAAGAGACAATCGATGCAACTGCAAACGATATGGCTGTGATCACAGAAGAGTGCTGCAAATTTGGTATTCCTGTGCCCACAGTAAACAGCACTTCGATGGTTCAGATCCCTCTTGATTATAATCTGTCACTGGAGAAGTTTATTTGGGATGTGACATCTGAGCCTGCCTGAATACAATGTACATCGTGTGAAGCAGGATGTTTTATATGCAGCTCAATATTCCTCCCTAGCATGTTGTATTTCAAAAGCAGCCAATGTGCCATGTCTTTGCTTCTTCACTTCCTAAGCCATGTAAAAGACAGCATCATGTCATTTTTAGTTTACTGCACAGGTCTGAGTAACAGCGGCAATCAAAGCAGGAGCTGCATGTTCCCATTTCTTCTCTTGTTCTTTGTTGACATCAAAGCCTGATGCTGCTTTGCCCCAAACTACCGAGCACACAGCTTCTTTGTCAAATTCTGCTCCTTGTCTGCAAAGCGCTGCTTTTTGTCTTGTCGCCTTCTCCCACTGAGACTTCTTCTTCTGCGGTCCTGCTGCTGCAGCTTCTGCTGGGACTTGCTCAGCTGCCTGCACATGTCATTCTGGGGCGCTGACTGACCAATTTCCTGTTCAGCTGTGTGTTTTGAGTTATTAGCTCTTGCACCTGTACACTCAGCTTCTGCTCACATCAGCCCTTTGAGGGTCAGCCTCCTTATCTGATCTCTCAGCTCTAGGGCTGCCTGCTCTGCTGGACCTGTGGCATCCTGCTTGGTCTGATGTCAGCACACTGAGTGACAAGACGCTGTGCTGCTAGCCACTGCTCTGCTTGAGCTGTGAGCTCCTGCTGATACTCAGCATGCTGACAAGGTGCTGGTGCTGCCATCCATGTCTTTGCTGCCTGCTGTTCTCTGGTGAACATCTCCTCCATGTGCTCAGACATCTTTTTTCCAACGTTTCTGCTCTTGCTCTTGTAAAGCTTCTCTTGCAGTCTGTCAACCTCCCTCTTGCTAGCTGCTTTCGCTTGCTGAGTCTGTCTTTCAAGTTGTACTAGCTGTTGATTGTACTCTTCCAGCTTCTGTGCATGCTGTGCTGCCTCCCTGCTATACAGCCTGCTCATGCAGCACCACTGGTGCTAAAAGTTGATCACATGCCATGTATGCACATGCTTTGACAAGTTGGCTTCGCTGAGCCTTGACATGCTATGCATCTGACAGCGTTTTGAATTCAACCAAGGCTTGTGACCTTATGGTGGCTGCTGCAAAGCTTGCTGACTGCTCATACATTGGCCAATTTGCTGACACCTTGCTGTGTATAGGTGCTGGGGATGAAAGGCTGGGACATAGGTGTTGCTGGGACAGAATTAGGACAAAAGAAAGCTGATGTTGGCATGCATATGATCAGGGCGGTGTCGTACCCACGCTACTCTCAATTGCATCATTGCAGTGATGGATGTCAAGTAGATGCATTGCTTACAGTTTGCAATTTACTAAACGTGTCGAGCCTACTGCTGCAGATAGGAATGATCGGACCTGCAGTGCTGTGTGGCAGCTGAGCTGCTGCAGCAAGTGCACTGCTGTGTTGGTCAGCCCAGTAAACTGAAAGGTCTCAACTGTGTAAATGTAGAGTGGTCCTAGGCTGTGTGTAGCTGTTCTAGAACACTCTGCATCTCGCAATTTACGTCAGGATCACCAACTACTGGGTGTTTCCAATTTTTGGTAGAATATGTCACATCCTTGTAACAGATTCAGAGTAGAGCAGCCATAACAACTGATGCCGCTTGGTAGCTGCAACTCAATTTGCAGTCAATGTACCGGAAAGAAATGTCATCATCGACAATCAAAAGCACTTGTTCAAAACATGGAAATTTCTCATATCCTATACGCACGTTCAGCATTTGCAGTTGCAGCGCTATTTGTCATGCTGACCGTCACACATACCAGCTCATGACACATTACGTCTGCAATAGATGACCATGAACTTGGTCTTGGAAGGCTCAAATGGCCTGACGCACGGGCTCAACTCATCATCATTGTGAGTTGTCCACTGGCTATTGTCAGCCTCGCCCCTTGTGGTTGCAGTATAGTGACCGTTAGTTGGTGTTGTCCCTTCGTGGCTAACATAAGCCACAGCGTCATACAATGTTGATGACGCACTGAAGGTGCCACTGCGGGTGTAGGCAGCCATGTCCAGCACAGCTGGGCAGGAAACTGCTGTGTGCCTCTGCAGTTCAGGGCAGCAGTCAGTCTATCTGCAGTAGTACTGGATGCTCGTATATGGTAAATGTGAAACGCCGCCAGACCTGAGACAGAACGAGAACGCAGTACAGCATGCCCGCCATGGAGGGAGATGCTGTTTGTCTGAATGAGCAAACACAGCGCCTATGATCGCACTCTGCTCATGCGGGAATGAACGCTCAAAACAGGCAGCATGGCGGCTGACCTTCATTGACTCAGGCACGTCCACCTGCTTTCTCAGCACTGGGTCATACTGCTGGAACATCACGCACTCATACCGCTTCAGCACCACCACCAGCGTGTCTGGCAGACACGACATGCCAAGATACTTCTTGGTGGGCTGATTTCGCTTGCAGCAGGCCTGTTCACACTCCCCGTGCACCTCCAGGTCCTCAGTCTTGAAATGGTGGTCCAGGCAGTCCTGTGCCATAAAAGAAAGTGCATCAGATCACATGCACATGCCCCTTCTGATCAAGTGCATACAATGATGGCTGCGCACTCATACCGCTGCTGCTACTGCACATGAAAGAAGGGGACCTATACCAAGAAGCAGTGCTCAGACGCAGAACCCAGCGAAATGTTGCAACAGTATTGGCTGGTGGGCAGTGCGCTCAGACTGATTCCGTTGTGATGTATCTCAGGGCAAACACCAAGCACATCTTTTGGAGCAGACGAGGCAATATAAAAAGAATGAGGCACTGCTACATACCTTCAGGCTGCAGTTTTGGACCAGACTTGGCTTTGAGGGCAAGCACACTTCAAGAGTGAAAGTGCGCGCAAAGTGTAAACGTTTGTGTTTGCACACACAGCACTGGGCTGTGCCCTGCTCCTGCCCAGCCAAAATACCATCCAGCACGCTGTTCTCTAGGGATGCCTGCATCTCCCAGTGCTGCTTTGCCTGCTGTGGAGGGCTCAGCTCTGCTGTCTCCTTGCTGCTAGTGCCCTGAATCTGCTTCTCAGCTTTGGCATCTGTGCTTGCAGGCACGGAGTTCAATTGAAACTGCAGAAATGCAGAATTGGGTCGTTGCCGTGGTCTCATTGTTGCCTGAATGTTGATGTTTGGGGTACCAGATTTACAGCTCAGCATGCACATTTAAACTTTAGACAGAAGCAGCTTTGGCTTTCCGTCCCTCCATATGTAAGCCGCATTTGTGTTCAAGGGGCACACAGTGCAAGGAGGCCGCATGTGGACTAACACTGGCAGGAATTCATGCATACATACATCGCCTGTGCGGTTACACTCAAGATACACTTCAGAACAGCAGTGTGCACATGATGTTTAAAAGCAGCTTTCTTTGGAAAAGGCTATATTTGGAAAAAGCGAGCTTTGGAAAAGGTTTGGTTTGGAAAATGCATGTACCTGGAGATAGGCTAGCAGGTCTACAAGGAACTCGTGGGCATCCTGCTGAGTGCCACTTGTCCAGTGCTCCTCCTCCAGTCCATAGAGAGGCAGCTTTTGCCTCTTGTGCTCATCGCCCTGCTGCTTCAAGACCCACAGCGACGCACGCCACCTGTCCACATCAGTACGCTCTGTTGTCAGGCCGAAGATTCACAGCAAAAGCTTGTTGACAGCTTTCACAACACTGGTGGCCATATGGAGAAGTGCATTGCATAAAATAGACCCTCTATCAGACTGGTTTATCAGACTGTGCTGAGCATCTACACCTGCTGAGCTTGAACTGCACGCATGCAGCTGAGCTTTGCATGTGTCAGGCAGAGGAAGGCTGCAAGGGAGGTAGCAAGCTCACCCTGAGGTGGACACAACAGTGCCAGGTGCAGCAGAGCGCATGCTCTTGAACAGCTGCCCCAAGCTGGCAACCACTGGGCTGTCTCCATGCAGGGGGGTCAGGCCCTCACACCCCACAGCTGTGCCCAAGAAGTAGTCCACCAGGCCTGGCACCATGAACATGGCTTGCAGCACGCTGTTCTGGTAGCACGCGTTTTCCCCAAAGGTGAGCCCAACCTTACCCTGGCGCACATTGCAGACACAAGTCAGAGGCAGAGCATGCAGCGGCTTCATGGCAGCTTGAATCAGTCAGTGTGGCCGCTACAGTGTTAGCAAAAGCTTGTGCAGCAAAATGCATGAGGGCCATAACATGCAACAAGCCAAAAAAGAGTTTCGTGGCAAGCTGTAGTTGCTTGGCAGCGAGCTGAAGCGCATGCTCAAGCTAAGTGATGGGCACACCTGGAAAGCTGCAGCAAGGACAGGGGGTGACAGCTGCTGCCTTGTGGACTTCTTGCCCCCGCTGACTATGCTTGACCAGCTGCGTGCATCTGCAAGCAAACAGATCTCGGTCACCATTTTACTCAGGGTCTCTTGATTGCACTGGGTGTCAAACTCAGTGCAAAGATTGGGCATGACTATGGACAAGATGGTGTTCAGTGTCCCAGCAGCTGCCACATCACATGGCAGGTGGGCGCATGCTTGACCAAGCCACAAGCTGCTAAGACAGGTACAGAATGCCAGCAGCTGGTCAGCCACATGTTCAATTAAGGTAAATCAGACTCGCATCATCTTATCATCTGCAGCTTCAGCATAGACATGAAGGTACACAAGCTAAGCAATACACAAAGATCAAGGACCATTCATACCTGGCATGTCACTGTGCATAGGCTGCGCTGCAGGCTGCAGGCTTGCAGGGAAATTCCAGGCAGGGGAGCGCAGCTCTGCTGGCTGCTCCACAGCTGTCCTGTGGTGTAGGGCATGACCGCTGCTACCACAGGTGGAGTCAGCAACCCCAGAGATGGCTGGCAGGCCAGCATACACAGCGTCAGCAGTTGTCCTGGCGGAACTGAGGCTGGTGGTGGTGGCCTGGGTGACAACAGCCACAGCTGGGGCCATGGCACCAGCAGTGGTAGCAGCAGGCACAGGAACAATGGCACGCCTGGCTTTGCTTTGAGTCTTCTTCCCCCTGTGTCACAGACATGATGTGTTCATTGCAACGGTTATGCAGTAAGAGTTTTGCTATGTGTAATGGCATGCTGACTGCGTAAGCACAAAATTCACCCCAAAGAGGGGTGAACTGGGAGCAGGAGCCCTGAATTGCGTGGGTATGAAGGTGAGCAGAAGGTGCTGTTTGTGGACCTCTTGGCCAAAGATATCCTTGACAGCTTGCCATGTCTGCCTCTGCAAATCAGCAGAACTGCAGCTGGACTGCAGATGGAGATAGGGCAGGGTGTAAAGCACATCCTTGAGCTGGAGACACATGAACAGGACTTCCTGCTGGGTGTGCACAGACAGTGCAGGCAAACAGATAAACTTGTTATGACCGGCTGCAGACACCAAAACTGCTACTATGGAATCAAAGGGGCTTACTTGAGGAAGAGATCGACGAAGAACTCTGCGCCCTCTTTGGTACACCTTGGTGGCCCTTGGAGGTGGGCTCGCATACACCAGTGCTGGAGTTGCCTGGGGCTGAGAGTGAGTAATTGGGTGAGGAGGTCATCCTGTTCATGAGTCTCCAGCCCAAAGATGTCCTTCACACCTTTCCTTATTTGCCTCTGCAGTTCAGCAACAAACACCATCATGGTCGATGCACATAACCACTGTTACACAAGGTGAGCATGGCTGGCATGCAGCTGCAGGTTCTCTTGAACATGACGCCGCTTGATAGCAATGGGAAGCTCCATGCTTGGTACACAACGCATGTTTCTAAGAGGTGCTGAAATTCAGTCAACAAAGTTGCAATTGTGTAGTGCTCAAAACACTGTTTTCACGTCATGATTTTGACTGATGCCCGTGGCCTCACTTAGCTGTCATCAGGCTGTTCATCTTTGGTGTCACCTTAAGCACTCCTTGCATGCATGTGACATTTACCCACAACAAAGGCAGATTAATGCACTCACCCGCAGCCCTTGGGCCATGCCCTTCAGTGGCTGATACTGGCCGGTATTTGAGAAGGACTGGTGGGGTCGCACAGGGTCAATTTGGGCAAGCTGTGGTGGGGCAGCATCTTTGGTCACGTGACCCATGGAGCTGCAAATGTCAGCCGTGAGGCTGCTCGCAGCAGCTCCATGGTGTGATTGCGGGACCTTGATCATGCTGCTACTCTTCGCCTGGTTGCTTGCAGCCAATGGGCTATGGTAACCCCTGCGGCTGTCATGCAGCCTGGGCTGTTCAGTCAGGCAGTTCTTTTCAGCCCTTGTGACCGTGTCTTGGTCACTGGAAGTAAGAGACGAATTGCTGTTGGCTTGCGCTTGGAGGCTTGCGCAAGGCGGCTGAGGTCGGGTTTGGTCAGCTGTGAGGCTCCTTGCAGCGGCCTCGTGGATGTCTTGCAGATCATTGCTAATTTGCTTTGGCTGGCCTCTCTGGCTAGATGGTAGCTGAGCTGCTTGTTGCTTGACTTCCTTGATGGCATCAGTAAAGAGATGGTTTTGCTTCTTGGTAGGATGGACAGCAGAAGCTCCAGCAACAGTCACAACCTGCACAAAACCGCACAGACATATTAGCAGTGCAAGGGGGAAAATGACGTGTCAACCCACCATGTTGCAGCAAAAATGTGCTTGAGCGACGACAGAATCTTGAAACAGGCTTCCTCCAGGCAAGTAGGCATCTCAGAGATTCATTTGACTCACAGCAATTATGCTGTAACACTTGTTGCAGTGCAGCTGCAAGCTGCCATTAAATCAAAACTTGACTAATACCTCTTGAGATGTACCAGCTGCAAGCAACAGCAGTCAAAGATTTGATGCAGATGACTTACCTTGATGTGGTTGTCTGTTGTTGCACCTAGAGGTCTCATTGGGACCTCCATTGCCTGAATGTGGGGACCATGGTGCTTGACCGGGTGTCTGATGTCGTTATCAGCACGCTTCAGCCTGGCAGACGCCTGCATGTTAGAAGCTTGTAAGCATCAGAGAAATCAGCATGCATCACGGTAGTTTCAACATGATAATAGCAGCAGCTGGAGCAAGGTATTAGGGCAGGGCAGCACTTCTTGCAGGCATAATCCCTGTTTGAAAAAAGAGAACAGAGGAAATAAGTCTACAGATAGACAGCACACAAGATGCTGCTCCCATGTTTCGTCCAATCACATGGCTGTGCCTCGAATTCTAGCACAGATCAGCCCATGCAAGGCAAGCCAAAATTGTGACACTGCAAGTCTGTCAACGCAAGGTTGCAAGTCTGGGACACATGCTGATGTTTCAGAGTTGTGTGAGGGCTCAAGGAGCTTACCACTGCATTAAGCCTCCACACTCCCCACTCCCTGTGAGCAACACAAGCATTCCTATGCTCAATCACACTGTATATAGCAACAAACAGTACACGGCTACTTTCATTGTGCCCAAATCACATTGCATGATGCAGCAAACTGCACTCATGTTAGACATGGAATAACCATAGAGAGCACATGCAGAGTAGATATATAGAGCACAGCAGGAAACATGCCAAGTTGTTGCGCATGACATTTAGCACACTACACCACTTTATTTGCACTCAGCATATAGACTTGAAGTGCTCTGGTGATACAGGAATACTGCCATCAGCATACATCAGCTCTATGCAACCACAAAGCGATAATCCATGCTTAACATGCCGCAGAGTACAATATCAAGAACAGCCAGGAACTTTGGCACATGCATGTGCTGTGATAGGACTGCTCACCTCCTCAGACGCTTTTTCTTGGCATTCCCAGTGACAGCGCCGATGGGGCCCTGGTGGTACCACTCCAGGAAGCTGTATCTAAGTTGGCGCATCTGAACAAGGGCTATCCAGTGATAAAGCACCTCTTGGCATGTGTGCTGGTGGCGAGCCAGGGTGAAGTCCAGCACCTGCAGAGTATCAACAAAGTGTAACAGATCACTTGCTAGAAACGTTATGAATTTGATGCACAGACACAAAATCTGTCAATCGATGGCCGATCCAATACATAAAGCTCACACAACAGTGGTGTCATGCTGCAGAGACTGCACTAGCGTGACATGCAGCTTCATGCCAACAGCATGCTTGCTTGAATTGTGCCAAGAGGCGTTGTGCCAACAGCATGCTTGCTGTCAATCTGTCAATATGCATTTTGCCAACAGGATGCTTGCTTGCATTTTGTAGAAGCTGCAGCCACAAGGTGGTCAACTCAAGCTGGGTGACAAACACCCTACTGCGCCAGTGTCTGAGTCATCAGTGTACACATGCTTGCCAAGTCACTGAACAAGCTCTGCAATCTTCTGCACTGGGCATACACAATAGTCACTGAGGTGCTGATAGGTCTGTGACAGAAGCAGAGGCTCACCTTGGCCTTGTTGACTCTCTTTCTAAAGACTCTCTGCCGCCATCCAGCAAATGTTGAGGCAGACAGACGCTTAAGCCGCTTGGCAACAATGTCAGCCGTGAGGCTGCTCAGTTGGGCTTGACGGGCAGCATGTGCTTTCCAGGCACAAATGGCTGAACCCATCAGGTGACCCTTGTATTGTCGCTGTGCTTTCTGCAGAAGTGCACACAAGCTTGTTAGCAAATGCTGCCAGCATTATGTTCCTGCAGTAAGCAGCTGCCCCACGGCAGTTGTTTTGGACAGAGGTGATCCAGTTTGTCATTGAGTGCGGCAGACACACATGTCTCTTGCTAGCTGGACATTCCATGTATTACAGTGGCGGCATACGTGAACTAAGAAAATTGTGGCACCGATGTCAGACATGTTGAGTAGCAATGTTTAGATGTCTTGGCAGCATAAACGTCCATGCAGGCAGCCGTCAGACATATTGGTCTTACATTACACAGCCTATCACAGATCACAGTGTGTTTGCGCATGGTCACACAAGCGTAATGATAACAATAACAACAACAATAGTAACAATAATTGAAGGCTTTCCAGCTCATGAATCTGGGTCTCAAGTTCATACATGCTTGCCAATTCACTGAACAAGCTCTGCATAGCAAGTCCAGGCCTGTACTTTCCGTTGGGTACACATAACAGTCATTAAAATGGTTATGGGTATGCAATGCATGCATTCTCATACCTTGACGTTGTTGGCTTCTTTTCTGGAGACCGTCCGCCGCCGCCATACAGCCAATGCTGTGGCAGACAGGCGCTTGCGCTGCTTGGCAACAATGTCAGCTGTGAGGCTGCTCAGCTGGGCTTGACGGGCAGCATGTGCTTTCCAGGCACAAATGGCTGCACCCATCAGGTGACCCTTGTACTGTTGCTGTGCTTTCTGCACAGGTGCACACAGGCCTTCTAGCGGATGGTGCATTGGGTTTTATAGTGTGGGCTTAAAGGAAATAGTTTTGAGTGGGAAGAGCTTAGACGTGATTGCATTTGCCTTGATTCATACATGGATCCCTTCCAAATTGTGAATATAGACTCAGAGTATGCTCCCAGCACAGTGTTCCTGCAATATGCAGCTGCCCCACTGCAATTGATTTGGACAAAGATGCTGCAGTTTGTCACTGTGTGCTGCACTACACATGTGTTTCTTGCTAGCCTGACAGTCCTTGCAAAATAGTGGCAGCATACATGAATAAAGGGACACCAATGTCAGACATGTTGAGCGGCAATGTCTAGATGTCTTGGCAGTGTAAAAGTGCGTGATGACAAGACTCGTTGGTCTTTCATGAACCTGCCCATCAAGGACCAGGGTGTGTTTGCATATGGTCACATAATATTGTCACTTATTGTGGTCACTTAGGAAGCATGATAATAACAACAATAACAATAACAAGGTAGCCAGAAAGTTCAACGCTTTCCAGCTAATGATGAGCTAGGAATGTGCAGAACAACTCTTGTCTTTCTGGAGCAGCCTGTCTTGTGCATTCGTGTAAGGCCTACTACCACAAAAGTTTTGACAACTGCATCATGCAATGTCACAGTCACCCTGCTCACCTGCACAGTCTCCCTGTAGTGTGCCCACCCTCCAAAGGCAGCTCCCATGTTGCGCAGCTGCCGGTGCTTCACGGCTGTGACCGTCATGGCACGCTGCTGATGCCTCTGTTGCACAGCTCCACGCCAGGCATGCACAGCCTTAGCAGTAATTTGGTGGTTGAGTTTACGCTGCAGTTTCTGGCAGTCTGATTGGCGAGCATTGAGCATACAGCAGGCATGGCTTCTCCAGGCATTGAAGGCGTGTGCCATTGCAATCTTCATGGCCTTTGCCTGACCCACTGCGGCTGTAGTGTCTCTCCAGCGTTTGTACTGAGCCATTTCGAGCCAAGCTTGGAAGACTGTTTGGAGCTTGAGGGCATTGCATCTGACCAGAAAGGCTTGCAGTCTGGCATTGAGGTCTATGTGGAAGCACGCGTAGTGCTTCAAGGTATGAAAGCAGTGTACCAGCATTTTGCGCTGTGTCTTCTGCTGTGCATGGGCCAGAAGGGCCCTTTCCCTCTTTCTGTGCTGAGTTATTTGGCTCCATGCCAATGCGGCTGCAGCCATGATGCGACGCTGCATTCGGTGAATTTGGGCCGCTGCAGCCACCTCTGCATGCTGGCGCTGCTGACGCTGTTTCTTCCAGCCCAAAAATACTGCCTGCAAGCACAGGTTTGACTTCAGCAGGTTTTGACACATAGAAACAAGCAGTCTTTATCTTTGGCAGGGTTTGACAGGTATGATGGTTGGTGCTGTCTGGCTGTTGAGGTTTGCTGTGTTCTGCCTTCCTGCGTAGGACAAAGGCCGAAGGCATTTCGATGTAAAAGGTCAAACGTCCAAGTGCTGCTGCAACACGGACTTGGGAAAGTTGCAGGATTTGCTTAACATGATGTTGCTATGCAAAGGCAAAAGTGCTATCATTGGATGACCTCTGTAATGCAGGCGACGCTTCTTTGAGAACCTGGTTGAGAAAATGGAGAGACACATAGCTGTGCAGTGTCACAAAAACTTGTCGAAAACAGAGAAAGAGTGTGATTTCACCTGCTTTGCCTCTGCCTGGTGAGCCTTGGACAGCACATTACCCATCACCTTCTGCATCAGGGTGTGGCACAGAGCGTCACAGGCTGCTAGCCTGTCAGCAGACCATGCCCTCTGCATCTGCTCATTTTGCGCCTGCATCAGAGGTTGACATCAGCATACGATGGACAGCTACAAGTTGAACACCACAAGTCAGAAACCATGCAGATTCTGCAGCAGACTCGCAGGTCATAAGACGTGTTGTGGGTCTGCAACAGTGTGAGCAATTGTTGGTGAGATGAGTTGGTAAGATTTGCGCTGCTGGAAATAGATATAGGTAGAATGGGCAGGGCAGGTGAGGAGCAAGGGGCAGGTGAAAGGTGACTACTACAGATGGCAGCCAATGCTGTGTGCTGACATACTGAACTGATTGGCATTTCACACAAAAATTGGGATACCCTCTGAGACACACCCTGTTAGGCCCTATCACATCATGTCACTACATACGACAGCTCACAAGATCTAAGTGATGCACACCTGGAGGTAAGCGTGTCTTGTTCTCAGCTCGTGCGTTGTTTGAGCTTCAACAAGGTTGGCAGCAGCCGGGTCTGCCTTGTACCTGCATGTTCAAACATCCAGAGTGAGTATGTATCACTGCAATACTGAAGCGATGCGGTGTCAGAAATATGCAGCAAAGGGATCGCATAGCTGCTGATAGCTGCCTGTCAGGCTGTCGCACGGGTATTTTGGCTGCACTTCAGGCTGAGCTGTTGCAGCAAGCCTGAAGATCATGTGCAAGATACAATACTGTGACAACATGCCATGGTAGCATGTTTGCCCTGGCCTAAACAGGGCATAGCTCCATTTTGTCTGAACATGTTGAGATTGTGTGCTGCCAACACGGTGCACCAATGCAACAAGCATATCTTCATGATGCAAATGTTTTGACATTGATGTCGACCTTGTGACTGCATGCGTGCATCATCATTGTTCAGAATACTCAGATCTGTGTTGACAAGGCTGTGAACCCGTCCGTAGTGCTGCAGGCTTTGTGAAAAATATGAAGAACCCAGCAAAATGTAAAGCACCTGATGTCAGTGGACGCTGAGCCAGACTCCAGCTGACTCATGGTAGTCTGCAGGCTGGATGCTGTCTCCTGGATGGAGATGACCAATGTGCCTTCAGTGCTCTGCATAGTATTGCAAGGTCATCAGCTGTTGAAAAACACCAGCATTGCTTTGACAAGCAGGCACATTGCTGTTGAAGCAAAGGGCAAGTGCACCGATAAAAAGCATGCATATCAGAGTATGGTGCTGTGTAGACACTTAATGATGCAGAAGATGTTGATGGACGCCCAGTTTTGGGGCAGAAGAGCAGAGCCAGAGTCTTGGGTAAGGCGTAAAAATGCACCCAACACGTGCAAGCTTCATTTTTGCCAGCTCCCAACATATGAGATGATTGATGCTGTTTGACTGGAGATGCATGATGTTATCTGACAAAGTGTGATGTGATAGTTGTAGCACTGCCTGCTGCTGCAATGCTGAGTTCTGACACTGAGTTGTCATGAAGGACTGCCTTGGATATGATATTGTCAGGCCTAGGCAAAAGTGGTGTTGTTTGATCACCACAGTAATGTGCACCAAGAGCCTCTTTCAGCCACTGACCAAGCAATGGTGGGGCACACAGCACTACAGTGTCACAAAGCTGTGTCAAAGACAGAAGAAAAGTGATCACACCTGCTTGACTGCATGGTCCTCGGCATTCTGAGCCTCTGACAACACAGAAGACATCACATCCTTCACTAGGGCGTGGGACAGAGCATTGCAGGCAGCTACCCTGTCAGCAGACCACGCCCTCTGCATCTGCTCCTTCTCATTCTGCAGATCAGAATTTGATGTCAGCATATCAGGATCTGCCACAGACATGCAGAGTGACCCCAGGTAAGCGCTCAGCCTAATTGATGAGTTGTTGATCACTTGGACAAGGTGGACACGTTGCAGATTCTGCAGCAGTATTGCATTTCATAAGAAGTATTGTGGGTCTGCAGAAGGTTGAGCAGTTGCGGTGGGGTTTTGCCTTGTTCAGAGTAGGCAAAGACGACTCGACAAAAGGGGGTGTGGGCAAGAGGGGAAGGCAGATACAAAGTGGCATGCAATGTAGATGGCACCAAATCTTGCATGCATACTGAGGGTTTTGGTACTCCACTGCAATGATCTGGGATACGTTGGACTCTCCATTACAGCCTATCAGGCACCACCATATCATGTCATTGCATACGACAGCTTTCAATACCCGGCCAATGCATACCTGGATGCAGATGTGTCTTGTCCTGCACTCCTCCATTGCTTCAGCATGCGCAACGTTGACAGCAGCCATATCCGCCTTGTACCTGCTTGTTTGATCACACAGAGTCAATATGCAATAATCTAACATTGAATGCGACTGGCCACAAAACTCTGCAACAAAGCGTTAGTATAACTACGGCCGACTACAGCACCGTTCACCTGCACAGACCAGTATTCCAGCTGCAGCTCGGGCTGAGGACAGCTGTTGCAGCAAGCCAAGATACCATGCAAACACTCATGACACGCAATGGATGCATTTGCGCCATGGCCAGTGATACGGTGGGGACAGCCATGCCGCATTGTGTTTTTATTATGTTAGGCTCAATCACTGCCTCAGCAAAGTCCACCAACACACAAGGATTGTGAACGTTCAAATCGACTGACACTCCAGTGATAACTCCACCTGGCTGTGTCTGCATGTGTGTGCCATGATGCTCCATCACATCCAGATATATGTGACCGGAGCAATGAAGCCGTCCAGAGTGCTGCACTTCAAGCATAGGGCAATATGCATCTGGAAGCATGAAGCACCTCTTGTCAGCAAAGACTGAGTCAGACTCCAGTTGACTGATGGTAGTCTGCAGGCTAAACATTCTCTCCTGCAACTCCGAGCTGGTACTCTCCAGGATGGAGATCATCAAATTGCTTTCCTTGGCCTGCATACCATCGGACAGTCATCATACCATTGGAAGTTCA